>JAEEGL015112723.1_pt1 | contig 11940 bp, 14 predicted proteins | sample 9134231 | NCBI WGS metagenome assembly JAEEGL01 (sample SAMN16246548, study PRJNA631951) | gut metagenome | biome: gut microbiome; feature: rumen; material: fiber-attached | host: Bos | place: Iran: Karaj | collected 2018-10 | reverse complement strand
TTTGCGCTCTTGCGGTTTTGGCGCCGGGGTGCGATAATATATAAAATCCATACCGAAAGGCAGGAAAGAGCCATGAAGGAAATGAACGTAGGCGTCCTGGGGGCCACCGGCGCGGTGGGCCAAGAGATGCTGAAGATATTGGCGGAGCGGAACTTCCCCGTGAAGAGCCTTCGCCCCCTGGCCAGCGCCCGCAGCGCCGGCAAGACCATCCTGTTCCAAGGGGAGAACGTGCCCATCCAGGAGGCCAAGGAGGACGCTTTTCGGGGCCTTGATCTGGTTTTAGGCGCGGCGGAGAACGATATCGCGAAGCGCTTTGCCCCCCACATCCTGGACGCCGGGGCCGTGTTCGTGGACAACTCCAGCGCCTTCCGCCTGCGGGAGGACGTGCCCCTCATCATCCCGGAGATCAACCCGGAGGACGCCAAATGGCATAAAGGCATCCTCGCCAATCCCAATTGCACCACCATCGTGACATTGGTGGCCGTGGCACCCCTGGCCAAGGAGAGCCCCATCGAGACCATGATCGCCTCCTCCTATCAGGCGGTCAGCGGCGCGGGTCTGGCGGGCATGCGGGAGCTCACGGAGGAGATCGCGGCGGGCCTTAAGGGCGAGCCCTATGAACCGAAGGCTTTCGCCCACCAGATCGCCTACAACGTGATCCCCCAGATCGGCTCCGAACAGTTCTTGGGCTACACCAGCGAGGAGATGAAGATGCAGAACGAGGGCCGCAAGATCCTCCATCTGCCCAAGATGCAGGTGAGCTGCACCTGCGTGCGGGTGCCGGTGGTGCGGTCCCACAGCGTGTCCGTGGTCCTGCGCACGAAAGAGAAGATCTCCGTGGACCGGGCCCGCGCGCTCATCGCCGCCGCCCCCGGCTGCAGACTGGTGGACGACCTAAAGAACCACGTGTACCCCATGCCCCTGGACACCTCGGACCAGGACCTGGTCTATGTGGGTCGGATCCGGGAGGATCTCACTTCCGATCGTGGCCTGAACCTCTGGTGCTGCGGCGACCAGATCCGCAAGGGCGCCGCGACGAACGCGGTGCAGATCGCGGAATTGCTGCTGTAAGACCCCGTACAATAATACAGAAGAGCAAGGCTGTTATGGAAAAGCCTTGCTCTTTTCATATTACAGTTTAGGATGCTGCCCCTTGACCTGACTTACCACAAAGTCGGCGAACAGGCGGGTGGCCGGGCTCTGCCGACCCGATTCCGTGACGGCCAGGGCGATGGTGCGGCTGGCTTGGGGCTTGAGCTCCAGGGCGGCGATATTGTCCCGTCGCCCCTGCAGCAATAGCTCCGGCATGATGGCGATGCCCAGCCCCTGCTCCACCATGGCGATGATGGCGTAGTCGTCCTTGGTGACGAAGCGCACGTTGGGCCGGATGTCCTCCGCGTCCAGAGCCCGGCGCAGGTCCTGGTCCGAGCTTTCCAGGAGGGAGATAAAGGACTCCTGCTTGGCGAAGCTGATGGGGAAGCAGGGGAGGTTGGCCAGGGGATGGTCCTTGGGGAGGATCACCAGCAGCCGATCTTTCATAAGTGGGGTCACCTCTCCCGGCGCCCGGGTGGGCAGGGATACGAAGCCCAAATCCACGGCGCCCTCCTCCAGCCATTGCTCCACGTCGTGGTAGTCGCCGTTGAGGAGCTTGAAGCGGATGTGGGGATGCTCCGCCTGGAAGCCTTTGAGGATGGAGGGAAGCCAATGAACGGCCACGGAGGTGAAGGTGCCGATACGGATGGTGCCCGTGGACAGGCCGTGGATGGAGGCCACGGTCTCCTGCAGCCGCGTCTCCGCGGTCAGGATGGTCCGTATTGAGGGAAGGACCTTCTTGCCTTCCGCGGTGAGGCGCACGCCCGCCCGGCTTCGCTGCAACAGGGGAAAGCCGAACCGCTCCTCCAAGGAGGAGAGGGCGTGGCTTACGGCGGACTGGGTGAGCCCCAAGTCCTGGGCAGCCCGGCTGACGCTGCCGGCCTCCAGCGTGCGCAGAAAGATTTCATATTTCTGGATGCTCATTTCAACCTCACATGAAATATATTCATATATATTCGGCCATGGATAACCTTTCGTACAGTATAGGATAAAAAACCTTGAAAATCAATAAAAAATAAAGAAAAAAGCACTTGAATCTGCAAAATAAATATCCTATACTACAGAAAATTTCAAAAGCACATGAATAATACTCATGCAAAAGGAGACAGCATATGCAACACACCGAATGGATCATGCTGGGGACCATCCTAATCTATATGGCCCTGATCGTGGGCGTGGGGATCCTCTTCAGTCGGCGGGCGGGCAAGGGCGCCGACGCCTTTTTCCTGGGCGGAAGGTCCCTGGGCCCTTTCGTCACCGCCATGAGCGCGGAGGCCAGCGACATGTCCGGCTGGCTCCTCATGGGCATGCCGGGATTGGCCCTCCTCTGCGGCACGGCGGAGGCTTTCTGGACCGCCCTGGGCCTGGCTATTGGCACCTATCTCAACTGGCTCATCGTAGCCCGCCGACTGCGGCGCTACACGGTTCTCACGGGCTCCATCACCGTCCCCGACTTCTTCTCCCGCCGGTTCCGGGACGATAAGCACATCCTTTCCACCCTGGCGGCGGTGATGATCATCGTCTTCTTCGTGCCCTACACGGCTTCCGGCTTCGTGACCTGCGGGAAGCTCTTCTCCACCCTCTTCGGCATGGAATATCGCCGGGCCATGCTCCTGTCCGCCGCCATCATCGTGGTGTACACGGCCCTGGGCGGCTTCCTGGCGGCCAGCGTCACCGACTACCTGCAGTCCATCCTCATGACCTTCGCCCTGCTGGCGGTCATAGGCTTCGGGCTCTCCTATGCGGGCGGCCTGGGTGTGGTCGTGTCCAACGCCCAAACCATTCCCCAGTATCTCAGCCTCACCGCTGCGGCGGAGCAGGGGAAGGGCAGCTTCGGGTTTTTGCCCATCCTGTCCACCATGGCCTGGGGCCTCGGCTACTTCGGCGTGCCCCACGTGTTGCTGCGGTTCATGGCCATCCGCAAGGAGGGTGAGCTGAAGCTGGCCCGCCGGATCGGTTCCGTCTGGGTGGTGATCTCCATGGGCGCCGCCATCGTCATCGGCGTCGTGGGCCGGGCGCTGATGGACCAGGGGCTGGTGGGCCCCTACGGGAGCACCTCCGAGAGCGAGACCATCATCGTGGCCATCGCCCGCATCATCAGCGGCAACGGGTTCATCCTGGCCATTCTGGCGGGCCTCATTCTGGCGGGCATCCTGGCGGCCACCATGTCCACCGCCGATTCCCAGCTGCTGACGGCGGCTTCGGCCGTGTCGGAGGACCTGTTCAAGGGGGTCTTCCGCTGGCGCATCGGGGAGAAGCAGAGCCTGTGGATCGCCCGGGCTACGGTGGTGGCCGTGTCCATCCTGGCGGCGGCCCTGGCCTACGATCCCGACAGCTCCGTCTTCCGCATCGTGTCCTTCGCCTGGGCGGGCTTCGGCGCCGCCTTTGGGCCCCTGATGCTCTTCAGCCTGTTCTGGAAGCGGACCACCCTTCAGGGCGCTGTGGCGGGGATGGTCACCGGCGGCGTGACCATCTTCCTGTGGAAGTTCCTCATCCGGCCCAACGTGGCCTTCCTGGACTTCTACGAGCTCCTGCCCGCCTTTCTGCTCTCGGCCCTGGTCATCTATGTGGTCTCCCTGCTCACGACCGCCCCGGACAATGAGATCCAGGCAGAATTCGAGCAAGTCAACGCCGTGTGACGAGCGGCATATATGTCGCTTGACAAAGGCGCATACCTCAAAAGGGAGCCAGAAAGATCGGCTCCTTTTGCTGTGTCTGATTTTATACACCTGCTAAATCTTTGATGACTTCTCCGGCCAAAATGAGCCCCGCCACGGCGGGCACGAAGGCGACGCTGCCGGGGGTGGTTCGGCGGCCGGTCTCCTCGCTGGAAGGGGCGGGAGAGAGGGCCGGCTCCGTGGAGTAGACCACCTTCACATGCCCGATGCCCCGCTTCTTCAGCTCCCGGCGCATGACCCGGGCCAGGGGGCACACGGAGGTCTCGGAGATGTCCGCCACCCGAAACGCCGTGGGGTCCAGCTTGTTCCCCGCACCCATGGAGGAGATGACGGGCGTCCCCACCGCCTTGGCCGCCTCAATGAGCTGGAGCTTCCCCGCCACGGTGTCGATGGCGTCCACCACGTAGTCGTATTGCGTAAAATCAAATCGATCCGCCGTCTCCGGCAGGTAGAAGATGGGCCAGGTCCGCACCACGCAATCCGGGTTGATGCACAGCACCCGGGCCTTGGCCGCGTCCACCTTCAGCATGCCCAGGGTGTCCCGGGTGGCGATGATCTGCCGGTTCAGGTTGGACAGGACCACCCGGTCGCTGTCGATCAGATCCAGGGTGCCCACGCCGCTTCGCGTCAGGGCCTCCACCGCGTGGCCGCCCACGCCGCCGATGCCGAACACTGCCACCCGCGCCTTTTGCAGACGATCCATGGCCGCATCCCCCAGCAGCATACGGGTCCGGGAAAACATGTCCTCCATCCTATTTCTCCTTTGCGGGCAGGTCTTCGATCAACACGTCCATGGTGCCGCCGCAGACCATGCCCTCCATGGCCGCCACGTCATTGGTCATGTCCACGGTGACCACCTGGCTTTTGCCCGAACCCATCAGCCGCCGGGCCGCCAAAATGGCTTGGTTCTCCCCGCAGCCGCCGCCGATGGTCCCTGCCGAGTTGCCCAGCCTGTCCGTGCCCATGAGGGCCCCGCCCTTCACCGGCGTGGAACCCTTGGTGGCCAGCACCAGCAGCAGGGCCGCGGGCCGGGAATCGTCCGCCAAAAACGCTAGGGCGTCCAGGTCCGTGTTCTGTTGGGGCAACAGACCCGCTACTGCCGGTTGTGCGTGGCGGGCGGCGATCAGCTCCGCCGCGATGGACACGGCGATCTCCGCCGGGGTCACCGCCCCGATAGACAGACCGATGGGCGCGTGGACCCGAGCGATGCGCTCCCGGTCGAAGCCCTCCTCCGAAAGCATCTCGAAGAGCCCCTTCACCCGTCGATGGGAGCCGATCATGCCCAGATACCGGGGTTCGTTCCCCCGGAGCAGGTATTTCATGCAGGTCACGTCGTCCTTGTGGCCCCGGGTCAGCACGCACACGAAGTCCCCCGCGCCGATGTTCAGCCGGGGCAGAGCGTTCTCAAAGCTGTCGCAAAGGACCTCCTTGGCCTCCGGGAACCGGGTGTAGCTGGCAAAGGCGGGCCGATCGTCCACCACCGTGACCGCGAACCCCACCCTCAGCACCGCCTCATAGAGGGCCAACGACACGTGGCCGCCCCCCAGCAGCACCAGCCGTTCCGGGGGCAGGAACCGTCGGACCACGGTCTGGCCGTCCACGGTGCGCATCAGGTCCGCTTCCCGTCCAGCCTGGACGGCATCCAAAATGTCCTGAAACTCCTTACGCATCCCGCTGTGCCTCGTACGCCTTCATGGCGTCCAGGGTGTCGGAAAAGAGCTGCTCCAGAGGCCAGCCCAGCATGTCCGCCCCCCGCTCGATCACGTCCCGGGAGCAACCGGCGGCAAAGTTCAGCGTTTTATACTTCTTTTTCAGGGACTTCAAACTGACCTCGCCCACCCGCTTGTTGGGGTGGATCAGGGCAACGGCCCCGATGAGGCCGGTGAGCTCGTCCGTGGCGTAGAGCACCTTCTCCATCTCATGCTCCGGCTTCACGTCGTTGCGGTGGCCGTAGCCGTGGCTGATGATGGCCCGAATGAGACGGGGGTCGAGATCAAGGCCCTCCATGATCTCCCGGGTCTTCTCGCAGTGCTGTTCCGGCCACTGCTCGTAATCCAGGTCGTGGAGCAGCCCCACCAGCTTCCAGAAGTCCTTCTCGTCCCCGTAGCCCAGCTTGTCCGCATACCAGCCCATGACCGCTTCCACGGTCTGGCCGTGCTGCAGATGGAAGGGCTCCTGATTGTATTTCGTCAGCAGGTCCCAGGCCTCCGCCCGGGTGATCTCTCTTGCCATGGTTCGTCCGCACCTTTCCCTAGGTTTCTTGCCTATTATAGGAAGAAAACGGGGCGGCTGTCAATTCCCGTTACAGGAAAAAACCCTCTCCGGGGAGAGGGCAACGCATCACAGAGGTGACTTACGCAGCGAAATCAGGCTCACCGGGTAAGACAAGCGCAGTGTAGCCGCGCGCACTCAGCTAACGGAGGAAGAACGCGCGGCTTCCATTCCGTGAGATTTAAGGCGCATGCGCGCATTAGCGCGCATTCGGCACGATATAGCGCAGTGAATCTCACACCGCGCAGAGACCGCCGCCCGGTAAGCCGCAGGTTTATAGGCGGTCTCTGGAAACCCCGCCGCAGCGGACCTTGACAGTTGAAAAACGTAGTTTTTCAACTGTCAAGCGCACATGCCGTGGGCGGCCATGTAGTCATACAACATCTGACCGTGCTCCTGTTCCTCCTTCTGGATATGGTTCAGGACCTGCCGGGCGTTGGCGTCAGTGAACTCAAAGATGCAGGTGTCGTACACAGCGGACACGTGCTTCTCCGTATCCAGGGCGTCTTTCAGCAGGTATTCGTCGTTCTTGCTGTGGGATTTTTCCGCGGGCTGGCCGCTACCGGGCTGGCTGCTCTGCTGGCTCTGGCTCCCGGACATCATGGGCACCGTGCCGTCCATCAGGCGGTTGATGGTTTTCAGATGCTCCTCTTCCTTGGATCGGATGGTCAAGAACAGATCCGCCAGGGCCTGGTCCTCCGCCTTCTGGGCGTACTGGCCATACTTCTCGATGCAGATCTCCTCCGAAGTCTTGAGATCCTGCAGCAGCATGGATTCCTTTTGTGTCAGTTTCATTTTCATCACCTCGTCCATAGGATGACCTGGCGCGCCGCCCACCATGCAGCGGGGACAAAGCCTCCCTTTTTTTGCGGTTTTCTCTTGCGTTTTTCATCTCGCTGTCGTATACTGTCCCATATTTTTATGGGAGGCGCATCATGGAAGCGTACGGCTACAAGGAGGGACTAAGGGACGGGCTGCCCATCGGCCTGGGGTATCTCTCCGTGTCCTTCGGCTTCGCCATCTGGGCGGTGAAGCAGGGCATCCCGGGCCTGACGCTTGTCGTCCTTTCCGGCACCAATTTGACCTCTGCGGGCCAGGTGGCGGGTGTCACGGTCATGGCGGCGGGCGGGCTGCTGATCGAGCTTGCCTTGACGGAGTTCATCATCAACCTTCGCTACGCCCTGATGAGCGTCACTCTGACCCAGAAACTTTCGCCCCGATTCAGCCTGTGGCAGCGGATGCTGGCTTCTTTCTTCGTCACCGACGAGATCTTCGCCGTGTCCTCCACCCGCAAGGGCCTCTTGACCTTCCCCTACATGATGGGCCTCGGATGCCTGCCCTGGATCGGCTGGACGGTGGGCACGGCCCTGGGCGCCTTCGCGGGGACGCTGCTCCCCGCCGCCCTCTCCGCCGCCTTGGGCATCGCCATCTACGGCATGTTCATGGCCATCATCGTCCCGCCCGCTCTGGAGGAACGGGGGGTGCTCCTGGCCGTCTTTGCCGCCGTGGGGCTGGGGCTGATCTTGCGATATGTGCCCCTGTTCCGCTTCCTGTCGGAGGGCTTCGTCATCATCATCAGCGCCATCTTCGGGGCTTGCCTCGCGGCCTGGCTCAAGCCCGTGAAGGCGGGGGAGGGGGAAGCATGAAGCTGTATCCGTATCTTCTCGTCATGGCGGGGGTCACCTACCTCATCCGCATGCTGCCCCTCGCTTTCTTCCGCAAAAAGATCACCAGCCCCTTTCTGCTGGGCGTTCTCCACTATATGCCCTTCGCGGTGCTGGGGACCATGACCGTCCCCGCCATATTCTCCTCCACCGGGGAACCCATCTCCGCCGTGGCGGGCTTTTTGGTGGCTCTTCTCCTGGGCCTCAAGCGCCGGTCCCTGATCGAGGTGGCCCTGGCCGCCACCGCCGCGGCGTATGTGACCTCGCTGGTCCTGCCCCTGTTCTGAAAAAACTCAAAAAAACCTCTTGACCCTGACGTAACGTCAGGGTTTATACTATGCACGAAGGGAGGCGATCGCCATGATGACCGTCCATGAGGTCAGCAAACTGACCGGCGTCAGCGTCCGGGCGCTGCACCATTACGACCAGCTGGGGCTGCTGAAGCCCGCCGAGGTCACCGAGGCGGGGTACCGGCTCTACGACGAAGGGTCGCTCGCCCGTCTCCAAAGCATCCTGCTCTTTCGGGAGCTTCAGTTCCCCCTGAAGGACATCGGGGAGATCCTGGACAGCCCAACCTTCGACCGGAACAAGGCGCTGGACCAGCAGATACGGCTGCTGGAGCTGCAGAAGGAACATTTGGAGAATCTGATCGAATTTGCAAAAGGCATGAAATTGGTGGGGGTGAAGCGCATGACGGACTTTACGGCATTCGACACGAAAAAGATCGACGACTATGCCCGGGAGGCCAAGGCGTCCTGGGGACAGACCAAGGAATGGAAGGAATACGAGCAGAAGGCCCAGGGGCGCACCCATGAGGACAACGCGGCCTTGGCCCGGGGCATGATGGACATCTTCGCCGAATTCGGCGCCATCCGGGACCAGGACCCGGCCTCGCCCGCGGCCCAGGCCCTGGTACAGAAGCTCCAAAGCTACATCACGGAGCACTACTACACCTGTTCCGACGCCATCCTCTTGAGCCTGTCCAGGATGTACGACGGGGGCGGCTCCATGACCGAGAGCATCGACAAGGTGGGCGGCCCCGGCACCGGGGACTTCGCGGCAAGGGCCATCGCGGTACACTGTAAAAAGTAAGCCCTGTTGCGCTGCAGCGAATAAAGAGGTATACTCATCCTATCAACACACAGGAGGGCGGGTATGCCTCTTTTATTGGTGCGCAATGATATCACGAAGATGACCGTGGACGCCATCGTCAACGCGGCCAACCCCTCGCTTTTAGGGGGCGGCGGGGTGGACGGCGCCATCCATCGGGCCGCGGGGCCGGAGCTGCTGGCGGAATGCCGGACCCTGGGCGGCTGCCAAACTGGGGAAGCGAAGATCACCGGCGCCTACCGCCTCCATGCCAACTACGTCATCCACACCGTGGGCCCCATCTGGCGGGGCGGCGGCTGCGGGGAGGAGCATCTGCTCCGCGCCTGCTATCGCCGTTCCTTGATGCTGGCGGTGGCCCACGGCTGCGAGACCGTGGCCTTTCCCCTGATCTCCAGCGGTGTCTACGGCTACCCCAAAGCCGACGCCTTCCGGGTGGCCACTGAGGCTATAGAATCATTTTTACAGGACCACGACCTGACGGTCTATCTGGTCCTCTTCGACCGGGCGGCCTACCTGCTGGGAGACCGGTTCAAGGACGTGCAAAGCTTCATCGATGACGCCTACGCTGAGGCGGAGTTGAAGCGGCCCCGGAACCAGGCGAGCTATCGCTGGGAACGGGAGCCCAAGGCCCTGCTGGACGAGGACACCTGCTGCTTCGAGGCGGCCGCTGCGCCTATGCCCACCGCCGCGCCCCGGAAGAAGCCCAAGCCCCTGGCGAAAGCGGAGAAAGCGGTGGACCCGGACCTGGAAAGCATGCTGCGCCAGCTGGACGAGGGCTTTTCCCGGACGCTACTGAAGCTGATCGACGAGAAGGGCCTGACCGACGTCCAGTGCTACAAGAGAGCGAATATTGACCGGAAGCTCTTCTCCAAGATACGGTCCGACCCCCACTACAAGCCCTCCAAGACCACCGCCATCGCCCTGGCCCTGGCCCTGGAGCTGCCCCTTCCCGAGACCCAGGCCCTCCTCGGCAGGGCGGGGTACACCCTGTCCCACAGCTACCTTGCGGACATCATCGTGGAGGCCTGCATACAAAAGGGCGTCTTCAATGTCCTCGACGTCAACGAGCTCCTCTTTTCCTACGACCAGCCCCTGCTGGGGAGCTGAGATCTCGTACCCGATAGCAGAACAGGAGAGAGACATGCTGCGGATCGTGAAGAAATCGAATACTGACCCTGAATATGCATCGTTCTATGCAAATGATCGTCGCCCGGGTACCTTTGCAGCCTACGTGCGGGGAAAACGATGCCATTCCCTGAAGAGCCTGTTTTCCGAGTTGTCCGGCGCCTTTCGGTTTCCTGACTATTTTGGGGAGAATTGGGACGCCCTGGACGAATGCCTGTGCGATCTGGACTGGCTTTGTTTCGACCGGATCGTGTTAGGAATCGATGACTTCCACAGCTTTCTGCCCCATGATCCAAGGGGGAAGCAGACGCTGTTGTCCGTTTTGCAGACGGCGATCGAATACTGGGAGAAAAAAGGCGTTGCCTTTGACGTGTTCATCTTTGATTGACGCGTTCGATTTGTCGTCTGCCGGGCGACCAAACCCACAATCAGATAGCCTATACTGTGGTCACAGGGTAAGAAAACCTGGTGACCATTTTTTATAAGGAGGACAAGGAAATGAAGAAGGGTTTGACGGAACTGGTGTTCATTTTGGACGAGAGCGGCAGCATGAGCGGCATGGAGGCGGACACCATCGGCGGCTTCAACAGCATGATCGACAAGCAGCGCCGGGAGGCGGGGGAGGCCTATGTGTCCACCGTGGCCTTTTCCAACGAGAGCCGGGTGATCCACGATCGGGTGGACCTGAAGCGGGTGGAGCCCATGACTCGCCGCGACTACGTCCCCGGCGGCTGCACGGCCCTGCTGGACGCCCTGGGCGGGGCCATCCATCACATTGGGAACGTCCATAAGTACGCCCGGGCGGAGGACGTGCCGGAGCACACCATCTTCGTCATCACCACCGACGGCATGGAGAACGCCAGCCGCCGGTACACCAAAGCGGAGGTGAAGGCCATGGTGGAGCGTCAGAAGGCGCTCTACGGCTGGGAGTTTTTGTTCCTGGGGGCCAACATGGACGCCATCGCCGCCGCCGAGGGCATCGGCATCCGGCGGGATCGGGCGGTGAAGTACGTTCAGGATACCGTGGGCCTGGAGCTCAACAGCCGGGTGGTCAGCGACACCCTTTGCGACATGCGCATGAACCGCTCCGTGACCGCTTCTTGGAAGGCCGACATCGAGGCGGACGAGCAGGCAAGGGGATAAAACCATTTTTTTCCAGCATATCCCCGGCGGATCGGGCCAAACTATCCCTGTCGGCCAGGAGCCGAACAATACCGGGAGGTAACAAGATGTCTTTCTTCGATGAGTTTGAACGTTCCTATACCGTCCAGAACGGCCAGAGCAAGGACAAAAAGAACCGGAACGAGCGCAAGGAACAGGACCGACAGATGGAGACCGAGCAGAAGCAGCGTCGGGACCGGAACGACCCCTACTACGAGTAACTTCTGAACGGAAAAGGGCTGTCTCATGAAGAGGCAGCCTTTTTTGTGTTATTTAATGATTAATATTCTCTCCGCCCCCGAGAAGGGCTCGGTCACCTCCCCGTTCAGCTCCCGAAGCCGGCGCTGGGGGATGCCGAAGCGCTTGCCCAGGTCGAAGAGGGTCTCCCCGGCGTCGGGAGCATAGATGAGGATGCCCCGGCTCTGCTGGGTGCCGGCGCCGGAAAGCAGATCGTCGGTGTAGGGGATCCGGTTCTCCTCGTATCGCTCCCCGGCGAAGATCAGGTCCACCCGCCCCTGGAGCAGCCGACCCCGGCCCGTGACGGCGGAGAAGGCCGCCGCGCTGAGGGGCAGCACCAACGATCCGGGCCCGGGCAGGGTGAGGGAGAAGGGGATCTCCCCCGTGAAGCTGTGGAGCAGCCCGCTGTCGCACCGGTACACCGTGGTCACCAGGGCCACCCCCTCCAAAAGGGTGCCTTCGGGCCGGGGCTCCAGCCGCAGGATGGCGGGCAGGGCGCGGCTATAGAGGACCTGCTGCACCTCGGGCATGTGGTTGGGCACGGCCAAAGGCCCCTCCGCCGTATCCTCCTTCACCACGGGCCCCAGGTACATGAGCCCCAT
>JAEEGL010025559.1_pt1 | contig 11940 bp, 8 predicted proteins | sample 9134231 | NCBI WGS metagenome assembly JAEEGL01 (sample SAMN16246548, study PRJNA631951) | gut metagenome | biome: gut microbiome; feature: rumen; material: fiber-attached | host: Bos | place: Iran: Karaj | collected 2018-10 | reverse complement strand
TCTTTAGGCGGCTCTCCGCCGGCTTGCCCGGCAGCAAGAGCGTTGACAGGCATGAGCTGGAAACAGAGTACCAGTACGAGGAACAAACTGATCCAACGACTAAAGGGCTTGCTCATTTTTATCCTCCTTTTCTTTCTGTACAAAAGTCTGTTTTTTCCTCGGTGCTTCAGGTTAAGGGAACCGTATATTCGAATTATGGTCCCTCTATCTTGATAAACACTATGTCCAGACCTTTTGTGACATGTAAGGAGGGGGGGAAATAAAAAGGCTTGATACCAAATGAATGGTATCAAGCTTTAAACATCTATATTATACTATCCTTTGCGTTTCAGGATGAAACGGATTATTTTTCTGCCGACATTTCCTTCAGCATAGCAAATGCTTCTTTTCTGGCTCTACTCAGCAAAGCGCGGACACTGTCAGGTTTGACGTTTAATTCCTTTGCGATTTCATCATTGGAAAGCTGTAATATATATTTCATACGCAGAAGCGCCGACGTGCTGTCCTTCATTCTTTTGAGGACAACTCGGAGCTCAACCACCGATACACTGCGCAAAACAGCTAGTTCAACATCCTCGGCAAACCTTCCGGACTGATCCAATGTATCTATAGGCAACGGACTGTTTACTGTGGACCGCATGAAATTCCTAGCTCTGTTTTTTGCTGCTTCAGCAACGTAACATGTTAACTGCTTGGGTGCCAAAACACGCAAAACATCGATTTTATCGATTAGTTTTTCGATAACGTCCTGAACGATATCCTCAGCATCCATATCGTTTTGAACGATTTTGTTTGCCTCAGAGAACATAAGCCTGTTATACTGATAATAGATCATTGACATGAATTCTCGATCATCATCGTTTTCGATGGCAAGAATAATTAATGGGAGCATTAATTCATATCCCTTCTATATGTCATCTGAAAAAGGATATCGATATCTCAGAGAATCGATTATTTGGTATATACAAAGCTTGTGTTCCGGGCTTAACAGATGAAGAATGCTTAAAACATCTGAATACGTTTTACCATCGATAAAAGTCTCATTTAACTTGCTGACGGGAACATTTTGGCTGACACGGCCCAGTAAATAATCGGCAGACACAGAGAAAAACTCTGCAATCTCAAGGAACGTGTCCAAATCAGGCAAGTGACGTCCTGTTTCGTAATTTGAAATTGTGCTGACGGACAAATGAAGGATCTCCGCCAGTTCTTTCTGACTCAAGCGATGATCTTGCCGTAATTCAGATAGGATTTCTCCGAAGTTGGCCATATTATTTCACCTAAACGTTTTTTTTACATTATAGAAATTTTTAGGTTTAATAATACGAATCGTTAAAAACTCAATATTATTTCATTTATTAGCCTGTAAAATTTAGCTAAACTAAAATTAGTTTTTGCAATTATAAAACTCTTCGTGTTTTTGGCGCAGATTTCACCTGTTTCATTTTCAAGGTCTTCTTGTTTTATAAGAAAAGAGAAGACTTCCGGAGAAACAGATGAGATCAGAGAAAGAAGCAGAGAAACAGTTTTTTACAGAGCTATATGAATCGTCCGCGCGGCTGATGTATTCACGGGCACTGTATTACACAGGCGACTTCGAAACAGCACAGGACATTGTGCAGGAAGCAATGGAAAAGCTGCTGGGTCATTATGAAACGTTAAGTCGCCTCACAGCCAAGGCGTTGAAGTCCTACATTGTGTATACAGTAGATCGGATTTGTATCAACAATAAAAAGCATCAGCAAGTTGAGGAAAAGCATCAGGATGAACTGACGGAAATGGAAGGCCCTTCCGCTGAGGACATATTGCTTCAAAGCATAGAAGTCGACCAATTAAAAGAAGCATTAAAACGTTTGCCTCGTTCTGATTTTTACCTCCTGATGCGTGTTTATATGGATGGAGAAGACCTAAGAGAAATAGCCAAAAGTGAACAGGTGTCCTATGTTGCCATTAGGATGCGCCTGTCACGTGCGAGAAAACGAGCGATAACCCTTGTTGAAGATTTGAGAAAGGAAACTGCTGATGAAACCCGACAGAAATTCGGAACTGATTGAAAACTATAAAGAGGCTCTTTTCGCCCTCGCCATGAATGATATCATGATAGAGGAAGGGGAGTATTGGGAAGAAGTAAACGAACGGTTAAAAAGCGATCCGGGCTTTAAACTACCGGAAACACTGACCCAAAGGTGTATGAGAGCTATTGAGCGCGGGGTTTCTCATAAAGAACATCTCCGTTTGAAGTCTTCGGTTTGGAAAATAACGACCAGAATAGCGGTTGCTTTTTTGGCCGTGTTTATTGCGTTCTCTTTTATATTTATGACAGTATCTGCGGTGCAGGTTCCTGTGTTGGATTTCTTTATCAGCAATTTTGGAAACGGGGCGTTCGTCAGAGCGGAACAGACGGCGGAAGATACTGGCATGGTTTTTGGCCCCAAATGGGTTCCGGCAGAGGATTGGGAAGTGGATATGATTGCGAACGAAGAAAATATACGTATTATTCACTATAACTATAAAGATGGAAAATACATTAAGTATCGAGAACAACTGTTTGAGGAGGAATTGGGGACAATTGACACGGAAGACGTCGTTTTCTCTGAAGAGATAATCAATAACCACAATGTCATGATTGGAAGGAAGGATGGAACGACTTCTCTATATTGGAAAAACAATAGAGATGGAATAGACTGGTATTGTGTAATGCATGTGTATGGCTTTGAGGATGACGTTATATTTAAAATCTTGAATTCTTGCACATAAAACTGTTTCAAATTATCAAAAAAGGTGTCCTATAAGCGAAATAAGTTTAAGGAGGGACACCATGAAAAGAAAGAATCTCATTTGTATGCTCCTTGTTTTCTGCCTGCTGTCTTCGATGATCACAGCTTTTGCAGCAGATCCGGAGCATCCAGTGGACCCGGAGCCCGAGGAACCCTATGTCGGACTTATATCCGCAAGCGGTACACTATCAATTAATTCGAGTGGCATCGCAACTTGTACAGGGGTGGCAGACCTTTACAATGGCTATACTGCGGAAGTGACGGTAACACTTCAGCGGAAAATAAGTGGTTCCTGGGTTCCATATACCAGTTGGGCTGGCTCTGGCAGTTCTACGGTTTTCGTTAATAGATCAACCTCCAGCAGTATTCCCTCGGGTTATAAATATCGTACATATGTTTATGTTATAATATATGATTCCGACGATAATTACGTTGAATCTGCGGAAGCATGGTCTTCTGCAAAATCCTACCCCTGATGTATAAACCTCAGCCGCTGCGGCCAGTCCGCAGCGGCTTTTGCGTTAATATGTCAAAGAGTTATTTAGGCAGTGATAAACTGCTCTTTTTTTATTTGTTCTTTGTGTCACATTTTTGAGAGGTCGTTGTTTTATAAGATGGTAAGAAAGGCTGTGCCATCTTTCCACCGTTTTGGCCATAAAAGGCCGAGCGCAAACCATACAGAAGGGAGAGTATAAAAAATCTTTCGTAAAGCTTATCCCTTTACGAAAGTAAAACGGTACCAGAAACGGATTTGTTCTTAAAGAGATTATATGAACAAACTAAGAAAATGTCAATATGCAGTGGTTGTTTCATATAAAAAGTGGGATTAACCTCATAAAAAGATCAAGCTCATTTCTTCTGCCGCAATTTTATCGCTCTCTGATGGAACTATTGCCGTCAGAAAAATGGTCATGGGAAAGGTGAACAAAATGCCCAAGCGAGGGGAAAACATTTACAAGCGGAAAGATGGCCGCTGGGAAGGACGCTATATTGCCGAGAAAAAACCTAATGGTAAAGTTTTATATCGTTCGATTTATGGGAAAACGTATCGTGAAGTAAAAGATAAGCTTCAGCAACAATACAGACACAGTAAAAAGTGTATTGCTGCGAAGCGAGGCATGACAGTTGAGTCGCTCATGGACTATTGGCTATCAGCCAATGCTGTTTCTTTGAAACAATCAAGCTATCAACGATATCGTTTCCTGATTGAAAAACACATTGCTCCGCAGGTTGGCGAAACAAAACTCAATTGCCTTACAGCAGAAACCCTTAATTCTTATCGGGAATATCTGCTTGCAGAGGGACGACTGGATGGGAAGGGTGGCCTTTCACCTAAAACCACAAACGATATCATGGGCATTATTCGTTCTGGTATGAAACTGCTTAGTACAGAATACGATATGGCTAATCCCATTCTTGAAAGCATCAAACAACCGTCTGTTAAGCCTCGGCCAGTCGATGTATTAAGCCCAAATGAGACGAAATCTATCACGCATGAAGTCTTAACAAATCCGAAGATAGCCAATATTGCAATTCTGTTAAGCCTTGAAACCGGAATCCGACTTGGTGAAGTGTGTGCATTAAAATGGAGCGATTTCGATTTGAACGAGGGGCTAGTTCATATATGCAGGACAGCTGTACGCATTAATTATGGCGGGAAAACTGTTTTGACGTTACAAACTCCCAAGAGTGAGGCATCGGAAAGAACAGTGCCTTTAACAGCGATGCTCATAATGCTCCTTCGTACTGCGAAAGTTGGGAAAAAAGACAACACGTTTATTCTAACAGACGACCGAAGCACACCAATGGAACCGCGGACGATGCAGTATCGATTTACAAGTTTACTCAAAAAGCTTGAGATCCGACGCCGCGGTTACCATGTGACCAGGCATTCGTTTGCTACAAGATGTATCGAAAAAGGAGTTGATTCCAAAACGCTGTCAGAGATTCTGGGACATTCTGATGTTAAGACCACGCTGCAAATGTATGTTCATCCTTCAATAAATATGAAACGGTACAGCGTTGAGCTCGCAAGCTCCATCGACACAGATGATCTAACGATGATAAACCCAATTAACGTCAAAAACCTGGTCGCATAGAAGCAGATAGCATTGCAGATATAGAAATAGAACTGACACTTTCGTAAAGGGATAAGCTTTACGAAAACCGTAAACCCCATGTGGGTTATTCAGCCAAGATAGTATATCACGGCTGAGGCCCAATCATACAACTACATATTGTAACATTCATCGCCGCATTGTGGCCTAGATTCGTAAAAGCTATTTGCAAGAATCAAGGCTCAGAGGAAGAAGGGGCAACCCGACACGACCGGTGCTGTGCGCGAGAGGTCAAGCCGAGGCTCATATTGAGCTGGGACGAAAGTCCGTCATTGTGGGAAACCATGAGAAGGCAGGCTGTGGCCGCGGGGGCAATCCGCTCCCGGATCGCAAGTCAGAACAATCAGCTTTGCAAGTGCTGTCCGCATGTGGACAGCACAGGCGATGGTATGTGTGAACAGTGGAACGAGCCCCCCACATAGTAACATGGACGTACCGCTGTTCCGTATGGGATAGCGGTTTTTTGCATTGACGGTACCAGACTGATCCGGGAAGGGAGTTGCATAAAAAGACATCAGCAAAGAATATCGGAGATTGACGGTTCCGCCAAATTACACCACACATGCCCTGAGCACTCACCAGCTTGAATGATTGATTGGTCAAAGCCAATTAAGCAGAAAATGCTCAGGTCATATGTGAGCAGCGCAACTCATGAGAACAACAGATAAGAAAAGTATGGTTGAATACTTTCACACTTTTTTGTTTGTTCTTTTTGATAATAAACCGCTGTCCTGTTCGGATAAAGCGAACGGGAAAACCACCGGGCAACCCTGATAGCCCACTGTATCCCTTGATTAGGCTGCGCAGGAATAATCCGCCTGCGCGCAAGATAATTGGAAATACTATTTAAGGAGAAATCCAAAATGAAAACAGCAAAAAAAATTACTGCGCTCCTCATCGTTTTGACCTTGCTCTTCGCACTGAGCGCAACCGCATTTGCAACCAACACATACACTATCAAGTTTTTTGTCAACGGTTCTGAGCAGACTACGTGGCAACTCACTGGCACTGTAGGGAATTCTGTCTATACAACGATTCACAACAGTAATCTTACCGATGTGTTTTATGATGTTCAGGATTACTACAATCCTAGCGTATATCATAAAGCACTTAACAGCCTTCAGGGATATGCCACTACTCCTGGCACTGCAAGTGATGTTCCTTCGACTTATACTAACTTTACAGCAGTTCCAAACCATCCGGGGTATTTCTATATAGGGCTTGAGGACGATGGATATCATTACATTTATGTTGGACATGACTGGACCTATTGTTATCAAGGAGGGGGGAATATCTGGGACTATATGGATTCTTGCTATCCTACAACGGAAAGCGTAATCATTGTCACTTATTCGCTTCAGGTTTCGGAATGGTGGGCTGATGAGCCTATTACCTAATTGAATAAGGCAATTATATTTGTATCATAAAACAATTCTCAATCTTTTTTAGGGGAAGGGAAGTCCTCCCTTCCTCTAAAAAACTATTATAGAAAAAGCCTACAATTGTTCTTTAATACTATAATAATTTAATTATTTTATGTAGCTTTTATGCTTTATGCTTTGCTGAATTGAGTACACTTTAGATGCATTAAATGGCAGGGAATGCCTGGAAAGGAGAGCCATGATTGTTATAAAGGATTTAAGATGTAAGGAGCAATTACTTAGAGTACTATTTGTTATGTTTCTAAGTTTTTTAATACTATGTATACCAGCAGAGGCAGCTGAAAGAGGAGCCAATGAAAACGTTTTATTGACCTCAACAACGCTTTTCATAGATAACGAGCAACAGGTCACCAGTGGATATATAACAAATCTTCGCTTTTATCAAGGCAGTGTGGAAACAGATAATACCCAAGTAGAGTATGTGTTTAACCAGAATACTACCGAAAACGTTCTATCTTTAATTTCAAGGGATTCAAAAAATAACGTCCGAGTAAGAGTGAATGTCTCAGATTCAAGTGGAAACCTGTGGATGCGGAGAGCGATCGACGGAAGCGGGTTTAATGGAATTAAGAATTCATGGGATCAACAGATTAAATCAGAGGAAACTCTATACTTACTTACGTACTGGCTGAACACAGCATGGCCAAAAGACGGAGAAGAACACGTTTTCTCTATCCAAGTTGGGACTAAGTATGATAGCAATGAGGACGGAAGCATTACCTTCATTGATGAATTTGAAACGTTTGAGACCTATAACTTTACTATTTCATCTATTCCTGGACTTGATACTATTTCGCTTAAAGATGCTGAAAACAATGAATTGGAATTAACACCCGCTTTTGAGAACGGAGGGAAGAATCGGGAGTTCTCTGTTTCAGTTGCCGGGAAGACAATAAAGCTTTCGGTAAGTTTTACGGAAGGTGCTACGCTGACCATCGGTGAGAAGAGTTATACTAACGCGCTGACAGACGAAGAAATATCGCTTGACGGATTCATCGGCAAAGGAAATATGGCAACAATTCCCTTGAAGCTAGTGGATGCTTATGGGAAAGAAAACACATATACGTTAAATATCAAAGTCATTGTACCTTTTGCTGAGCGAAAGCCAGTGGTGGAGGCGGCAAACGACAAAAAAACTGGTAAAATTAAGCTGACCATCGAGCCCGTGGACGATGCAGTAAGCTATAAAGTTTTTGTCGCTGACAAGGCTGACGGCGAGTACACTCTGGCCAAAGAGATCACCGAGACGACTTATACCTATTCTGGCAAGGCGGGCACCAAGTACTTCTTCAAAGTTCAGGCTGTAAATGAGGCGGGCGAGACCAGCGCCGAGAGCGACGCGATCAACAAGGTCCAACTTCCTACCCAGGTGACGAGCCTGAAAGCCACCAGCAAAAAGGGCCAGGTGACCTTGAAGTGGAAGAAGGTCAACGGAGCGAAGCAGTACTTCATCTACATGTCCAAGAACGGCAAGACTGGCTGGAAGAAGGTCGGCACGACCACCAAGAACACCTTCGTTTACAAGAAGGGCAAGACGGGCCAGAAGCTGTACTTCAAGGTCCAGGCCCTGACTGCCAACAACAAGAAAGGCGAGTTTTCCAAGGTGGTCAGTATCAAGGTCAAAAAGTAAAAATATGCCAGGGGGGCCGTATGGCCCCCCTTATGCCCTTTTTCTATTTGCCCCAAAAGGAGTAACCTATGAAAAAACGTTTATTTATGCTTTTGCTGATTATAGTATTGGTCGCAAGCTTTATCCCATTAAGCACACGCGCAGCCAGCTATCATACTTCCAATTCTGCCAATAAATATGTTTCAAATATAGCTTTCAGTCATCACGGCGATCTAAGGTTTCCCGGCGCTGTCATTGTTGATTATGAATTCATGACAGAACAAACCGATTATGAAATAGGGCTTACTACACGATCCATTGGAACAAATCCGTGTTTAAAACTTGAATTATCCGATAGTATCGGTAGCCTGTGGCACAGGTTTTACATTGATGGTGTACATTTGACAACAGCTGCTTACCGCGATAGTCAGATTTCAGCTTCAATCGTATATTTCAATCTGACCAATGCATTGACAACCTTATGGCCTAACGACGGACAACCACATACATTGTCAATTGAAATAGGGACCAAGTCTGATAGTGACGGGAATGGTAAACTCGACTATCTGGATGATTTTGTTTCTTCCGATATTTACAACTTTCATATAACGGACCTCCCGGCGTTTTCTTTTCTTTCCATAAAAGATGAAACCGGAGTAAAATTGCCTCTGGCCCCACCTTTCTTGTTTGGCAGCAACAATCAATCCTTTATTGTTTCAACCCCCGGCTCCTCAATCAGGATTACAGCAGAATTCGGGAGTAATACTACTCTACATATCGGAGAGATCTCCTATTCAGAAGAGTTGACCGATGAAATGATCGACCTGTCTGCATATCAGGCAGACGTGAACGGTATCAAGGTCGTACCGCTACGGTTAGTCTCCAGTGGCGGGGCAGAAAGCATATATTCCATTAACGTATGGAGTGTTGACTATACACCGGTCATTACACAACAACCGCAGAGCGTTACCTGCAGCAAAGGGGATACGGCCACAATGTCCATTGCCGTTGAAGCTCCTGCGGGAAGCTCTCTCAGCTATCAATGGTATCGACAACCGAATCCGATCAATGGGGCTACTGGGGACACACTCCAACTCGACACATCAAAAGCAGTTAGTAATGCGACATACTGGTGCGTAATCACAAATACGGTAGCAGGCACGACATTTTCAACGACCAGTGCATGGGCAAATCTCACAGTCAATCTGACCTATGTTGATCCCCCGGTATTCATCCACCAGCCAGGACAGGATATTTGGACAAAGAATGACGGTAGTCCGGGATGGACAGGGAAAGAATACAAGACTACTTATTCGGAGAACAGTACTTTTGATGAATTGTTTTTCGGCTATGAACAGCCGGAATCAGGTGTTTCTCCCAGATTTGTGTTCTATGTGAACGATCAGCCCACCTACGAGGGAGCGCAGATACTCGAAGGAATTGTTCATAGTAAGTCAAACAGTAATGAAGAAATAGCAAGTTTTGAGACTGAACAAATCTTTTCAAAGGGCACTTATTATGTGGGCTGTGTTATCACCTTCACGGCGAACGTGGATAGCACCCTTTATGCCAGTACAGAGTCAGAATTTGTAAAACTAGAATTTGTGGACTGGATGCTGGATTTTGCAGGTACAGGATCACAGAATGATCCGTATCAATTGGCCACCACCGAGGATATGGTAAAACTCAGCGCCTATTCTCTGGGCGGTAACAAGTTCGGTAACCGTTATTTCAAACTGATGGCAGACGTAACGCTGCCAGAGGGCTGGCAGCCTTTGGGCAACTGCTGGGACAACCGCTTCGAGGGCGCCATCGACGGCAATAGCCACACTCTGACCGTCCCAGCAGGCGGTTTGCCACTGTTGGGCTATGTGCTTGGCGCGGAGGTCAAAAACCTCGGCATTTTCGGCACACAGATCGCGGGTTACGGTCTGGTGAACAATTACGGCATTACCGGTAAGAGCGGCACAGCTATCACCATTGACAATGTTACGCTGAAATCCGGAACAAAAACTCTGAAAGCCGGTCTGATTGGCGCGGACATGGGAGCTAATCCATATGCAGGAACAAGCGCAGGTTATAAGGTCATCATCCGCAACTGTATAGCGGAGAGCGGCATCATCGTCGGGTATAACGGTGATCGGAGTAAGATCGGCACCTTTGCCGGACGTTTTCAAGGCAGCATCACAAACTGTACCAGCGCTGCCACAGTAAAAGGTAAGGATTACGTGGGCGGTATCGTTGGTAGCGATGACCAGGCTATGGGCGACTGCATTATCACCGGATGCACATTCACTGGTTCGGTCATCGCCAGTGGAGAGCACGCTGGCGGCATTGCTGGTGGTGGGTATGACAACTCCTCCGCCCCCAACGGCATGAAGCTGTCAATCCTCAACTGCTCCAGCTCCGGCTCCGTTACCGGTTACAATAAGGTGGGTGGTATTCTTGGCGGTGACTCCTTTGGCTTCCAGGCCTGGACCGACCATGAGATCAGCGGAAACAGCTTCACGGGTACAGCGACTGCCATGGGAGGAACCTATGTCGGTGACATCATTGGTTACTATGCCAACTTGAACAAGCACGATCTAATCTACAATAATACTTGCTCCGGTAAAGTCTACGGTTTCGTGTTGTCTGTGGACACTAGCAACGCCAAGTTTGCTGACGATGATACGACCCCCTTTGGAGTGGATAAAGTCAACGGTACATATTACTACAACTCTGCGGTGGATGATCTGTCAACTGTCGATAAAGAGCTGGTTTATCCCTTTGGCGTGGATCAGTCCTTTACATATGTAGCCCAGCCCAACCACAACCGCACCGACGATCCTCTTGGAACCGGGACCGAGGTTACCGTCGCCCTGTTGAGCATCACCGGCGAGTACAAGACCGAGTACATGGTGGGCGACGAGGCGCTGGATACTACCGGCATGACCATCACCGCCACCATGAGCGACGGCACCACCCAGGATGTGGCCATTGCCGATGCCGAGTTCACCGGCTTTGACACCGCCACGCCAGGCCAGAAGACCATCACCGTGGCCTACGGCGGCGCGACCACTACCTTCACTATCCTTGTCAAAGCCCCCGAGGGCCAGACCGTCAAGGTCAAGCTCACTGTCCTGGGCGACACGCACCACGACATGCCTGAGGGCGACAAGGGCCACGGCCTGTGGCTGGGTGGTCTGGAGACCTGGCTGGCCGAGACCGAGTATGAGCTGGACGCCAACGCTACCGCATGGGTCCTGCTCAATCAGGCCTTTGACGCGGACGATACCCTGACCCTGTTCAGCCGCTGGGCGGAGCAGTATGGCTCTGAGTACATCTACGCGGTCCAGAAGGGCGACGTGAAGCTGACCGAGAAGGACAACTGCGACAAGTCCGGCTGGATGGTAGCCCTCAACGGCGAGCATGTCCAGACCGGCATATCCAAGATGAACCTGCAGGCCGGCGACAGCGTGATTCTGCACTGGTGTGACGACTACGAAGCCGACGAGGGAGCGGCCGGTCAGCCGACTCAGGAAGACCGAGAGGCCGCCTTCGCAGTGGAGGACCTGATCGACGCCATCGGCGAGGTAACGCTGGACAGCGAGGCAGCCATCACCGCAGCCCGCACCGCTTACGACGCGCTGACCGACGTGCAGAAGGGCCTGGTCAGCAACTATGATAAGCTGACCGCCGCCGAAGCCCGGCTCGCCGAGCTGAAAGCCGAGCGGGATCAGCAGGCAGCCCAGACCGTCATGGATATGATCGCCGCCATCGGCGACGTGACCATCGAGGACGAGGAGGCTATTGCCGCCGCCCGCGCCGCATATGACGCCCTGACGCCCGAGCAGCAGGCCCTTGTCACCAACCTCGATGTACTGACCGCTGCCGAGACTGACATCGAGCCGCTCATTGACGAGCGGGATACTCAGGCGGCAGGCGCCGCCGCGGCCCTGATCGAAGCCATCCCGACGGAGGTCACCATTGAGGATGAGGCAGCCATCATCGCG
>JAEEGL017443332.1_pt1 | contig 11941 bp, 10 predicted proteins | sample 9134231 | NCBI WGS metagenome assembly JAEEGL01 (sample SAMN16246548, study PRJNA631951) | gut metagenome | biome: gut microbiome; feature: rumen; material: fiber-attached | host: Bos | place: Iran: Karaj | collected 2018-10 | reverse complement strand
GGGTTGTCGTAGCTGACGACCTGAGGAGAGACAACGCCGTCGACCCAGTGGGAGAAGACATAACCCGGTTTGCGGACGGCATGGAGGGTTTGGTACACATGCTGAGACAGCTGCCCGCTGGGATAGGCGGATCCCATGCAGGTGTCGGAAGACTGCGTGTTGACATTGACATAGTCGACCATGGCCATATAAAAACCGTACAAGGTCCATACGTTTCTGTTAAAATTATATCTCCACAATCGATATGGTATGGTATACGAATGGTCGAATACCGGAGCAAGGCATTGACGTCCGGATAAGGAAATCTGTTCGGCCGCATAGACGGAGGGTATGTGGAAGTAGGAGTTGAACTGCTGTACGTTATTGTGAAAAGAGCCCGAGAGGTAGAAAACAGAGTCCACAATGATAGGTTTGCTGAGGTGGACTTCGTGCAGGAAGCAATAGTTAAAGCCGAAGCGGTTAGTGTCGGCGTGGCGTGGCAGTTTCAGTACCTTGGGAGCGGCGGTGTCCCACCGAGCGGAGTCGATATAGACAATGGTGTCGCGAATTCTGTCGTATTTGTGCACAAAAACATATTCAGGCACACGCTCGGCATTGGGGATTACATAACCGGCAGGTCTGCATCCCGGGTTGTTGGGATCTGCCTGCCACACGCCAAACCCCGTAATGGCAATGGGATGATCGGTATATTCACCCTTGACATAACGCTCTACATCATAGGTATCACTAATTCCTCTGCGGACTTGGAACACGTAAGGGTGGGGCCAGAGAGTGTCGAAATAGTGCCAGCAAGTGTCATACCAATAAGAATAGTGGTACCCGGGTAGTCTGCCGCCGGGGCCGGTGACAGTATCGTAGGTCTGGGCATTGGCACAAAGCCCCAAGACCAAAACGAACAATGTAAATGGGAAAGATTTTTTCATGGCTGTTGTTGTATTTCTATTTATTCATTTTTGGTCATCCAAACAGTCAGAACCCATTAATCTGCCAGACAACCGTTGTTTAACATTTGGTTTACGAATGCAAAGATATGATTATTTTTCATTTTATAATATATTATATCACTTTTTTTTGACGTGGGGGGTAATTATTTGATATTCCGCCCATTGTGTTGTAGTTGAATTAGGTTGGTATTTCTTAAGTTGAGTTCTATTTATTTGTTTTAATTGTCGTTTTTCTTCACTGCTGACGATATCGAAGTGCCTCAGGCACTTCTTCATCTTTGGGATGCAGGTGTCTTTTTGTTGATAGACACCGCAGTGCACCTACGGTTTGTACGGTATTTCTTCGAGACGTTGCTGCATCATATTCTCATAATTATAGTATCGAATGTCTTTGAGTTGCTGCTCGGAGGTGATATGAAAAACAGTAATAATTCTTAATGCCCATGCGCAAGTAATTTCGTCATTGTTGATAGCGATAGAATCGGTGGGGAGGGAATAATCCTTTTTAGGAGCGGACCAAGCGAACATAAAATCCGGTCCCGCAAAATCAATTACATCTTGAGGAGGTTCGCTGAGGTTGAAGTCACGAAGGAGAAGAGCCCAACCCGAGTCACTGACAGCCTGGAGAATGGTCATGTCGACAAAAATAGAGTCGTTGATGTGTTTGTTGTTGATGAAAGAGGCATTGATACCGTCGGTGTTGGCATATTTGCGGTAGAGATCGCTGCATTGGTCGGCGGAGAGGGTGCGAGGAAAGAGGCGGAGAGTGAGAGTACCGCCTAAAACGACCACAGCGAGGATAGCAGGAAGTATGAGTTTGTTTTTCATGGAGTGGAAGCATTATGTAGATCGCTGATAATCTGATTGGCAGTGGCGAGGGTTGCGTTACGAAGATTCCAGTTGCTGACAGACATGGAGCGGCCGTCGTAGGCCGGAGTGGCGGCAACGAGAAAGACGGCGACGATGGCTACCGAGGCGGCGACCTTGGTGAGATGGGGATTGAGAACAGAGATGTAGGAGCGCTTTTTGCGAGAAGGGGAGGAATTGGGTTGGAATTGAGGTAATTTGTGCTCGACAAAACGGAGCATGCTGAGAGGGGAGGTGGTGGAGATACGGTGATGGAGGAGGAGGAGTGTCATGCGGAGACCGGATACAATGCCATAGAGAAGGATAGAACCGATGACAAGATGAGGGATGAGGTCCCAAATGTCGATGACATAGAAATCGAAAAGGCAGATCAGCCACACCAGAGCAGCGGAGCAGGCGACAGCAAGGGCAGCAGAAGAGAGGAGGAGACGACGGTGGAGAGAGGGATGGCCGATGGAGCGTTTAATCACCTCGTTGGAGACAGGGTGCTGGTCGGCATATTGGTCGATACGGTCGCATTGGTGCTGGAGAGCTTCGAATAAATCGTCGAGAGGGTATTTGTCATTGTGGTTCATTTTCATTCATTTTTATCATTTTTAATTTCAAGCGACTGATTTTGTGTTTGATGGCATCTTCGGTTGTGCCAAGGGTTTCGGCGATTTCGCGCAGCGGGACTTTGTCGATATATAGAAAGATGATGGTTTTTTCGTATTCGTCCAATAGGTCGATAAGCTGATACAGCCGGTTTATCATATTGTTTTCTTCGGGGTTGGCAATATTTTCGCACATATAGTCGTTGAGAGAGATGAACTTTGGAATGTGCTTGCGTGAGCGATGTTGCATATAGGCGGTGTTGAGAGCTATGCGGTAGACCCAAGTGTTGGGCTTGCTTTGGTGGCGGAAGCGGGGGAAACTTTCCCAGAGGTTACAGACGATTTCCTGATAGAGGTCGTTCACGCTGTCGGGCTGCCTGTCGGTGTGGAGCAGGCATAGTTTGATAATGGTGCCCTGACATTGATTGAGCAATTCCATGAATTCGTCTTGTAGTTTATCTTTAGACATACATTATAGCAGAGTGAGGAGTCCTTTTTTGTTTTCTATTTTGTAAGATTAGTTGCAAAAAAGGGCGAAAAGTGCCACGTGGGAATAAAAAAAAGTGAAAAATTTTCAGTGTTTTGGTTTTCGGTGTGATATGGTGTTTGTCTTTGGTGTGCGAAGCAAAGTTTTTAAGAAACAGGCTGATATTATACAAACAAGAGGAGGCGTGAGTGCGGCCTCCTCTTGTTTGTATTAAAGAAAGAATAACTATTCGACCACGGCGCGAGCCATAGCATCTTTGTAGTATTTCTGGTTGACGAAGACATCTTCCTTGTAGGGGTTGATGTGACGTTTTCTTGAAATGTGGATGATGTAGGCGAGGGCGATGATGTTGGTGACGAGAGCGAGTGCGCTGATAACGGTCATGGCAGTGGGGTTGGCATTGGCGGTGCCCCCTTCGACAATGCCGTTGAGAGTGCCGTCGGCATAGGTGGTGGGGAGAGCCACCCAGTTGAATTTATGGAAGCCGTTGTGGAAGGTTTCCTGGAAGAGGGGGAACACCTGAGCGAACATGCACCAGATGGCCAGGGTGTTGGCACGGTTCTGAATCCAGCCGCCGCGGTTCCAGAGGAGAGCTGCCACAGTGGGAGCCAGAAGCAGGGCGATGCCGCAGAACCAAGAATGGGTGGGGAGGCAGTTGTAGGTGTAGGCGAAGTTCCAGATGTCGTAGATGACGATGTAGACCCAGGTCATGTCGGCCCAAATCATGTCTTTCTTGTCTTTAGAGGGGTAGACACGCCACCAGGCGGTCATGCAGAAGATGTTGAGGATGCCGGCGATGCCGTTCATGACATTGTGCCAGCCGCCATAGAGCCAGACCCCTTCGCTGCTGAGCCACCAGCAGTTCCAGCCTTTGATGGCGGATTCGAAGTCGGAGGCGACGGCGATGAGGATATTGATGGCCACGATGACGAAGGGGAAGGGTTTGAACCAGTGCTTGGCACCGATGCCCCATTTGTATTTAATCATCATGAAGCCGATGCACCCGGTGAGAGCGGCGTAGAGTTTGGCGTAGTGGAACCAGCCGTTCATGTAGAGGTGGGTTTGGTTGTTGAGAGCCCATTCGGCTCCGGTTCGAGCACCGATGGCGATGGCCACAAAATAGGCGGTAAGGATAACGGGGATGGCAAAGAAGGTGATGATGCCACCGGTTTTGGTGCGGCGGGCAAATTCATTCCAGAGGATGAGGCCGGCGAGGACGACGAGCATCATTCCCCATTGCAGTAGCGCATGAGCGCCATAAACGTGAAAAAACATAGTTGAGATGTATTAAGTTGGTTAATAAATGTGTTTATATTCAGTTGAGAATCTTTGTTGTTAGGGGTGATTTGCGTCATGTTTGACTTTACAAAGATACAAAAAATATGTTAAATGCAAAGCTGATGAAGAAAAAAAGCCGCCTATTTTGGAGAAAATATGTATTTTTGCATCCGTCAAGGCAGAGGCACCAGTTCCTTGAGCGGGGGGTGCCGGCAGGTAGTTGCTGGCTGACAGCAGGGGGGAGTAGAGGAAGAGTATGCCTTGCTTGGAAGAAACAGTTAACATTAACGATATGAAAAGAAGAATTATTATTGTAGTGCTTGGGGTGTTGATGGTGAGTGCCTGCGGGCGAAAGGCCGTGCCCGAACGTAATGAAGATGCCGTTGCGGTGGCGGTGAACAGTATTTACGGCCATGTGATGGCATGTTATGCAGAGAACAAGGACTCGTCAGAGACGTTTGACCAGCGTTACCTGACGGAGGATTACCGGCATGTGATAGACAGTGTGAAGGCTTTTGACATGCAGGACAGCACGGGAGGAGTAGGATTTTGGGACTATGACCACTGGATAATGGCACAGGACTGGGGCAAGCCGACATTTACACTTGACACTGTGATGGATTCGGGAGACGGGGAAAAATACTGGGCCAAGGTGACGATACATAACCTTGGAGTAGAGACAGAGGTTTTCTTGTTGATGATGAAAGAAGAGGGAGAGTGGAAGATAGGGGAGATGCTGAACTATGACTGGTTGCTGCCGTCGGAGATAGACATGATGTATTGGTATATGCGCGGTGAATGAGCAAGGTTGCCTTTCGGGTGCCATGTAAGCACGGATGTCCTGGCAAGTAGAGGCACCTGAAAAAATAAAAAAGTTGCAAGAGTGGACGTAGCACATACTTTTTTTCATGCTTGTACGTTATTGGAGAGATTATTGGCTTTTGTACCGGTTGTGTGGGTCTGCCGGATGGGGGCTTGACAATAATAAGACCCAGAATAAAAAAACATTAATTATGAAGAAAATAGTTGTTTGTTTATCAGTCGTTGCCATGATGGGGCTGATGGCTTCCTGCTCGGAGAAAGAGGGCGTATACAAACCCAAGGAGCAGATAGAGCATGTTTATCAATCATCCACGTCGACGATGGAAGTTTTTAACGAAGAGACCGGAGCCTGGGAGGCTAGAGGGAGTTCATCGGAAGACAAGGCACTGGCTGAGACATGGAGCTGGAAGGATGGCAAACTGCAGCAGATAACCTTCCACGACAGATCGGGGGCCAAGGAGGATCAGACCTTCAGTTTTAACTATGACGGCAACCGTGTGAAAAGCATTGACGGGAGCAACCTGCAATTGAATTTCTTCTACGACGGCAAGAAAATCCAAAAGATAGAGTTGGTGCAGAAACAGGTGAATCCCTACGCCCCGTTTGCAGTCTATACATTTACCCATGATGGAAAGAAAATCACCCGTATGGAGGTGCAGATGCGCCGTTCGAAAGGCGTTGGTTATGAAGGCTTGCTGATGGAGCAGCTGATAGGCCGCATGTTGCTGACAGAAGGTGTCAACGTGCAGGTAAAACATGCCGAAGGTGTGAACGAGGGAACCAAAGACCCGTACGAGACGCAGACGTATGATTTCACCTGGGAAGGCAAGAATATTTCCAAGATGGTTTATTCGGGTGAATACGGCAAGGAGGAGACAACCTTTACTTATGACAAGAAAAACAATCCATACTTTGGTTTGTTCATGTCGCTGAGTGGCCAGTTCAACAACGAGTTGGGCGATTTTGCCAACCGGAACAATGTGACCAAGGCCGTTTCCACCTATATCCCGACAAGCGGTGACAAGACAACCGAGGAGACCAATTACAGCTACACCTACAAAGGCGACTGGCCAGAAAGCCGCACGGGGATGACGATTGTGTCTTTGGAAGATTACCGCTACAACTACTCCGAGACCCTTTATTTTGAATATTCAAAATAGTCTTTTGGTGGCTTGAAACAACGAACCGTGGCGGGTGTTGCATCCGTCACGGTTCAGTTTATGTTGGGTTATAATTAGTTGTTTCCGATTTTTTTCGTAACTTTGCAAATTATTTTTTAGAATAGATTATGCAGCAGTTATTGATTTACAATACTCTTTCGCATCAGAAGGAGCTTTTCAAGCCCGTAACAGAAGGGCATGTGGGAATGTATGTGTGCGGTCCCACGGTATATGGAGACGGACATTTGGGTCATGCCCGCCCCGCTATCACATTCGATGTACTTTACCGCTACCTGAAACATTTGGGCTACAAGGTGCGTTATGTGCGTAATATTACGGACGTGGGACATCTGGAACACGATGCAGACGAGGGCGAGGACAAGATTGCCAAGAAAGCACGTCTGGAGCAACTCGAGCCGATGGAAGTGGCTCAATATTACACCAACCGTTATCATGCAGCAATGGATGCGCTGAATGTGCTGCGTCCCAGTATCGAGCCGTTGGCCTCGGGACATGTGATGGAACAGATAGAGTTGGTGCAGAAGATTCTCGATGCAGGATTTGCTTATGTGAGCGAAGGGAGTGTGTACTTCGATGTGCGGAAATACCATGAACATTTCGGCAGTTATGGTCGGCTGAGCGGGCGTGTGATAGAGGAGATGCTTTCCACCACCCGCGAACTCGACGGTCAGGACGAAAAACGTTTCAGCGGTGATTTCGCCCTCTGGAAAAAGGCACAACCTGAACACATTATGCGTTGGAATTCCCCTTGGAGCGTTGGATTCCCAGGCTGGCACACAGAGTGCACGGCCATGGGTACCAAGTATCTGGGGCAGATGTTCGACATACACGGCGGTGGCATGGACTTGATGTTCCCCCACCACGAAAGCGAGATGGCCCAGCAGACAGCAGTGTGCGGCCACGGGCCTTGCCGCTACTGGATGCACAACAACATGATTACCATCAACGGACAGAAGATGGGCAAGTCGTTGGGCAATTTCATAACGCTCGACGAATTCTTCACTGGCAAGCATGAGTTGCTGACCCAAGCCTATGCTCCGATGACAATACGTTTCTTCATCTTACAGGCTCATTACCGCAGCACGGTTGACTTCAGCAACGAGGCATTGATTGCCGCAGAGAAGGGCTATGCCCGTTTGATGCAGGCATACAAGACCCTTGGCCGTTTGCAGCCTTCCAAGAGCAGCAGCGTGGATGTAAAGGGCTACCGCCAGCTGTGCTACGATGCCATGAACGACGACTTGAACACTCCCATTGTCATCAGCCATCTGTTCGACATGGCCAAGGTAATCAACACAGTCTACGACAAGAAAGCCACTTTGACCCAGGCCGACATCGACGAGCTGAAGGGGGTGATGGATACCTTTGTGTTTGAAGTGATGGGGCTGCGCGACGAGTCGGCAAAGGACAATACCGCATTGGTCGACGGATTGATGAAGATGATTCTTGACGCCCGCGCCACTGCCAAGGCCAACAAGGACTGGGCAACCAGCGACCGTATCCGCGACGAGCTCTCCTCGCTGGGTGTGACAGTGAAGGACGGCAAGGATGGCGCAACCTATGAACTGAATTGATTTGCCGGTCTGTCGTTAAACCTTGCAAAGAATGTATACTTATCGCTATCCAAGACCAATGCTTACAGCAGATTGTGTGGTGTTTGGTTGTAGTGAGGATGGCAGCCGTTCGTTGCTGCTTGTCTTGCGCGGGAATGAGCCTTACAAGGGTATGTGGGCTTTGCCGGGCGGTTTCATGGAAATGGACGAAACCCTCGAGGCCTGTGCCCGCCGTGAGCTACAGGAGGAGACAGGCTTGACGCTTTCCGCTCCAATGACCGAGTTGGGCAGTTTCAGCCGTGTGGACCGAGACCCGAGGGGGCGTACTGTGACAGTGGCATTTGTCGCCATGACGGAATTGGGCACGGTAAAAGGGAGCGACGATGCCGCCGCGGCGCAGTGGTTCGGCATCGACGACTTGCCACCGCTGGCGTTCGACCATCGCGAAATCGTAGGCAAGGCGTTGCGCTGGCTGGCTGACAATGACCCCATTCAAGCACAATAATTTCAAGAATATGTCGTTATTCGATAAGTTATGACAAAAGGGAAGAAATATACGTTTTCGACAGGTGTGGTGATACTGGCCATTGTGGTGGGTTTGATGAGCGGTTTGCTATTGGCCGGTCCTCTTGGCTCGACGGGGAAGGGCTCCAGCCTCTATGCGGGCGGGGGTGATTCTCGTCTCAATTCTATCATGCAGATTGTGAGCCGATATTATGTTGACCAGGTGGATTACGACTCCCTCTCGACAGTGGCTGTAAGGTCGATGCTTTCCTCCCTCGACCCACACAGTACCTATCTCTCAATAGAGGATTACGACAAAGAGGCGGAATTGCTCCATGGCCGATTTGAAGGCATCGGGGTGGTTCTCTTTGTTCTCAACGATACCGTTTATGCTTCCAATGTAAGGAAGGACGGCCCTGCAGGGCGCGCCGGTATTATTGCAGGCGACCGTATATTGATGGTGGACACTGTGAAGGTGTCGGGAGTGGAACTGGAAGGTGGGTCGCAGGCCGTGGTAAACCTCATCCGCGGACCCCGTTTCAGCAATGTTACCTTGACAATAGACCGTGCCGGGTGGGACACCCCCCGAAAGGTGAAAATACGTCGTGACGTCATTCAGCATGCCTCCATCCCCGCCGCGGTGATGATTGACCGCAAGACAGGCTATGTTCATGTTTCGCGTTTTGCGGAGACCACCTGCACCGAGTTCCACGAGGCTTTGAAGCAACTGCTCAAGCAGGGCATGGAACATCTGGTGCTCGACCTCCGTGGCAACGGCGGTGGTTCGCTCGAGTCGGCAGTAAGAATGGCCGACGAGTTGCTCCCCAAGGGCGATTTGATAGTCTACACCGAGGGTGCCCACGACCGTCGGCGCAATTTCTACGCCTCTTCGGGCGGGTTGTTTGAAGAGGGGAGGCTGACCGTCCTTATCAATGAGTACTCGGCCAGTGCAAGCGAAGTTGTTTCGGGCGCCATACAAGACAACGACCGCGGCATTATTGCAGGCCGATGCAGTTTCGGCAAGGGGTTGGTTCAACGGCAGTTCGACCTGCCTGACGGCGACGCTGTCCTGCTTACCATTGCCCGTTACTACTCGCCTTCGGGACGTTGCATACAGCGTCCTTATCAAAAAGGGAGCGACGCCTACTATATGGATTACCTGAATCGAATCTTTTCCAACTACAGTTCTGCCGACTCCCTCTTTAATGCCATCGCCGACACGTCGCAGCAATACCTCACCAAGAAAGGCCGTAAAGTGTATGGCGGAGGCGGTATCCAGCCCGATGTAACCCTTCCCTATGTGCTCGACACCAACTGGGCATACTACAACAAGCTTATCGACAAGCAGGTGCTCGAGGAGGTGATGTATCATTACATCCACGACAACTACGCCCAACTGGCCAAGCGTTACCCCACCGAAAACGATTTCGTGAACCGATATCAGGTGGACGACGCCACTTGGCAGCGCATTCTCCTCACCGCCGAGGCAAAGGGTATCAAGCCCCATGCCGGATGTCTGAAAAAATACGCGGCACATATCCGCAACCGATACAAAGCACTCATGGCAATGGCCCTTTACGATGACAACGCCTATTACCGTGTGTCGCTTCTTTATGACCACGAACTGCAAAAGGCAGTTAAAGAGAATAAATCAGCATTATGAATATGAAAAAGTCAATTTTATTCCTCGCCATCCTGTTGGGAACAGTCTGCAGTCTCCCGGCCCAGAAATCCACTCTCAGCGGAACCCTCCGCGGCGTACCCCAGGGGTCTCGTCTGGTGATTAGCCAGATAGTCAAAGACCGTCTGCAGCCGGTCGACACGCTTCGTCTCGACAACAAGGGAGGCTTCAAAACCACCCTTAACCACAAGGAACCGGCCTATTATGTCCTGCAAACCACCGAGAAGGGCAGCGGCATGTGCCATATCCTGCTCGAACCTAAAGACAAGGTGAAGGTAGACCTCATCTATTTTGCCGACCGTCATGCTTTCAGTATCGCCTCTTGCAAAGGCTCAAAGAATGTGGAACTCTACCGTCAATTTAACGACCTGCTTCTTGCCGCCATGACTCCCGAGCAGCAGTCGCAGCTCCCTGATCGCGCCGCCCACCTGTTGTCAGTCAATTCCAACATCTTGATGAGTGCTTTTTTGGTGACTTATTTCGACAGGAATTTCGACACCTACGTGTCCCTCTATGCCAAAATCCACGACAACCTCATCGCCACATACCCTGAAGACCCCTTTGTAAAACATATAGACCGTCAACTTCAGGGGGTAGTATATCCCGGCATGGAGGCTCCTGAAATCGCCATGCCCGACCCCGACAGCACCATCCGCAAGCTGTCCGACCTTAGAGGCAACGTTGTCTTGGTCGACTTCTGGGCTTCGTGGTGCGGTCCCTGCCGTCGCGAAAACCCCAATGTGGTGCGTATCTATGAACGTTATCACGACCAAGGATTCGAGATTTATAGCGTCTCCCTTGACAAAACCCGCGATGCATGGCTTCGCGCCATCGCCGACGACAACCTCAGCTGGCCCAACCATGTCAGCGACCTCAACGGATGGACCTCATCGGGTGGCAAGACCTACGGCATCAAGTCTGTGCCCTCCACGGTACTTATCGACCGTAATGGCAAAGTAGTTGCCCGCAACCTGCGCGGTTCCGAATTGGAACGCAAGGTGGAACAACTTCTTGAAGAGCCTTGGACTCCCGTGGAGACCCCTGCTGAAGAATAGAATCAAAAAAACAAGTACCTCCGGTAGTCCGATTGGATTACGGTCGTTCCGGCCAGTCCCGAACAACCTCCATTTCCCCTGCCGGTTTTTAATCCTAAGTAATACAAAAATATGATTACAACCACAATGATAGAGATGGCCTTGAGCCATGTAGACGATCCCGATTTAGGGCAAAGTCTTACCCAATTGGGCATGATTGAGAATATTGCCGTTGACGGCAACAAGGTCTCTTTCGACCTCGTTCTCACCACGCCCGCCTGCCCCATGAAAAAACGCATGACCGATGACTGTGTGAATGCCATTCATGAATATGTCGACGAGAATGCAGAGGTTACTGTCAACCTCACCTCCCGTCAGCAGGAACAACCCGACCCCCACGATTTTGTCCCCGGGGTTAAACATGTCATCGTTGTTGCGTCGGGCAAAGGCGGTGTAGGCAAGAGCACCGTTGCGGTGAACCTTGCTATTTCGCTGGCCAAGACTGGTGCAAGCGTAGGCCTTATGGATGCTGACATTTATGGACCTTCCATCCCCATGATGTTCAACTTGGGGCAGGAGGATGTAATTGGTGAAGAACACAATGGCAAGACCTATATGCTCCCCATCGAACGCTACGGCATCAAACTGATGTCTATAGGTTTTCTCGTGGACCCCGACCGTGCTTTGGCTTGGCGTGGTCCCATGGCTGCCGGTGCCCTAAAACAACTTGCAGGCGATACTTGGTGGGGTGAGATTGACTATCTCGTCGTAGACATGCCTCCTGGAACGGGCGATGTGCAGCTTACCCTTGCACAGACCCTCCCTGTTACCGGTGCCGTCATCGTCAGCACCCCTCAGCGCGTGGCTTTGGCCGACGTGGTTCGTGGCGTGGAGCTGTTCCAGAACCCTGCTCTCAACATCCCCGTGCTGGGCTTTGTCGAGAACATGGCCTACTTCACTCCCGCCGAACTCCCCGACCATAAGTACTATATCTTTG
>JAEEGL017318821.1_pt1 | contig 11941 bp, 5 predicted proteins | sample 9134231 | NCBI WGS metagenome assembly JAEEGL01 (sample SAMN16246548, study PRJNA631951) | gut metagenome | biome: gut microbiome; feature: rumen; material: fiber-attached | host: Bos | place: Iran: Karaj | collected 2018-10 | reverse complement strand
GAAAGAAATTGGTTTATGTTCCTATAGGTTAATGACTATGAAGATAAAAGTATTTGAGTTTAATATGTTTCCGGTTAATACTTATGTGCTCTCGGATGAGACGAGAGAGGCTGTAATTATCGATGCCGGATGTTTTTATGAAGAAGATAAAAAGGCCTTGAAGTCATATATTGACTCGAATGATTTAAAGGTTAAACGTCTCTTAAATACTCATTTACACTTGGATCATATTTTTGGTAATACATTTGTATTTCAAACCTATGGCATTAAACCGGAAGCAAACCAAGAAGATGAGTTTTGGCTTGTACAAGCCGAGAATCAAGCTAGAACATTCGGTTTAAAATTAAGTGAGCCTCTTATTGGTTTGGGAAAGTATCTTATTGATGGTGAAATCATTCAATTTGGTAATTCTTCCTTGAAGGCTCTTTATGTTCCGGGGCATTCTCCTGGTGGTATGGCTTTTTATTCCGAGCAAAATTCATGTCTCTTCAGTGGAGATTCATTGTTTCATGGTAGTATAGGACGAACAGATCTTATCGGTGGTGATTTTGATACACTCATTGAATCAATCAGCAGCCAGTTCTTGACATTGCCGGATGATACTGTTGTTTATCCGGGGCATGGAGATACTACAACGATAGGTAATGAGAAACATAATAATCCTTTTTTACGTTAGATTAATCCTTTAAAATTTTAATAATATGAAAACTGACTTATTAGCCGATAGACATATCGGTATTCAGAACACAGATCTTCCACTGATGTTAGGAAAGATAGGTGTTAAAAGTGTAGACGAGTTGATAGATAAGACAATTCCATCAAATATTCGTCTAAAGGAGCCACTGGCATTGGATCAACCGATGACAGAACGTGAATTCACAGAACATATCGCTCAACTTGCTTCTCAAAACAAGTTGTATACTTCATATATTGGTCAAGGCTGGTATGACACGATTACGCCGGCTGTCATTCAGAGAAATGTATTTGAAAATCCTGTATGGTATACTTCCTATACTCCTTATCAAACAGAAATCTCACAAGGTCGATTAGAGGCTTTGTTAAATTTCCAGACAGTTGTATCTGACTTAACCGGTATGCCGCTTGCAAACTGTTCATTACTTGATGAGGCTACAGCTGGTGCTGAAGCTGCTATGATGATGTTGAACCTCCGCTCACGTGCTCAAATGAAGGCTGGTGCTACTACCTTGTTTGTTGATGAAAATGTTTTCGAACAAACATTGGCGGTTCTTACAACACGTGGAATTCCTCAAGGAATGACCATTAAGGTTGGTGATTATAAAACATTAGAGTTTACTTCAGATATCTTTGGTTGTATCCTTCAATATCCTAATAGTAATGGTGATATTGAGGATTATCGTGCTTTTGTAGAAAAGGCTCATGCTGCAGATGCAAAAGTTGCTGTTGCTGCTGATATCCTTTCTTTGGCATTACTTATGCCTCCTGGAGAATGGGGCGCTGATATCACATTTGGTAGTACACAACGTTTAGGTATCCCAATGTTCTATGGTGGTCCTTCTGCAGCTTATTTTGCTACTCGAGATGAGTTTAAACGTTTTATGCCTGGTCGTATCATTGGTATTTCAAAGGATAAATATGGTAAGGTATGCTACAGAATGGCTCTTCAGACTCGTGAACAGCACATCAAGCGTGAACGTGCAACCTCTAATATTTGTACATCTCAGGCATTGTTAGCTACGATGGCTGGATTCTATGCTGTTTATCATGGACATGATGGTATTGAAACAATTGTTGAACGTATTCATGGTATCGCTAAGTTTTTGAATGAGAAACTATCTAAACTGGGCTATGTTCAACTTAATAAACAATTCTTTGATACATTGAGATTTTCTCTACCAGAACAAGTTACTGTTCAGAAGATACGTACGATTGCTTTGAGTAGAGAGGTCAACCTTCGTTATTTTGAGAATGGAAATGTTGGTTTGAGCATTGATGAGACGACAAATCTGAAGGATGTTAACCAACTGATTGCTATTTTCTCGATAGCAGCAGAACGTGAAGTTGAGGAAGTTACAGATGTTCCATCAGCAAAGATTACTGGTGAGTTGGCACGTCAGACATCATATCTCACTCATGAGATTTTCAATAAGTATCATACTGAATCAGAAATGATGCGTTACATTAAACGTTTGGAGCGTAAAGACATTTCTTTGACTCATTCTATGATATCATTAGGTTCTTGTACCATGAAAGGTAATCCTGCTGTTGAGATGCTACCTCTGAGTCTTTTAGGTTGGATGGGTATTCATCCATTAGTACCGGAAGATCAAGCTACAGGATATCAGACATTGATACATAACCTGACTGAACAACTAAAGGTAATTACTGGTTTTGCGGGTGTTACCTTCCAGCCAAACTCTGGTGCTGCTGGTGAGTATACTGGTTTACGTGTCATTCGTGCTTATCAAGAAAGCATTGGTGAAGGACACCGTAACATTATTATTATTCCTTCTTCTGCACATGGTACTAATCCGGCATCAGCTGTTCAATGCGGTTTTACTACCGTTACATGTGCTTGTGATGAGAAAGGTAATGTGGATGTTGACGATTTGCAAAAGAAGGCTGAAGAAAATAAGGATAACCTTGCTGCTTTGATGATTACTTATCCATCAACACATGGTATTTTTGAGCCAGAGATTGCTAAGATATGTAATATTATTCACGCTTGTGGTGCTCAAGTCTATATGGATGGTGCGAATATGAACGCTCAGGTAGGTCTGACTAATCCGGGAACTATTGGTGCCGATGTATGTCATTTAAATCTACATAAGACATTCTCAAGTCCTCATGGTGGTGGTGGCCCAGGTGTTGGTCCGGTTTGTGTGGCTGAACATTTAGTTCCTTTCTTACCTGGACATCCTCATTTTGGTAATTCAAAGAATACAGTTGCTGCTGCTCCTTACGGAAGTGCAGGTATTCTTCCTATTACCTATGGGTATATTTGTATGATGGGAACTGAAGGATTAACAAAAGCTACAAAGATGGCGATCTTAAGTGCTAATTATCTAGCTGCATGTCTTAAGGATACTTATGGAATCGTCTATAGTGGTGCGACAGGATATGTTGGTCATGAGATGATTTTAGACTGTCGTTATTTGCACGATGAAGTTGGTGTAAGTGAGGCTGATATTGCTAAGCGTTTGATGGATTATGGTTACCACGCTCCTACACTTTCCTTCCCTGTTCATGGTACATTGATGATTGAGCCAACAGAGAGTGAGAGCTTGGCCGAGTTGGATAACTTTATCGCTGTAATGAAGAATATTTGGACTGAAATCCAGGAAGTGAAGAGTGGTGAGGCGCCAAAGGATGATAACGTATTAGTGAATGCTCCGCATCCTGAATACGAACTGGTAGCATCAGAATGGAATCACGCATATTCACGTGAGAAAGCTGCTTATCCTATCGAGTCAGTACGTGAAAATAAGTTCTGGATTAATGTAGCTCGTGTTGATGATGCATTTGGTGATCGAAATCTGGTAGCAAAGAGAGTATAAACACTATATTAAATACAACGATTATGAACAAGGAATTAGAAGAAAAATTGAAAGAGTTAAAAGAGAGTGTCGGAAAGATTGATGACATTGCTCGTGAGAAGTATCAGGATGCAGTGAAGTACTTTGAAACTCATCAGAGTGATGAAATTAAAGCTGAACTGAAGTCTTTAATTGATAAAGGTATTGCTGAGTTCAAGGATGACTTGGATGAAGGTATTGCTGATGTCAAAGAAGGATATACAAAGACTGTTTCTGATTTGAAGGAAAAATATGGTGATAAGATTGATGATGTAAAGGAAGATGTTGACGAAGCCATTGATGATTTGAAATCAGGATGGAATGATTTGAAGAAAAAATTCAATTTATAAACCAATCTTCTATAGAAAAGGGACGGAACAATTTAGTTCCGTCCCTTTTTTGTCAGTATTGTCAAAATGTCATATAATAAAAAAGAGCAGTGTCAATGACACTGCTCTTTTGGTTGGTTAGAAATAATATTAATAACCTAATTCTTTTTCTAATGCTTCATATTCAGCCTTGTTCAACTTCCAATAGATGTTGAGCAAGAAGTTACCCCATAACTGTTTGTTATCTGGAGCTACTTCTTTTGCCTTCAGGTATGAAGGAAGAGCTTTCTCATACAAAGCCTTGATCTTTGCATCATTCTCATTGAATTTAGGATCATCAACGTCAATGTTTGCATTTTCCTCAACGATAGCCTGTGCTGGGAAGAATGAGCAATCACCCTTCTTTGCGTATGCTTCAGCAACTAATTCTTTACCCATACCGATGATCTTGTCGCAAATAGCTTCAGAACCTGCATAGTCCTTCTTCTCATACGTCAAAACAGCTTTAACATAGAGTAAGTATGGAGTTTCACCCTTAGCTAACAATTCGTCAACTTGAGCCATACCTTCATCTAATTGGCCTTTGCGAATGTAGTTATCCATCAAGTTACCTACGAAATAGTTTTGTTCTGGGAATCTTTGGAAACCTTCCTTAATAGTCTCAAACCATTTGATTGAGTCACCTGTTTCAGGATCTGCATACATCTCAGCCAAGAAAGACAATGCTCTCCAACCTTGATCTTTATCTTCCTTACCAATGTTAGAATACTTAATGATGTTTGCTTTATCGTCTATCATACGAGCTGCCAATGCTGCATAGTTTGCATATTGAGCATTCAACGTATCATTGATAACAGCTGGATCATCAGCAAAAATCGGAGCTTTTGCTACGTCAACAAACTGTCCAAAATACTTTAATGCACCTGCATAATTCTCAGAGTTATAAGCATCTGCACCACCATTAATCAAGTTTACACGAAGTTTCTTCAAGATTTCGGCATTACCTTTTCTCAGTTTTGCTTTTTTCAAAGCACCACTCTTAACCATTGCATCTTCCAGTTCATCGCACTTCAAATAATAGTCGAACATTTGAGAAAGACTACTATACAATTTTGTAGTGTCAGCAGTTTTTCCTGGTAAATACAAATTCACGTTTTCAGCATCGTAGATAGCCTTTTGGATATCACCAGCCAATTTCCAAGTATTAGGATCATTTGCTGTTTCAGGATTTGTTAATGCGGGCAAGATAGCTTTTGCTGCTTGTCCAGGATTTCCCTTCAACATGCCTTTAGCTTCCTTTACGACATTAACCTGAGCATATGCAAAGGTTCCAACTACGCATAAAGCCACTGTAAATAATACTTTTTTCATAATCTTGTGGATTTAAAAGTTGTTTTTAAATATTTAATTTTCACTCTCTTCATTATTTTCCTCTTGCAGAGGTTCCTCATTTACCAATGGATCGGATGTTGGAACAATATTCTGTTCTTCTATGTCCTCTTCCATCTTGTCTTCATTAGATTCAGAATTAACCTTGCATACAGATGCTATTTGGTCATTCCGTTTTTCCAGGTTGATAAGGCGGACTCCTTGAGTAGCACGACCCATAATCCTTACATCAGCCAATTTCAAACGAATTGTAATTCCCGATTTGTTGATAATCATTAAATCGTTGTCATTCGTTACAGTCTTGATAGCAATAAGCTTGCCAGTCTTATCTGTTATGTTCAGAGTTTTTACACCCTTACCACTTCTATTCGTTAAACGGTAGTCTTCAATCTCAGAACGTTTACCGTATCCTTGCTCAGAAACTACCATAATTGTTTCGGCTTTCGGATCCTTAATTTGAACCATTCCTACCACTGCATCGTCATCACCGTCAAGTCGCATGCCATGTACGCCTGTTGCAGTACGTCCCATCATACGAACATTATGTTCATTAAAGCGGATGGCACGTCCATTCTTATTAGCAATGATGATCTCATCCTCACGTCTTGTCAAGCAAACATCGATGACTTCGTCGCCTTCATTGATATTAATAGCTATAATGCCATTTTGACGTGGTCGAGAATATTGCTCTAATAATGTCTTCTTAACGATACCTTCTTTCGTACAGAACATGATACAGTGATTATTAATGTATTCTTTATCACCCAAGTTCTTGATACGGATATAAGCGGTAACTGCATCTCCAGGTTCAATATTCAATACATTCTGTATTGCACGACCCTTTGATGTTTTTGTTCCTTCAGGAATTTCATAGACCTTCAACCAATAGCACTTACCTTTTCGTGTGAAGAACATCATGGTGTTGTGCATTGTAGCTGGATAGATGTGTTCTACAAAGTCGGTATCACGTGTCTCACTACCCTTCGATCCAACTCCTCCTCTATTTTGTGTTCTGAAGTCGGCCAATGGAGTACGTTTGATATAGCTTAGATGAGAAATGGTAATTACCATATCGTCATCAGCATAGAAATCTTCTGGATTGAAGCTGTCGTCAGCGTCATATCTAATTTCCGTACGTCTCGCGTCACCATATTTTTCTTTAACCTCTATCAGCTCGTCTTTGATAACTTTCTTGCAAAGCTCTGGATCAGTAAGAATCTGTTCAAAATAAGCTATTTGTTTCAAAAGGTCTTCATATTCACTGTGTAACTGATCCATACGCAAACCAGTCAACTGGCTAAGACGCATATCTACAATTGCCTTACTTTGCAGTTCATCCAACTCAAATCTTTGTTCAAGATTGCGTTGCGCTTCAGCAGGAGTCTTACTTGCTCGGATGATATGAACAACTTCGTCGATATTATCACATGCAATAATTAATCCGTCTAAGATATGAGCACGATCCTTTGCCTTTTGTAAGTCGAATCTTGTTCTGCGGATGACCACTTCATGGCGATGTTCCACAAAGTTTGCAATCAAATCCTTTAGATTAAGGCATTTTGGACGACCATGAACTAAGGCGATGTTGTTAACGCTAAACGTAGATTGCAAAGCTGTCATCTTAAACAACTTGTTCAACACAACATTTGCATTGGCGTCACGTTTAACATCGATAACAATACGCATACCTTCGCGGTCCGACTCATCGTTTACATAGGATATGCCTTCAATTTTCTTCTCGTTTACAAGAGATGCAATGTTTTCAATGAGCTCTTTCTTGTTAACGTTATAAGGAATCTCCTTTACGATAATCTTATCATGTGTGTCACCTGTCTCGATCTCGGTCTTAGCACGCATGACAATTCGTCCTTTTCCTGTCTCGTACGCATCGCGAACACCACTTATACCATAAATATATCCACCTGTCGGGAAATCCGGTGCTTTGATAAAATGCATCAAGCCTTCAGTTCCAATCTCGGGATTATCAATATAGGCAACACAACCATCAATTACTTCTGATAAATTGTGTGTTGGCATATTTGTAGCCATACCGACAGCGATACCCGATGCACCGTTTACTAATAAATTAGGTATACGGGTCGGCATTACCGTAGGTTCTTTCAGCGTATCATCAAAGTTATTCGCCATGTCTACAGTATCTTTATAAAGATCCTGCATCATGTCTTCACCAATAAGTCTTAAACGAGCTTCAGTGTAACGCATTGCCGCAGCACTGTCACCATCAATAGAACCAAAGTTACCTTGTCCATCGACAAGAGGATAACGCATTGCCCAGTCTTGAGCTAATCTGACTAAGGCACCATATACGGAGGAATCACCATGAGGATGGTATTTACCCAATACTTCACCAACGATTCTTGCACATTTCTTATAAGGTTTATCTGATGTATTACCCAGTTCCTGCATTCCGTAAAGAATACGACGGTGAACTGGTTTAAATCCGTCACGAACATCCGGAAGAGCACGAGCCACAATGACTGACATGGAATAGTCAATATACGATGACTTCATTTCTTCATCGATGTTCACTTTTATGATTCGATCTTGTTCTTGCATTAATTATAAATGTTATTTTTAAACATGTCTCTTAAAACCTTGTAAAGGTACGACATTTATAAAACATACGAAAAAAAAAGGCCAAAAAAGTTATTGCTTTGAGGTTTTTTTCAATATTCTTGTGAAATCTAAACTTTTTTCAAATTTACTCAGTTTAGGCATGAATACTTTTGGCATGTATTTTGTTAAATAAAAAATCGAGATTTAGAATAAAATTAAAAATTAGTACTACATTTGTAGAATTAGACTTAAGAATTAATGATGAAAAATCAATTTTCACAACGTGTTACAGATATCCTCAACTTTAGTAAGGAAGAGGCTTTTCGATTACGGAACGACTTCATTGGTCCCGAGCATCTATTGTTGGGACTTATTCGTGAAGGTGACGGGAAGGCTATAGATTTGCTGACATCTTTACATGTTGATTTAAAAGATATTAAAAGTGGTTTGGAAGATATTCTTAAAATGCAACCAAACATGACTGATGATACTGATCAATTTCAGGATCTAAATTTTAATGAACAAGCGTCAAGGGTATTGAAGCTTTGTATTTTGGAATCTAAACTTTTGAAAAGTGATACTGCTGATGCAGAACATTTACTATTGGCTATCATGAAATTAGGTAAGAACGAAGCAAAGAATTTGCTTGAGATATATGGTGTAACTTATCAGAAACTTTACGACCAATTATCCTTAAAACCGGATGTTCGTTCTGGTTTAGGGTTTAGCGAAGATGAGGAGGAAGAAGAGGATGACATTTCTCGTAAAGGTATGAGTGGATCTCCTTCTTCTCAAACCAAAACGCGTCCGGTGCAGAACGAAACACCGGCCTTGGATGCTTTTGGTACGGATATGACAAAACTGGCAGAAGAAGGAAAACTTGATCCTGTCATTGGTCGGGATAAGGAAATAGAACGTCTGGCTCAAATATTGACTAGACGTAAGAAAAATAATCCAGTATTGATTGGAGAACCTGGAGTTGGTAAATCTGCCATTGTTGAAGGATTAGCCTTACGTATTATTCAGAAGAAAGTTTCCCGTATATTATATGGTAAGCGTGTTGTAGCTTTGGATATGGCAGCAGTTGTTGCTGGAACAAAATATCGTGGACAATTCGAAGAACGCCTACGTGCCATTTTGTCGGAACTGAAAAAGAATAAGGATATAATCTTGTTCATCGATGAGATTCATACGATTATCGGTGCAGGTTCAGCTGCAGGATCTATGGATGCGGCAAATATGTTGAAACCTTCCCTCTCCCGTGGCGAAATTCAATGCATTGGTGCAACTACTTTGGACGAATATCGTCAGAGTATTGAAAAAGACCGTGCTTTGGAACGTCGCTTCCAGAAGATTATAGTTGATCCGACAACTCCTGAAGAAACATTAGCTATTCTTCAGCAGATAAAGGATAAATATGAGGATCATCATAATGTGATTTATACAGACGCCGCATTAAAAGCTTGTGTTCGACTGACGGAACGTTATATAACTGACCGTTATTTCCCTGACAAAGCAATTGATGCAATGGACGAAGCTGGATCACGTGAGCATCTTATTAATATTACTGTTCCTAAGGAAATTGAAAATCAAGAGCGTATTATTGAGGAAACTAAGGAATGGAAGAATAATGCAGTCAAATCACAAAACTTTGAATTGGCAGCTAACTACCGTGACAAAGAAAAAATGTTGGAACTGCAGTTGCATGCGATGCGGGATCAATGGGAACAGCGTATGAAAGAAGAACGCCAGATTGTTGATGAAGCCCAAATTGAAGATGTTGTTTCGATGATTTCAGGTATTCCTGTACAACGAATGGCTCAAACAGAAGGTGCAAAGTTGCTGAATATGAAGGATGAGCTCAAAGCGAAAGTGATTGGTCAGGATAATGCAATCGATGTTTTGGTGAAAGCTATCCAACGAAACCGTCTTGGCTTGAAAGCTCCTAATCGTCCGATTGGTACATTTATGTTCGTCGGACCGACTGGTGTCGGTAAGACTTATTTAGCACAGCAATTAGCTTTGCAAATGTTTGGCTCAACTGATGCGGTGATTCGCGTGGACATGAGTGAATATATGCAGGACTTCAATGTTTCTCGATTGGTTGGTGCACCTCCGGGATATGTCGGTTTCGAGGAAGGAGGCCAATTGACTGAGCGAGTGCGTAGAAAACCTTATTCTATCGTGCTGTTGGATGAAATAGAAAAAGCTCATCCAAATGTGTTCAACATCCTTTTGCAAGTGATGGATGAAGGTCGTCTGACTGATGGTCAGGGTCGGACCGTTGATTTTAAGAACACTATCATCATTATGACTTCGAATGTCGGAAGTCGTGAGGTGAAGGACTTTGGTAAAGGTATTGGTTTTACTACTGACGCATACAAAGATTTGGAGAAAAATTCCAAGAGTGTTATTTCAAAGGCTTTGCATAAGCGTTTTGCTCCTGAGTTTATCAATCGTTTGGACGAGGTGATTAACTTTGAGCAGTTGAACATGGATTCGTTGATTAAGATTATCGACATTGAGTTGAATGGTTTGACACAACGTATCTCAAAGATCGGTTACCAGTTTGAAATTGACCGTGAGGCTAAAGAGTTCTTGGCAAAGAAAGGCTATGATATCGAATATGGCGCTCGTCCATTGAAACGTGCAATACAACGTTACTTGGAAGATGAATTGTCCGAATTCTTATTGAGTCATGATATGAAGATTGGTGATACAATCGTAGCTACTTTCGATAAGGAAAACGAGAAGATTATTATCAGTTTCAAGAACTAAAACAGATTTATATTAGACAAAATGTCAGATGAATCTTCATCTGGCATTTTTTTTGCCCTAAACAATGCGTGAAAATGTTTAAAACAAAATAATATGCAAAAAGGTAATATTGGGGTTACTACTGAGAATATCTTCCCCGTCATAAAGAAATTCTTGTATAGTGATCATGAGATCTTTCTTCGTGAGTTGGTTTCAAATGCCGTAGATGCAACTCAAAAAATCAAAACACTCGCTTCTAAAGGTGACTTTAAAGGTGAGCTTGGCGATTTGACTATTCATGTTAGTGTGAAAGATAACACATTGACTGTTTCCGACCGTGGTATCGGAATGACAGCAGAAGAAATTGACAAGTATATTAATCAGATAGCGTTTTCAGGAGCAAATGATTTCCTTGAGAAATATAAGAACGATGCCAATGCTATCATTGGACATTTCGGCTTAGGCTTCTATTCTGCCTTCATGGTTTCAAAGAAAGTAGAGATTGTTACGAAATCATATCAAGAAGATGCTAAGGCAGTGAAATGGTCATGCGACGGTTCTCCTGCTTACACGATAGAAGAAATTGAAAAAGCAGATCGTGGAACCGATATCATTCTTTATTTGGATGACGATTGTAAAGAGTTTGGCGAAGAGGCTCGCGTGAACGAATTACTGAAGAAGTATTGCCGCTTCCTTCCTGTTGAGATCGCATTTGGAAAGAAAAAGGAATGGAAAGATGGAAAACAGGTTGAGACAGATGAAGATCTGATTATCAACGACTCCACTCCTATTTGGACGCGTCGTCCTTCCGAACTAAAAGATGAGGATTATAAGAAGTTCTATCGGGATTTATATCCAATGTCGGACGAACCTTTGTTTTGGATTCACCTGAATGTAGATTATCCATTCCATCTGACTGGTATTCTGTACTTCCCGAAAGTACATCGTAACATTGAATTGCAAAAGAATAAGATTCAACTTTATTGTAATCAGGTATATGTAACGGATAGTGTCGAAGGAATTGTTCCTGATTTCTTGACTTTGCTTCATGGAGTAATCGATTCTCCGGATATCCCATTGAACGTATCTCGTTCTTATCTGCAAAGTGATGCGAACGTGAAGAAAATTTCTACGTATGTGACGAAGAAGGTTGCAGATCGTTTGGATCAGATCTTTAAGAATGACCGTAAGGATTATGAAAAGAAATGGGATGACCTGAAGATTTTTATCAATTATGGTATGTTGACTCTCGATGAGTTCTATACTCGAGCTACGAAGTTCGCATTGCTGAAGGATACTGACGATCATTACTATACGTTAGATGAATATAAAGAG
>JAEEGL015712539.1_pt1 | contig 11941 bp, 9 predicted proteins | sample 9134231 | NCBI WGS metagenome assembly JAEEGL01 (sample SAMN16246548, study PRJNA631951) | gut metagenome | biome: gut microbiome; feature: rumen; material: fiber-attached | host: Bos | place: Iran: Karaj | collected 2018-10 | reverse complement strand
CATCTGCTGTATGATCTGGCGGCTTTCCTTGGAGCGCCGTGGTGGCTGTTTACCAACCCGGTCTTTGACGTCCTTCATTATTTGTTTGCCGGCTGCTTCATCCTGCTGTCCGGCGTTTCCTCCCGGTTCAGCCGATCCAATGTCAAACGCGGCTGCAAGGTGATCGCTGTGGCCCTGGCCCTGACGGTGGTTACCTGGCTGGGGGACATGCTCTCAGCGAAGCTTATGGGTGAAGAGCTGGGCATTCTGATCGTATTCGGTGTGCTGCATCTGCTGGGGTTCTGCATGCTCTTCTACGGGCTGACCCGGAAGCTGTGGGACCGGCTGCCGGACTGGCTGTTGCCCCCTCTGTGCGTGATCCTGCTCGTTTTGACGGCGAGGCTGGCTGACGGTGTATACTCCGCATCCGTTCCCTGGCTGTTCCCCTTTGGCTTCCTCTCAGAGGGCTTTTATTCCGCCGATTATTTTCCGATCCTGCCCTGGGTCTTTGTCTTCCTTCTGGGAACCTGGGTTGGGGAAAAGATCCGTACCGGGAAGCTGCCGAAGAAGTTTTACACCGCCCGTTATCCGTTTTTTCCCGCCGTGGGGCGTCATGCCCTGCTGATTTATATTCTGCATCAGCCGATCCTGGCGGGGCTTTGCCTGCTGATCGGCGCAGTATTCGGCATATGATAGGCTAACGCCTATGATATAGATTATTTGGGTAGTCTTTCGTATGGACGCCCGAGGAGGTTGCAATGATCCACATTAAACTGAAAGACGGAAGCATCATTGAGGTAGAGAAGGGAAGTACCCTGCTCCAGGTAGCTGAAAAGATTTCGGAGGGTTTTGCCCGCAAGGTCCTTTCCGCCACCGTGGACGGGAAAGTGCATGGCCTGCCCCTTCCGCTGGAGCATGACTGTGAGGTCACCTTCAATACTTTTGATGACGCAGACGGACGGCTGGCTTATCGCCACACGGCGTCTCACGTATTGGCGCAGGCGGTAAAGCGGCTCTATCCCGATTCCAAGCTGGCCATCGGGCCCGCCATCGACGACGGTTTCTACTACGACATAGACTCCGAGACCGTTTTCACGCCGGAGATCCTGGAGAAAATCGAAATCGAGATGCGGAAGATCATCAAGGAGGATCTTCCGGTCGTCCGTTTCGAGATGCCCCGTGCAGCAGCTCGGCAGTTCGTGGAGAGCATGAACGAGCCTTATAAGATGGAGCTCATTGATGATCTTCCCGAAGACGCGATCATCAGCTTTTACAGCCAGGGAACCTTCACCGATCTCTGTGCCGGCCCCCATCTGGCCAGCACCGGCAAGCTGAAGGGAAACGGGCTGAAGCTGACCAGCTGCACCGGCGCCTACTGGCGCGGCGATTCCAGCCGGAAAATGCTGCAGCGGATCTACGGCACCTGCTTCCCCAAAAAGGAAGGCCTGGACGAATACCTCCGGCGAATCGAGGAAGCAAAGAAGCGTGACCACCGCAAACTGGGCAAGGAGTTGGGGCTGTTTACCCTCATGGACGAGGGGCCCGGATTCCCCTTCTTCCTGCCTAAGGGCATGGTCCTGCGCAACACGCTGATCGATTATTGGCGCCAGGTCCATAAACGCTACGGTTATGTCGAGATCAGCACCCCCATGATCCTGAACCGCGAGCTGTGGGAGCGCAGCGGCCACTGGTATCATTACAAGGAGAATATGTACACCACCCAGATCGACGATGAAGACTTCGCCATTAAGCCCATGAACTGCCCCGGCGGCATGCTGGTGTACAAGCTGGAGCCCCACTCCTACCGTGAGCTTCCTCTGCGCTGCGGCGAATTGGGCCTGGTGCATCGCCATGAGCTTTCCGGCGCGCTCCACGGACTGTTCCGCGTCCGCTGCTTCACCCAGGATGACGCTCATATCTTCATGACCCGTGAACAGATGAAGGACGAGATCATGAACGTGGTCCGTCTCTTTGACGAAGTTTACTCCACCTTTGGCCTCCACTATGAGATCGAACTCAGCACCATGCCGGAGGACCATATCGGCACGGTGGAGGAGTGGGAGCAGAATCAGGAAATTTTGAAGGACGCCATCACTTCCATGGGGAAGACCTTCGTAATCAATGAAGGGGATGGGGCTTTCTATGGCCCGAAGCTGGATTTCCACATAGAAGACTGCCTTGGGAGGACCTGGCAATGCGGCACCATCCAACTGGACAGTCAGCTCCCCGAGCGCTTTGAGCTGGAATACACAGGCGCAGACGGTGAAAAGCACCGGCCCGTCATGATCCACCGGGTCGTGTTCGGTTCCATCGAGCGTTTTATCGGCGTCATCACGGAGCACTTCGCCGGGGCGTTCCCCCTGTGGCTGAGCCCGGTGCAGGTGAAGGTGCTGCCCATCACGGACCGCAGCCATGCCCGCTGTGAGGAACTGGTCAAGCTGCTGGACGAGCGCGGCTTCCGGGTGGAAGGGGATTACCGCAATGAAAAGATCGGTTACAAGATCCGAGAAGCGCAGATGCAGAAGATCCCCTATATGCTGGTGATCGGCGATAAGGAAGCGGAAGACGGCTCCCTCAGTGTCCGTACCCGCACCGGCGAACAGTTCAACATGTCGGTCGATGAGTTTGTTGAGAAGATCCGAAAGGAAGTCGCTGACAAGACGATTTGATCATTCAGTTTCTGGAATACACTCCCTGACATAGTATTGCGGCTCCTCCGTATAATAGTCGTACGGAGGAGCCGATTTATGAATAAAGCAAAACTGACTGCGGCATTGGCCGCATTGTTTCTCGTGAATATCCTGCTCATCAGTATGAGTCAGCAGGCGGAAGCCATTGCCTATAAACAGGGTTCCAGCGGAAGCGTGGTGTCAAAGATCCAGCAGACGCTGAAAAATGCAGGTTATTATCACTACACGATCGACGGTATCTACGGAAGCAGGACAACGGCGGCGGTGAAGAAGTATCAAAGGGCAAAGGGGCTGACGGTGGATGGGATCTGCGGCGCACAGACGCTGGCAGCCATGGGGATCAGCGTTCCTACCGCCAGCGCAGACCGTAACACGAGGGCTCTGCTTGCGAGGCTGATCTCGGCGGAGGCGAGGGGAGAGCCCTATGTCGGGCAGGTTGCGGTTGGCGCGGTGGTACTCAACCGGGTAAAGCATCCCTCGTTTCCCAACACAATTCCCGGCGTGATCTACCAGTCCGGGGCTTTCAGCTGTATTGCGGACGGCCAGTTCGACCAGCCGGTAGCCGAAAGCGCTTATCGGGCGGCAGATGATGCACTGAACGGCTGGGATCCCACAGGCGGAGCGATCTATTACTTCAATCCCAGCACGGCGACCAGCGCCTGGATCTGGTCAAGGCCCCTGATCCTGACCATCGGCAAGCACAGGTTCTGCGCATAATACAGCGGCAGCCAAAGGGCTGCCGCTGTATCCGATCAAGGATCAATACTTCCCGATAAAGTCCAGCAGATGGACGGAATAACGATAGGAGAAGGCGACCGCCGCTGTTTCCAGGAGAACAGCCAGCCACAGGGGACATATCCCAAATACCGTAAGGAGCAGGAGAAAGGCTTTCACGATCAGGGCCACAAGAAGTATGCCCTTACGGCCAAGCCGGGCAGAGTTGAGCTGTTCCATCAGGGCGGCGACCCCTGCGCGTCCGCAGCGTTCCACGGTGATTTGGTCATAACGGTCCATGGCCCCTTCGTATGCGTTTACGTCCTCCTTAAGGCCGGACATCGGTTCGGAAGCGGGATGGATGAAAAGGAGCTTTTCTTCGGGAAGGCGCTTTTCGGCAGCCTCGGTCTCGTCCTTGAAATGGAAGAATCCGGCCTGCTCCAATGCTTTGTCTCCATCCTCCGCCTGCTGTGGCTCAGTGAAATCAATGCAGCCGACATAGTGGCCGTTGATGCCCATGTGCAGCACCTTGCTGCTTTCCGGGAAGGGCAGCAGGGGGAGCTTGGACCGCTTCATGAATTCTGCACTGCCCACCAGCACGACGATATCCTTTACTCTGGCGACGACGCCGAGCCCGGGCAGGATCTGCCTCTGGATATCGGCGGTGCTCGTATTCTTGCTGACGGCTGCAAGCTTTTCGGCGGCGTCCATATCGGTGCCAGCGCATGCGGTGGCAGCCAGGCGAAGCATCAATTCGGGCCCGACGGCTTCCTGCCGGACGGGGAAGACGGCCGCTGTTCCGATGACGACCGGTTCCCGAACGCTGACGCAGGCCAGCTTCAGCCCCATGATTCTCGTCAGCGTATCCCGCCGGAACAAAACGCCGGATTCAGCAGAACAGAGCAAGGCGGCATAATCACTGAGAGGAAAAGCAGCAAAGAGCGGGAAGGTGCCGCCAAGAGAAAGAACGACGGCAGCACGGCTCAAAGCATCGGAAATGCTTACCTTTCCGATCAATACGGAGAGTACCGCAATCAGAGCGGCGAGCAGCACCATAAAGTAAGTCAGATAATCCTCCAGGATCTGCTCATGGGGATGAATAAGGATCGGCTCATCCTTGGCGTGGGGCAATTGATCGTTCAGCGGATTCAGTTCTCTGCGGTTATTCAACAGTGACAGAATGCTTTTGCGGAAACGAGGAAGAAGCAGAGAACCAAGCAGACGCAGCAGCATGGCAAGGGCCGCATAGACGGGCTTACCGGTGCAAAGGCATATGATCCCTGCCACGGCCAGGAGAAGAAGGCCGGAGCGGAAATCCCTGGCACGGACAGCGCTCAGCAGTTCTTCCCGAAGCGCAAAGAGAGAAAGAAGAAAGCTGAGGATGGAAAAGACGAAGCGTAAGGGGGCGTTGCCGTTAAAGACCCAAGCAAGCACCAGGAGCAGCAGCGATCCTGCGGGCAGCAACAGTGTGCCAAGGCTCTTCTCTATAGAATGGCTGTATTGTTTCATATATACTCCTTTCCGCCTGAGGGTCAGGTGCCCATCAGTAATACGGAAGTGTCAGTGACAAAATCCGCCAGGCTGTAGCTTACCAGGATCCCGTCAAACCCGCCTCCGGCAGCATAGCCGGAGACGCTTTGCCGGAAATATCGAAGGTCCAGCACATGGATCTCCGAATAATGCTCAAAGAAGAAGGGAAGCTCGCAATCGGCATAGGAATCCCGGATCACCAGCAGTTTTCCGCCCTGGGAGCCGGTGCGGATCACCAGGCGGGAGGTGTTGCCGCCAAGGAACATACCGTACTTGTCCTTGGTGTCAAGCTTGCTCATGTCGTAAACGGGGCTGACGGTTCCCTCCGCCGAATCATAGCGGACAAGCTCCACGTCACCGGCAGGAACATAAATATCTATACTGTCCGGTTTTACCCAACGGACGCCGGATGAGGAATAAACCGTTCCGTAAAAGGTCGTGCTGACGGTCTCGGGATGGTAGAAATCGATGCTCCGGGGCGTTATTCCCAGGGTTTTTGCCGTGGCGGCGTATCCATAATATGCGCCGAGTGTGGTCCAGTGATGGTCTGTACGATAGTAGATGGGTTCTCCGCAATGATCCTTCAGCGCAGAAAGCACATCTGCCGTGTTGACATTGACCCCGTCATGGATCCGCTTGATCAGCGCCTCCTGATCGGCTGTGTCGGCGTTGGCGGGCAGCCGGTCAGTCCAAACAGCAGCCGCAGAGGGGATCAGGGCGAGGGTAATGGGCAGACCGGTGTTGTCAGCTAGGGCATTGACCGCCCGGATGCCGGTTTCCACATTCTCTTCCGAGGGGATCTTGAAGCGGGAAATCAGGGTATCCTCCCGACAGAAGAAAACGCCGTTGTTTTCTGTTTTGCCCGCGGCGCGTTCGATCCTGGATTTCAGATCAAGCCAACGATCCCGGAATGGGAATTGGTCGGTGATATAGTCTTCAAAGGCATCGGTGAAGCTACCGGAGAACAAGGCGCGCAGGGTAAACTTCGGCGCTTGTGAAAGCATGCGGTTTTCGTTCTCGCTGCGATCTTTATCCGGCAGGGAAATATGCAGGATCGTGAGAGCGCAGAGAAACAGCGAAAAACAGAGAATGACAGTCAGCGTGGCGAAGCCATGTTTCTTCATCATTCACCTCAGAAGCGGAAATAGAGAAAGGGATTGTAGGTGCTGTCCACCAAATAGGCCGTACACAGCAGAAGGGATGCGAGTACCAGGAGCGGGTTCAGGATCCTCGTGACTCCTCGGGGCAGCTGCGCATAAAGGCGTTTCGCCAGAGGGGTCACGGCTATGGACATCATCACCAGCCCCGGAGCATAAGAGCGCAGATAGTACAGAAATGTACCGGAGTAAAGGCCCGCACCGCCGAAGAACATGCTGCGAAGGTAAAGGAGACATGCGGACAGGTCTTCCACGCTGAACAATACCCAGCCGATGACCACCAGGATCATGGCGTAGATATGACAGAGCCATGCGGGAGATCTCTGAAGCCGGTCGTAGAGAAAGACCTTCTCCAATATCAGGAGCAGGGCGTAGTAAAGCCCCCAGAACAGAAAGTTCCAGCTGGCCCCGTGCCAGATCCCGGTCAGCGTCCATACAATGAGAAGGTTCAGCAGCTGACGTCCTTTGCCTCTCCGGTTGCCGCCAAGAGGGATGTACACATAATCACGAAACCATGTGGACAGGGAAATATGCCACCTGCGCCAGAATTCTGTGATACTGCGGGATATATAAGGATAATTGAAGTTCTCCACAAAGTCGAATCCAAGCATCCGCCCGAGGCCGATGGCCATATCGGAGTAACCGGAAAAATCAAAGTAGATCTGAAAGGTAAAGGCCAATGCGCCCAGCCATGCATCCGCAGCAGAAAGGGAGGCGGGATCCATCGCCTTGTATACGTCCCACAAAGCGCCGATATTATTGGCAAGCAGCACTTTTTTTGACAGGCCGATGCAGAATCTGCAGACGCCGGAAGCAAACTTATCCAAGCTTTCCTTTCGGCTGTCCAGCTGTTCGGCAATGTCCTTGTATCGGACAATGGGACCGGCAATCAGCTGCGGAAAAAGGGCTACATAGGTCCCATAGCGGACAAAGCTGCGCTGGGAATGCGCGTCACCCCGGTATACGTCGATGGGGTAGGACATATTCTGGAAAGTATAGAAAGAAATGCCGATGGGAAGGGTGACGCCCAGCGGGTGAAGGAAAGCGAGACCCGGGATGCTGCCGAGGTTCTGCGCCAGAAAATCATAGTATTTGAAGAAGAACAGCAGAGCGAGGTTGATGACAGCGTTGATTGCCAGGATCCGCCTGCCCCTGTCTCTGTGCCGTTCCACAAGATACCCGGCCGCATAGTTTACGGTGATGGAAAGAACCATCAGCAGGACATATACCGGCTCGCCCCAGCCATAAAAGACCAGATTGACGATAAAAAGCCACAGGTTTCGCCAGCGGGGCGGGGACAGGTAATAAACAAGAAGCGTGACCGGCAGATAAAAGAAGAGAAACAGCAGGCTTGAAAAAACCATGATATGCTCTTTTATCCTTTCTCCGGTTTGAATTTGGCGAGCGGATTGGAATCGGCGGCCATCCGCAGATCGGTATTCTCAATATGCGTGTAGATTTCCGTCGTATTCAGATGCTCATGTCCCAGAAGCTCCTGCAGGGTGCGCACATCAACGCCATTGCGCAGCATGAGGGTCGCTGCGGTGTGGCGCAGCTTGTGGGCACTGAAGCCGTCCTGCTCCAGCCCGGCTTCGCCGAGATGGACCTTGACCAGGCGGTGTACGGTGCTGCGCGCAATGCGTTCGCCGCGTTCGGAGACGAATAATGACTGTGTGGCCGCCGTGCCGTATTTTGTCCGGAAGGGAAGATAAGCGTTGATGGCGTCGGCCACCGCCTGATTCATATATACGATCCGCTCCCGGTCGCCCTTGCCCACAACGCGGATGCGGTTCTCGTGGATATCCCCAAGGTTCAGCCCGACCAGCTCGCTGATCCGCAGACCGCAATTGAGGAATATCGTCAGGATGCAGCGGTCCCGTTCCGGGTTCCTGCCGCCCACGCTGCTCAGCAATGCCTGGCTTTCTTCCAGAGTCAGATACTTCGGGAGGCTGCGGCGGAGCTTCGGGGAATCAAAGCCGTCCAGGGGATTCGTTTCCAGCTTTCCCGTTTTAACTGTGAGGTATTTGTAAAGGGAACGCAGGGTAGCAAGCTTTCGGGCTCTGGAAGCGGGAGAAAGGCCGTATTCCGCTTCCCGGCTCTGAGGATTCTTGATCCGGTCCCGTCCAAGAAAGCTCAGATAATCATAGACCTCGGTCTTTGTGAGTGCGCCAAGAAAGGCCAGGTCCACGTCGGATATGTCGACCTCTTCCAAGGGCATTGATTTGGAAACCATTCCGCGGTTGCGCTTCAGATAACGAAGGAAGGTCCTGAGGTCGAGATAATACTCGTCGATCGTCCGCTGGGAATGACCTCGGACGACCTCGTGGTAACTGAGAAAATCCCGGATGACTTCCGGAGCTTCAGCCCGATAATCCATGCTGTCCCCCAAATAGCTAAAGACCTGTTTAATAATAAATATTATATCAGGAAGCGGCAGTATGTCAAACGAAATGTCTCTTTCACCGAAGGAATACCGCTTTCGGCTGGAGGTCAGCGGCGGTTTTTTGCTGCTGGTCTCCGTGACCGGTTTTTTCTGCGGCGCAAATGCTCTCCTGGCAGCCGCACTGGCTGCCGCTGTTCATGAGCTCGGGCATCTTGCGTTGATCCTTTGGCAGGGCAGCCTGCCGGTGCGGATCCGCCTGGATGTATCCGGGGCCTGCCTGTATTGCGGCGGCCCGCAGCCGTCGGTCCGGCAAGAACTGCTGCGGGCGCTGGCAGGTCCCGGGATGGGAGTGGGATTGTGGCTGCTGCTTTCTCCTGCTACTGACAGCTTTCTTCGCTCTGTTTCGGAAATGAGCCTGATGCTGGGCTTGGTGAATCTTCTTCCGGCAGAGGGGCTGGATGGCGGGCGCGTGCTGGGCTGCCTCTTGCCGGGTATCATGACAACGGACCGTTGGGCGCGTCTTTCCGGCTGGTTGGGGTCTCTTTCCGGGCTGCTGACCCTGACCCTGGGCTTTCTTCGCAGCCCTCAGCTGTTCCTTTATGGGTTATGGCTCCTACTGAGACAGTTGAAGTTCCGCCTGCGAGATTGATTTTCCTTTGTTCTTCGTGTAGAATGGCAAAAGACTGAACAAAGGAAGGGAATACGGATGCACCCGTCTCTGGAAGCGATCCTGCCGAAGGTCCAGAAGCCTGCCCGATACACCGGCGGGGAATTCGGCGAAGTAATCAAGGATAAGTCGGAAACCGAGGTCCGCTTTGCCCTCTGTTTTCCGGATACTTATGAGATCGGAATGTCCAATCTGGGCATCCGGATCCTTTATGGCGTGCTCAACAAAATGCCGGGCGTCTGGTGTGAGAGGGTCTTTGAGCCCTGGCGGGATATGGCGGAAGCGATGCGAACTGCAAAGATCCCTCTGTTTGCTCTGGAGAGCGGGGATCCCGTCCGGGAATTTGACCTGATCGGTTTTTCCGTCGGGTATGAAATGTCTTTCATCGGCATTCTGGATATGCTCACACTGGCCGGGATCCCGCTGCACAGCCGAGACAGAAATGGACTGCAGCCCATCGTCTTTGCAGGCGGCGCCTGCATGTTCAACCCGGAGCCCATTGCCGATTTTATCGACCTTGCGGTGATCGGCGAAGGGGAGGAGCTGGATGCGGAACTGACGGAGCTTTATCGGAGAGCCAAGCGGGAGGGCTGGACGAAGGATCGCTTCCTGCACGAAGCCGCGAAGATCGAAGGGGTTTATGTTCCGTCGCTTTATGATGTGGCTTATCTTCCGGATGGAAGGGTCGAAAGCATAACGCCCAGGAAAGGCGCTCCTGAGAGGGTACGGAAGCGCATCCTTCAGGATATGGACGCAGCGGATTATCCGGTGCACACCATCATCCCGTCCACGGAGATCGTTCATGACCGGACCATGCTGGAGCTCTTTCGCGGCTGCATCCGCGGCTGCCGGTTCTGTCAGGCCGGTTATATCTACCGGCCTGTGCGCGCCAAAAAAGCCGGGACCCTGATCCGGCAGGGGATCGAAAGCCTCCGGTACTCGGGCTATGAGGAGATCAGCCTCACCAGTCTGAGCACCAGTGACTACAAGGAATTGGGCGCGCTTTGCGACGGGCTGCTGGATTGGTGCGAGCCGAGAAGCGTCAGCCTTTCTCTGCCTTCTCTGCGAGCGGACAATTTTTCCCTGGATCTGATGCAGCGGGTGCAGAAGGTCCGCCGCAGCGGCCTCACGTTTGCGCCTGAAGCCGGTACACAGCGCCTGCGGGATGTGATCAACAAAAACGTGACGGAGGAGGACCTGCTGAATGCCTGCCGGACCGCCTTCTCCGGCGGGTGGAGTTCGGTAAAGCTCTATTTCATGCTGGGCCTGCCGACGGAGACGGACGAAGATGTGCTGGGCATCGCTGACCTTGCCTACAAGGTCTATCAGGTGTGGAGGGAGTCCACGCCGAATCGGAGCCGCGGGGTGCGCATCACCGTATCTACCTCCTGCTTTATCCCGAAGCCGATGACGCCTTTCCAGTGGTATCCGCAGGACAGCCGGGACGAGCTCATCCGCAAACAGAAGCTGCTGAAGGAATCCATGCGTTCCAAGGCCATCAGCTATTCCTGGCATGAGCCGGACGTGAGTTACATAGAAGCTGCCTTGGCGGTCGGGGACCGCAGAATGGGCGGAGTCCTGGAAAAGCTCTATGAACTCGCGGGCGGTCTGCAGGCCTGGGAAGAGTATTTCAGTTACGACAGCTGGCTTCAGGCGTTTCGTGATACCGGTCTCGATCCGGATCACTATGTGCGCCGCGCTCGGGGCGAAGAAGAATTCCTGCCCTGGGATATCATCGATGATGGCGTCAGCAAGGCGCACCTCCTGCGGGAAAAGCATCGTTCTGAGCAGGGGATGGTCAGCCCCGACTGCAGGAAGCAGTGCCTGGGCTGCGGCGCTGACCGCCTGATGAAGGGGGGGGAGTGCGATGCCTGAGCTGCGCTTTCGGTTTTCCAAGCGGGGAAGAGCCGCATACCTCAGTCATCTGGATGTAATGCGGACTTTTCAGCGGGCGTTTATCCGTGCGGGCATTCACATCCGTCACTCTGAGGGCTTCAATCCCCATCCGAAGATGTCCATTGCTCTTCCGCTGCAGCTCGGCTGTGAAAGCATCTGCGAGCTCCTGGATGCCTCTGTCCTGGATGGCCCGGAAGATATGACCGCTGCGCTGAACGCGTCCCTTCCCGAAGGGATCCGCGTGTTGGGCGCTGCGGAACCGCAGCGGCCCGTCCGGGAGATCGCCTGGACGGAATGGTCTCTCCGTTTTGACAGCAAAGAAGCGGCCGGGGAGGCGGAGCGAGTATTCCGGATGCCGCAGCTGCCGGTGGAGAAAAAAACGAAGCGAGGTCTGAATACTCTGGATATCGCTCCGCACATCCGGGTGCTTTCCGGTGAAGGTGAGGAGCTGCGGCTGCTTCTGCGTGCGGATTCCCCCACGATCAACGCGGGGGATCTGAAAAAAGCGCTGATGGGCATCCTTGAAAAAGAAATCCCCGTCCATTGCTGCCGCCTTCGTTTGCTGACAGAAAATCAGGAATCTTTTCAATAAAAGCCCTTGCAATCCAATACAAGTTGTGGTAATATTCTTTAGTCTGTACTGAACAGACGGAATCAGGCAGTCCTATGCCGTGAGGAGCGGTACGAATGCCTTTTTGTGGAAAGGAGGATATCATCATGGATTTGGTAAAAGCGCTTTCCGAGCAGTATATGAAGGCTGAAGTCCCTTCTGTCCACGTGGGCGATACCGTTCGCGTGTCCGTGAAGGTCAAGGAAGGCAATCGCGAGCGTATTCAGGTGTTTGAAGGCATCGTCATCGCGAAGAGACATGGCGGCGTCAATGAGACGATCACCGTCCGCCGCATCGCCTACAACGTAGGCTATG
>JAEEGL015659456.1_pt1 | contig 11941 bp, 10 predicted proteins | sample 9134231 | NCBI WGS metagenome assembly JAEEGL01 (sample SAMN16246548, study PRJNA631951) | gut metagenome | biome: gut microbiome; feature: rumen; material: fiber-attached | host: Bos | place: Iran: Karaj | collected 2018-10 | reverse complement strand
GCCTTGTCCTCCTCGACGACGGCGACGGGCTTCACGACGCCTTCTTCCTCCAGCGTCTTCCAGGCGTCGCTCAGCGCGTCGACGATGTTCTCGTTGAACTCGTACTGGTCGCGCCAGGAGGCCGCATCCATCTTGCAATAGTCGGCGTGGTCCTTCTGGAGAAGCTTCAGCTCTCCGCGGAGCGCCGCGACTTCGGCGCGGAGCTGGGCGGTTTCCTTGCGGACAATGCGGGCGACAACGTCTTTGAAGTTTTTCTCGAATGATGACATGGGATAGTTCCTCTTGGTTGCGCGGAGTATACCCCGAAGCGGGAGAAAAGGTCAAATGCCGCAAAACCGCCCCGGAACTCCCCAGCCCCTAGCCCCCAACCCCCAGCCCCTAAAGAGGTTTCAACCACAAAACACCCAAACCCCGCAAAACACTAACGACAGAAGTTTATTTGCCGTTATGGGGATTTTGTGGCTGAGATTACCTCGCGTGAGTACATCCATGTTCAGCGCGTAGCGCCACCCAAGGCCGAAATCGGAGATTAACTGACAACAATGGCAACATCCTTGCCCCTAACTCCTAGTCACCAACCCTAGCCCAGCAGTGAGGTCTGCCATGGTGACGAACGCAGACACCGCAGACGATTCGCTGAATACGCAGAGGCACGGGTCCGCGTTGTCTGCGTAGCGTCCGCGCTGTCTGCGTTCTACGCTCTTGTCGGGGCGTCGCCCCAGCTGCGCACAGTGCTCCAACAGACCGACTGACCGACCTACAGACTCCAGGAGCCTAGTCAGCCCTGCCGGAGGCGCAAAGACGGAAGCCCAGGCAGTAGTGCCGGTAGACTGGCGAGAACCCGCTCCGGTAGGAAGACCCGCAGAACCTAGCTAAGTTGTTCCAGCTACCGCCGCGGAAGATGCGGCTCTCACCATCCGCTGTTGAAGTCCACTCCCACACGTTTCCGTGCATGTCGTAGAGACCGAAGGCGTTCGGCTTCTTCTGACCAACTGGATGCGTCTTCTTGTCCGAGTTGTCTTTGAACCAGGCAACCGAACCGAGAGTTTCCTCCGTGATTTCCGTTCCATCGGCGAGCATGCAATACTTGCCCGTCGCTCCCGCTCGACAGGCGGACTCCCATTCAGCGTCCATCGGAAGACGGAATACAAGACCGGACGCCTTCACATCTGGCAAGGCGTTGAGCTTCTTCAGGAAATCCTGACAGTCATTCCACGAGACGTACTCCACAGGACTGTCCGCGTTTTTGAACGAGGAGGGGTTCTCGCCCATGACCGCCTCCCATTGAGCCTGCGTGACCTCGTATTTTCCGAACCAAAGGCCGCCGGGAACGGACCTCATTTCGATTGAAACACTTTCGGACAGGGGAACAACCTTTGACTCCGATTTCCAGGCAAGCGCGGCTGCATGCTTCTCGTCCGCATCAATCATACTGAATCCAGAAGATTTGGACATCCTGACAATGATGCCGTCAATGGTCTCGAGACTGTAGACTTTGGTTTCCCAGTCCTGTTTCAGGCTGCCGACGCGGTTCGCGACAGCTTGGGCGAGTTCGTCGAATGTGTTCCCTCCCTTTGTCACGCGACGAACGCCTTTGAGCGAAAGGGTGATCTTGTAGACCGGATCCCCCTCCACGCCCCATTCGCCTTCCTTGAGCGCGTAGTGCGCTACGAGGGTCTTCGCATCGGCGGCGCTCATACCCGTGTAGAAACCGCACAGGTTGAGCTTTCCGTCTTCGTCGGCGGCCGCCTTGGCCTTCAAGAAGATAGCCCGGACATTTGCGGGAGCGGCGCTCTGCTCACGACCTTCCCGAAGGGAGTCAAGCGAGGCGTCTGCAACATCAATAAAAGATTGCGCGGGCGTGCAAACGGCCAGCGCGAGAAGCGCGGCAAAGAGAAGAGATTGGATGGTATTGCGTATCATGGTTTTGGCTTCATTTAATGACGGCTGACGGTCGTCTACGGATTTTGACAGCTAGAGTCGATATGGAGTTGACTGATTCGGCAACGAAGGCAGTGTAACAGTGACAGGAACGAAGGGCAAGCGCATTTCGCGTGGGCGGGTTGTTTGTTGTTGTTGACGTTGTTTCCGGAACTCCGCGACTCCCTGCGGCTCCCCTGCTTCCGCTGGGAGTTTCAGAGTCTCGGCGACCGTCACAGTAGCGACACTGCATCCACATCGACGGCGAGCCTCACGCCGTCAGGCGGCTCCAGCGCCGCCATCGTGCCGCGGAGAATCCCGAGGAACGGGCCCAGTGGGGGGGCCAGCGTCAACAGGAGCTGGAAGCGGTATTCGCCGCGCACCTGCGCAAGCGGCGACGGATAGACATCGGGCACCTCGAACGACCCGCGCGCCGAGACGCGCAGCGTTGCGGCGAAGCGATCGCCGTACCCCTTTGTGCTTTCGGCGTCGGCCCCTCGGAAGGTGAGGCAGACGACGCGAGTGAACGGCGGGAACCCCGCCTCGCGGCGCTCCTTCAGCTCGCCGTCGGCAAAGGCCGGGTAGTTCTCGACCCGCGCGAAATCGATGGCTGGATGCTCCGGGCTGCGCGTCTGCACCAGCACCGTGCCCGGGATTTCCCCGCGTCCCGAGCGCCCCGCCATCTGCGCGACGAGCTGGAAGGTCCGCTCCGCCGCGCGGAAGTCCGGGATGAACAGCCCCGCATCCGCATTGAGGATTCCGACCAGCGTCACGTTCGGGAAGTCCAGCCCCTTCGCAATCATCTGGGTGCCCACGAGGATGTCGATCTTCCGGGCGCGGAAACGGGCCAATATCTCCTCGTGGCTGTGCCGACGCGTCGTGACATCGGCATCCATCCGCTCGATCTTCGCCCCGGGGAAAAGCCGTTTCGCAATGTCCTCCACGCGCTGCGTCCCGATGCCGCGGCGCAGCAGGTCCGGGCTCCGGCACTCGGGACACTCGCGCGGCGGCTCGCGGAAGGTCCCGCAGAGGTGGCAGCGGAGGATGTCCTCGTCGATGTGGTATGTCATCGCGAGACCGCACGACTCGCAAGTCTCCACGTGGTTGCATTGCGGACACCGCAGCGAGGTCGAATACCCACGCCGATTGAGGAAGAGCATCACCTGCTCGCCCGCCGCGAGGCGCCCGCGCACGGCGTCGATGAGCTCGCGCGAGAACAGCCAGCCCTTCGCCTCGCCCAGCACCGCGTCGGCCGCCGCCGGACGCGTATCCACCACCTGCGTCGCCGGCGGCATGGCGCCCGGCACCCGCTCGCGCATCTGCGCAAGCAGGTACTTGCCCGTCTGCGCGTTGCGCCAGCTCTCCAGCGACGGTGTCGCCGAGCCGAGCACCACGCCGCAGCGCTGGAGGTGCCCGCGCATCACCGCGACATCGCGCGCATGGTAGCGCGGCGCGTCCTCCTGCTTGTACGAGGGCTCATGCTCCTCGTCCACGATGAGGAGTCCGAGGTTCGAAACCGGCGCGAGCACGGCGGACCGAGGCCCCACGACGACCCGCGCCGCGCCGGAACGGATGCGGTTCCACTCGTCGCGCCGCTCGGCGTCGCTGAGCGCGCTGTGCAGCACCGCCACGCAATCGCCGAACCGCGCGGCGAAGCGCTGGATCGTCTGCGGCGTAAGCGCGATTTCCGGCACGAGGACAATCGCCCCCCTGCCCTTTTCAAGCGCCGCCGCAATCGCCTGCAGGTACACCTCCGTCTTGCCCGAGGCCGTGACGCCGAAAAGCAGCACCGGCTTCGGCGCGGGCGATTCCGCCTCGCGCAGAATGAGGTCAAGAGCGGCCTTCTGCGCGGCCCCGAGCGGAAGCGCATGCGTCGGCAAAACCGACGCCGCCCGCACGGGATCGCGCACTTCCTCCCGCGACACAATCCGGACGCGGCCCGCGCGCGCAAGAGCCCGGTAGATTGCCGGCGTGGCGTGCCACTGTTCGCACAGCCCGGAAAGGAAGCCGCCCCCGCTTCGTTTCGTGTACTCCAGCACCTCCTGCTGGCGCTTCGTGAGCTTGGGTGCCTGATCGGGAATCTGGGATGGCGGCACAAGCTCCACGACAAGCCGTTCGCGGCGGTGCGTCCCGGCCGCGTTGCGCACGGGCGCCGGCAGAAACGCCAGAAGCGTCGTCTCAATGGGCGCCACGTAGTAGTCGGACATCCAGAGCGCCAGCTTGACGAGCTCGGGCGGGAGCGAGCCGCCGCCTTCGAGGATTCGCTGCACGGGCTTGAGGCGAGAAACCTCCACCTCGCTTTTGTCGCGAAGCTCCAGCACAAAGCCCTCCGTGGTCCGGCGGCCGAACGGCACCACGACGCGCATGCCGGGCCGAAGTGTGGCTTCCAGCTCCGCCGGGACGAGATAGTCGAACAGGCGGTTGAGCGCCGCGGAGGTGGCGATGCGCGCAATCATCGGTCGGAGGTGGGCCCGGCGCCGGCCCTAGCCGGCCGCCGTCAGCCCCTTCGTCGGGAACACGGGGTCGCTCGTCACGCGGATTCCCAGGCGGCGAAGCCCCGCGAGGTCGGCCTCCGACGTGATGTGCGTCATGTGCATCTCGCATTCGCGGAGCTCCGGCAGCTTCTCCAGCGCCATCTGCGCCACGGAGTTGCTGTTCGCCGAAATCGCCAGGGCGACGAGGAGCTCCTCCACGTTGAGGTTCTTGGAGTGCCCCTGCCCCAGCACGTTCGCCTTCATCTCCGTGACCGAGTGCACAATCGACTTCGGGAGCAGCTGGATCTTGTCGGGAATGCCCGCCAGATGCTTGACGGCGTTGAGGATCGCCGCGGAGGACGAGCGCAGGAAGCTCGAATTCTTCCCCGTCACGATCTTCCCGTCGTGGAGCTGAATCGCCGCGCCGCAGCAGATGCCTTCAAAACCCTTGCCGGCGGACTCGCAGGCCGCCGCCGCCTCACGTGCCGGCAGCACCACCGGACGGTCGATGACGCGGAGGCCGAGATTCGCCATGATTGTCCGCAGTCGCACAACCACCGCCGCCGGAATCTGCCCGCGCGCCGCGTCGCACTCGCCCTTGAACAGGCGCCGGATGATCTCCTGCCGGGACGCCTCCTGCACCGCCGCATCGTCCGCAATCGCGAAGCCGACCTTGTTGACCCCCATGTCCGTCGGCGACCGGTACACCTGGTCCGCCGGCAGCAGCCGGTTGAGCAGCTCGCGCAGGATCGGGAACGCCGCCACGTCGCGGTTGTAGTTGACGGTCATCTTCCCATACGCCTCCAGGTGGAACGGGTCGATCTGGTTGAAGTCCTCGATGTCGGCCGTCGCCGCCTCGTACGCGATGTTGACCGGATGCGACAGCGGCAGGTTCCACACCGGAAACGTCTCGTACTTCGCGTAGCCCGCCATCACCCCGCGCTTGTTCTCGTGGTAGACCTGCGAGAGGCACGTCGCCAGCTTGCCCGACGACGGCCCCGGCGCAATGACACCGACGATCGGCGCCGTCGTCTCGATGTACGAGTTCTGGCCGAACCCCGCGTCGCTGAGAATCGTGTCGACCGTGTTCGGATACCCCGGAATCGCCGAATGGAAATGCACCTTGATGCCGTCGCGGCGCAGGTTGTCCGCGAACGACACCGCGCGCGGAAAGGACGAGTTGAAGCGCGTCAGCACCACGTTGTCCACGCGCAGGCCGCGCGCCCGCACGTCGTCGATCAGCTGCCGCACCTCGGTGTCGTACGTCGTCCCGAAGTCGGCGCGGTAGCGGCGGTGTTCGATGTCCCCTGCGTAGGCGCAGACGATGAACTCGATCTGGTCGCCCAGCGTCTGGAGCATCCGCAGCTTCACGTCCGGCTCGAATCCGGGGAGAATGCGCGCGGCGTGGAGGTCCTTGAGGAGCTTCCCCCCGATTTCCAGGTAGAGCTTGTTCCCGAAGCGCTCCGCCCGCTCGCGAATGGCGTTGCTCTGAAGTTCAATGTAGCGGTCGTTGTCAAAGGCGGTGGTGGACATGGCTAGTCAAGGGTGAAGACGACGTTGATGGCAGGGTTGCGGTCGGTGAATCCGTCCGGGAGGAAGGAAAAGGAGCCCACGCCGCGCGCGGCGTTGAGGATCGAGCTGTCCATCGTCGCGCTCCCGGAAGTCTGCGAGATGTCGCTCGAAAAAGCGCCGTTCGGCCCCTTGAAAGTCAGCCGCAGCGTCACCGATCCGCTTCCCCGCTCCTCATACGATGGCTTGATCCAGGCCCGCTCCAGCGCCGCCTTGATCCGCGCCAGCGCCGCGTTGTCCGCGTTGCGCGCCGCCGTCGCGGAACCCGTCGGCGAGCCGATGGGCCCCGTCTTCACCGGCCCCATCATCTTGCTGATGTCGGCCGCAGAGGGGGTCCTCGGCCTCGGCTGCGGCTTCGGCTTCTCCGGTTTCGGACCGCGCACGACTGTCTTGTCCGAGACTTTCACCACATGCGGCTGCTTCTTGGGAGGATCGGACTTCGGCGGTTCCGGCTTCTTCGGGGGCTCCGGCGTCGGCTCCGGCGGCAGCGGAACGGGCTCGGGCTCCGGTTCGGGCTCCGGTTCGGGTTCGGGCTCGGGCTCCGGTTCCGGTTCGGGAGGCGTCGGCTGCGGTTCCACGGCGGGAGTCTCCTCAACCTCCGCCCCTTCCACCATGAAGCCGATTGGTATCTCCAGCTCCTGCTGCCGCGTCTGGCAGCCGCCGGACGGGATCATCCCCGCCAGCAGGCACACTCCGAAAACGGCCGCGTGGAAGGCGACCGAAACGAAGAATCCAATGGCTTCGGAGGGTTTCGACATCGCTATTTCTCCTGCGTGACAAGCGTCATGCGCGTGATGCCCAGCCCGTGCACCGTCTTGAGCACTTCGACCATCCGCCCGTACCGCACGGCCTCGTCCCCGCGGATGAAGACGAACATCTCGGGGTCCGCCGACTGGCGCGCGCTCAGCAGCGCCGGCAGATCCGCGAGTTCGGCGGGGTTCTCCTCGAAGTAGATGGACTCGTCCGGCTTCACCGTGATCGAGACCGAATGCTCCTTCGAGTCGATGTGCTGCGCGTTGGCCTTGGGAAGATTGACGGGAAGTCCCTGCTCGATGAGCGGGAACGTGATGATGAACGTGATGAGCAGCAGGAACGTCAGGTCCATCATCGAAGTGAGGTTCATCTCGCCCATGGCCTTGAGCGAGCTCTTGCGGGGCTGGCGCGTGGGTCCTGGCATGGTCTACTGGGCGTTCTGGATGGAAACGGGGGCGAGTGGCGCGGCCGGGGAGGCCGGCGCGGCCGGGAGGACCAGCGCCACCTGTCCGGTGGCGGCCACGGGCGTCGGGATGGACGACGCCGGGGCATCCGGCATCGCGTGCAGCCGCACCACGTCCGTCATGAACGAGTCCTCGAAATTCTCCAGCGCCACGACATGCCGGCGGATGATTCCCGCCAGCACGTTGTAGGCCACCGTCGCCGGAATCGCGACGAGCAGGCCCGCGACCGTCGTCAACAGCGCCCCGGAGATGCCCGGAGCCACCGCCGAAATCATCGACGAACCGCCGGACGTCATCGCCATGAACGCCCCCATTACGCCCCATACCGTTCCCAGAAGCCCCAGCGAGGGCGCGCCGGAAATCGCCGTCGCGATGCGCGACATCTTCGACTCCAGCACCAGCTGCTGCTTCGCGAGGCTGCGCTCGCACGCGCTGCGCACCGCCTCGATTTCCGACGGGCTAAGCACCTGCCGCACGTCATCGGCCTTCCACGCGCGAAGGTCCGAATCCGCGATTCCATGCGCGTGGAGATGGCGCAGCAGTTCGTTCATGCCTTCGATGTAGACGCTCCCGATCGGCGAGCCGGAGATGAGCCCGCGCGGGTCGAGGAACAGGTACGCCGGGTGCGGGTGCCCCTCGTAGGCGCGCAGGAACACAATGTTGTAGCTCTTGTACCCGCGCAGGGCGAGCCACTTGTTCAGGACGACGCCGAAAAGGTAGAGGGAAACCGCGAGAAGGATCAGGGTGATGACTTTGCCGACGATGTCGGTCTGGTGGTAGGCCTGGAATGGAAGGAAGGTGCCGAGAATGGGCACGGCGCTGGAAAGGATGGACACGGCGGTGGGTTCCGGAAAGGGGTGAGAGAAAGGGGAAACTGCGCCCAAAAGGCCCTTTGGGAAGGTCTCTGGAGCATCGTGGCACCAAGTATACCCCATCCGGGCCCAAACGTCTAGACGGACTCTGCGCGTGAGGTTATTGAAACCGTCACTGCGCCCGGTAGCGGTAACCGACTCCGTGGACGGTCTCGATGCGCACTGCATCGGAACCGAGCTTGCGGCGGAGCTGCGCGATGTGCTGGTCAAGCGTTCGCGTCGTGCCGAGATAGCGCACGCCCCAGAGCTCGTCGAGCAGGCGGTCGCGGGTCAGCACTTCGCCGGGATGCGCCGCGAAGAGGCGCAGCAGGCCGAGTTCGCGCTCGGTAAGCGGCTCTTCCGCTCCCTCTGGCGAATGAAGCACATAGCGGAGGGGGTCCACCGTTCGCGTCCCGAAGGGGAACAGAGCCGAGGCAGTGTCCGGCGCAGGTTTGCTTCCCGCCGTTGCGCGGCGCAGCGCGGCCGCGACGCGGGCGAGGAGCTCGCGTACGCCGAAGGGCTTGACGATGTAGTCGTCCGCGCCGAGCCCCAGGCCGAGCACCGCGTCCTCCTCGCCTGCCTTGGCCGTGAGGAAGAGAATCGGCAGCGAGGCGTAGGTGAGCCGGATTTCCGTGCAGAACTAGTAGCCGCTTCGCTTCGGCATCATGATGTCGAGCAGAAGCAGGTCGGGACGGCGTTCGGCGTAAAGCGCCAGCGCCTCGGCGCCGTCGCGCGCCGCCCGCACCTCGTGTCCGTCGCTTTCCAGCGTGACCACGAGCCCTTCGCGAATGGCGGGGTCATCTTCGGCAACCAGAATGAAGCTCATTGGAATTCCTCCTTGGCGAATGGCAAAGTCAGTTCAAATACTGCCCCGCCACCCTCGCGGGGGCGGTAGACGAGGTCGCCGCCCATGCCGCGGGCGAGGCGGCGGGCGATGGAGAGACCGAGACCGTTGCCGCCGGTCTCGCGCGTCATGGCGTTGTCCACACGGTAGAAGCGGTCGAATATCTTCTTCGCGGCGCGCGGCGGGATGCCCGGCCCACGGTCGAGGACGGCGAGCGAAACAACGCCGTTTCCGGCATTGCGCACCTCGACCTCCGGCGGCGCGCCAGGCGCGTACTTGGCGGCATTGTCGAGGAGGTTGAGGACGATCTGGCGCACGGCGTCGCGGTCGGCGAGCGCGACGTGGCCGCGCTCGCAATGCACAATGCTAAATGCAGAATGCACAATGGAAGTGTCGATGCCCCCCGCATTGTGCATCGAGCATTGCGCATTGCGCATTTCAGAGAGGAGTTCGCCGAGGTCGAGCGGGCGCAGATCGTACTTGCGGCGGTTTCGCTCCAGGCGGGAGAAGTCGAGTACGCCCTCGACGAGGCGCGAAAGCCGGGCGCTCTCGGAGGCGATTGTGCCAAGGGCTCGGCGGCGGCGATCCGGATCCGAAATGCGGTCCTCGGCGAGGAGTTCGGAGAACATGCGGATGCTCGTGAGCGGCGTGCGAAGCTCGTGCGAGACGTTCGAGACGAAGTCCGTCTTGCGGAGGGCGTCGAGCCTCTCGCGGCGCGCGGCGCGGAAGAGGACGAAGCCGCCTGCAACGAGACTGAGAAGCAGGAGTCCGAAGAACACGGCCGCGACAAGAAGGAGTCGTTCCCCGTTGTGCGCGAAGGGGATGCCTTCGGCGGGGGCGACGCAGACGCGCCAGCGCGGGAAGAACGGCGCAAGCGAGGCCTCCCTACGGGGGCTCCACGACGAGGCAAGGCGCGAGGGCGCGAGAACCGAGCCGGATTCGTCGCGCAGCTCGGCGGCCAGCGGGCCATTTCCGCCACGAAGGGAAACGGCCGGGGCGAAGCCGGCGACCTGCAGGTCGGCAAGCCAGGCCATTTTCTCGAATTCGAAACCTGCTATCTCGCCCGGCGCGGTGCGAACCCACGCGAGCAGTTCAGGGCGATCGCCGGAAGCCCACGCACGGTATCCGCGGGTGGGCGGATCCGGGGCGGCCCCTGCGGGCGCGGACGGGTCCGGTGGGACCCAGGGGACTATGCCTCCGAACAGCGATTCGTAGCGGTTGAGGAAGCGGCGCTCCTCCTCCGTGGAACCCGTCCGGCGCGGCCAGACGCAGCCCTCGCCCTCGCGCCAGAGAAACGCAGCGCGCACGAAACGGTCGCCACCGGCCAGTTCGCGCAGCAAGGCCAGGCGCGATTCGGTGTCCGGGGTCGCCACGATGCGGTCGAGCCTTTGGTCGAGCAGCTCGCGAACCGAGGACAGTTCGCGGGCTGCAGCCCGCTCCGCACGGCCCCGAAGTCCTTCCAGCTCCATCCAGTAGAGCCATTCCCCGACCAGGCTCATCTGCACAGCCCCGAACAGCGCGAGCAGAAGCGCCGGAAGCGCGATGGCGAGAAGGTAGATGCGGAGAAAGCGGGACATGGCGGTGCGGTATGAGTTTCCAAGGAGTTCGCTAGCGGAGAAGTTCGGCGGGATTGACGGAAAGGAACTCGGAGAGGGGCATTCCGGACGGGCCGACAACGAGCGAGGAGACGGGATGAAACCGGCGGCGGAACTCCGCCAGGCCATCCGTCGAGGATTCGGCGTTGGTCTTTACCTCAATGGCGGCGAGGCATTCGCCACGTCGCAGGACATAGTCTACTTCAAGTCCGCCATCGCGCCAGTAGAGGACATCGAACCCCTTGGCGAAGGACTGCGAGAGAAGATGGGCCCCGACGGCGGATTCCACGCAGCGGCCCCACTCCTCCGGATCGGCAGTGGCGGAGGCGAGGGTCCGGCCCCCCGCGTAGTTGCGCAGGGCGCTGTTGTGGACCTGCATCTTCGGGACGCTCGCGCGGCGTCGCGCGGCATCGTTGGAGCACTTGTGCAAACCGGCAAGAAGACCGCTTGCGTCGAGAAGCCCAAGATAGCCGGAGAGCGTTGTCGTGTTGCCGGCGTCCTGAAGCAAACCGACCATCTTGGTGAGCGAGAGTTCACGCCCGGAATACAGGGAACCGAGTTCAAGCGTCTGGCGCAGCAGCGCGGGCTTTGATACGGGGGCGTCCGCGAGGACATCCTTGTTGATCGTGGCGTCGACAATCGACCCGCCGATGTACTGCGCCCAGCGCTCGGGGTCCTCCACAAGGGGCGCCGCGCCCGGATACGCGCCGAACCAGATGAACCGCTCGGTCGTCCAGCCAAAGGCGTCGCGCATTTCCGGGAAGGACCAGTGCGGGACACGAATCTGCTCGAAACGGCCCGCCATCGAGTCGGCCAGTCCGCGTTCGAGCAGCACACGCGAGGAACCGCAAAGAATGGCCTTGAGCGGGACATCCGCAAACGAATCTGCATCCCACTCCTTCTTGACGGCCTCGCTCCAGCCGCGGATCTTCTGGATTTCGTCGATGACGAGCGTGAACGACTCGTGCCCGCACGTGCGAAACTGCGCCCGAGCCGACTCCCAGACAGTGCCGATCCATTCCAGCCCGCGCCCCGCAACGGCATCCGCGCTATGGTAGGCAAACGGGATACCCGCCACGCCGAGAGCCTGCTTGAGCAGTGTGGTTTTCCCGACCTGACGTGGCCCCATGACAACCTGAATGAAGCGACGCGGCTCCTGAAGCCGTTTCACAATCTGCTGGACGATAGGTCTTTCGTACATCGGAACTCTTCTTCCTGTTCAGACGATGGACAAATTACTCAATGGACTGCGTAATTTTACTCAATGGCATGTCGGGTGTCAATGCCTTCAGCGGTGTAGGACAGGGCCGACGCATCTAAATCGTCTTCCCACGACTTGTCTTGAATCTTACGTCACGAAGATCTTAAGTCCAGCGTTTTCTCCGCCGTCTCGGTATTCGGTCAGTCTTTTGGGGGGTGGGTGCTAAAATCCCGCTTTCGTTGAAACCTCAATGGATAGCCCCCCTCTGGG
>JAEEGL014825592.1_pt1 | contig 11941 bp, 7 predicted proteins | sample 9134231 | NCBI WGS metagenome assembly JAEEGL01 (sample SAMN16246548, study PRJNA631951) | gut metagenome | biome: gut microbiome; feature: rumen; material: fiber-attached | host: Bos | place: Iran: Karaj | collected 2018-10 | reverse complement strand
TTCGGATGCTCTCATAAGAAAAGAGGATACCGAAGAAAAGCTGTCCCGTGAAGCGGGCATCATTCTTTTTGGCGAAAGCTTTATTGAAAGCCCTACTGAGCTTGAAAGATTTGCAGCCTGTCCTTACAGCCATTTCCTCGGATATGGACTGAGGCTTAAGGAAAGGGCGGAGTTTGAATTTGAAAAGCGGGATATGGGAAGCATGCTTCATAAGATCCTTGAGCTTTTTTCAAGAAAGCTTGCTGAGGAATCCCTGACCTTCAGGAATGTGGGAGACGAAAGGGCAAAGATCCTTCTTGAAAAGGCGATAGAAGAGGCTTCCGATGAGACAGTTTACGGCAGGATAGCAGCTCTTATTTCATCAGGGGCCAGGAATGTGCATGCCCTGGAGAGACTTAAAAGCTATGCTTCAAGAAGCATAGATACCTTGCGTTATCAATCGAAACAGGGCTCCTTTGACAGCATTTATTTTGAGAGGAAATTCAGTCATGCCGGGCTCAAGGGTACTATCGACAGATGCGATGAGGCTGTGACGCCGGAAGGTTTGTTTCTGGATGTGATCGATTACAAGAGCGGGAATAAAAGCTTCGATCCTGACAGGATATATTACGGGCTTGACATACAGCTTCCGCTCTATATGAATGCAGCCCTTCAGATGCGCGCAGCATCCTCAGGAGGCAGGATAGTAAGGCCTGCCGGACTGTTTTATTATCATGTGGATGATCCTGTGATCGAGGGAGCAAGGGGGAGCACGGAGGAAGAGATAACAGAGGGCATCCGTAAGGAGCTCAGACTCCGCGGCGTCGTTAATTCCGATATAGCTGCAGTAAAGGCCTTTGACAGTGAGATAGCTGAAAGAGGCAGGTCGGTGGTCATTCCTGTGGGCTTTAAGAAGGACGGAGAATATGAAGCAGCCGCAAAGGTTTATACAGAGGCTGAGCTATTCTCTCTGATGGATCATTCCATTAAGCTGACTAAGGAGCTTCGGGAGGAGATAACCGGCGGCAATGTCTCAAGAAGTCCTTATTCCCTCGGGAACAGTACGGGCTGTGATTACTGCGCCTACAGGGATATCTGCGACGGCGGCCGCCGCAGAAGACTTGCAAAACATGATTTTCCCGCGGCCTGGAATACGCAAAAGCCTGAATAAAGGAAAAGGATAATGAATTACACTGAGGAGCAGAAAGATTTCATAAATGATAATGGTCACAATATACTTGTGTCAGCTGCAGCCGGCTCAGGCAAAACGGCTGTTATAGTAGAGCGGGTGATCCGGCTTATTACGAGGGAGGATTATTCCGTAACGGATCTTCTGATCGTGACTTTTACCAAGGCGGCAGCTGCGGAAATGCGGGAAAGGATAAGGGATGCAATCTCCGAAAGACTGATGTCGGAGGAGCTTTCTTCCGGGATCCGTGAGCATCTGTCCGACCAGCTTACTCTGATCTATACAGCTGATATCAATACGATAGACAGCTTCTGTCTTAATCTTGTAAGAGAGCATTTCAATATCTGTCATATCGATCCTTCTTTCCGTGTGGCTGATGAAGGAGAGCTTAAGCTCATTGCCGGGGAGGTAATGGATAAGCTTCTTGAGGACAGATATGAATCCGGCGATGAAGCTTTTTACAGCTTTGTTGACTACGCATCAATTGGCAGGGACGATTCGGGTGTCGCTGATGCAATAAGAAGCGTATATAAATTTGCTGTGGCCAGACCTGATCCGGAGGGATTCATCAGCTCCATGATGAAGGAATACAAGGCGGAGAACGAGGCAGAGCTTGAGGAGACAAGGTTTATGAAGGAGCTTCTCGATACTGCAAGAGAAAAGCTTCGGCTCATACGAAAGATCCTTAATACTGCGCTGGAAATCTGCGGATCCCCCGGCGGCCCCTATGTGTACAGTGATGCAATAGAAAGTGATATTGAACTGATAAATGCCCTGGAGGGAAATGACAGATATACCGCATATCAGGAAAAGCTTCGAGGCATAAGCTTTGCGGCACTTTCAAGGAAGAAGGATGATGCTATAGATCCGGATCTTAGGGAAAAGGTGAAAAAGCTTCGTGACAGGGCAAAGAAGATTATTAAAGACTCACTTGCAGGCGAACTGTTTGCAAAAAATACTGATGATATCATATATGAACTGAATAGCTGCCTTCCCTATGCAGCCACTCTTTCGGATCTGACCATTGATTATATGAGATGCTTTGCCGCTGCAAAGCAGGAGAGGGGAGTTGCAGACTTTTCCGACCTTGAGCATATGGCTCTAAAGATACTGAAGGATGATGAGACCAGAGAAGTCATAAAGAGAAGATACAAAGAGCTGATCATAGATGAATATCAGGACTGCAACAGAGTGCAGGAGGCTATATTTACTGCCATATCAAACGGACACAACTACGTGACTGTGGGAGATGTAAAGCAGAGCATATACAGCTTCAGGGATGCCTGTCCTGCGCTGTTTATGGATAAATATGAAAAATATGATAAGGGAGCCGATACTGACTCCAGGCTGATCACTCTTTCAAAGAATTTCAGGAGCAGCATCCCTGTGGCCGGGACTGTTAATTCGGTATTCTCGGCTGTAATGACAAGGGATTGCGGCGGAGCAGTATATGATGACAGTCAGAGCCTGCATTACGGAGGGATATATGAGAATGACTATCCTTCCTGGAAGGGTGAGTATCTCTTGGTGGAATGTGATCCCGACGGGGCCGAGGATGATGTCGCAGCAGAGGCCAGGGCAGTGGCTGCCCGTATCAGGGAGCTTACGGGAAATACTGATAGGGGGGATTGCGAGGCGCTTAAGATAGAAAGCCGAAAGGATAACAGTGTCCACGACTGTACATATGGCGATATCGTCATCCTTCTCCGCTCGGTCAGAGGTGTAAGCGATACTTTCTCCGAGGTTTTTGCTTCAGAGGGCATACCGCTGGTCTTTGATTCCAGGAGCGGATACCTGCTTTCCTTTGAGATAAAGGAAATAATGAATCTTCTGACCATAATTGATAATCCCAGACAGGATATATATCTTGCAGGAGTGATGATGGGATATTTCGGCGGGTTCAGTCCGTCTGATATGGTATATGTGAGGAACTGTGAACCGGGGAGCGATCTCTATGACAGCCTCAGGGCGGCAGTGGACCAGGCGGATGAAGAAGTGGCCTCACGTTGCCGTTCCTTCCTTGGGATGCTTGATTCATACCGGGAAAAGTCAGTCTATACACCCATACATGAGCTTGTGTCTCTTATCATATCGGATTTTCATTATGATCATTATGTGAGGGCGCTGAGTGACGGAGCAAGGCGTGAAGGTAATCTCAGACTTCTGAAAAAGAGAGCGGCAGATTATGAGCAGACAAGCTTTCATGGGTTATTTAAATTCCTGAGATATATCGAGAATATGAAAAAATACGAGATGGATTTCGGAGAAGCGGCCGGAAGGGGTGCAGGAGATGCTGTCCGCATAATGAGTATCCATCATTCAAAAGGTCTTGAGTTTCCAGTGGTCTTTGTCAGCACTTTAGGACGCAGGATCAATCAGGCCGACAGCAGGGCGCAGATGCTCTTTGATGATGACCTTGGGGCGGGCTGTGACCTTATTATCCGTGACCGCAACCTGAAGATAAGGACACTGATAAAGAAGGTCATATCACAAAAGAAGACCGCAGCCGCCATAAGTGAGGAGATGAGAGTTCTGTATGTCGCCATGACCCGGGCAGAGAACAAACTGATACTTACGACCAAAAAGAATGAGAAGGCAGGTGTAAAAACAGACCCTATGGAGGCCGGAAGCCTCGCGGATTTCCTTGATATTTCCATTGAGATAGATAATAGCAACGGTCGTTTTGATACTGCTTCCGGCTGTCTGACTGTAAAAGAGATCCCTTATGAAAAAAAGGATGAAACAGAGGACGGTCCGGTAAGACCGGATGAGGCTCCGATAAAGCGGGTGCTAAAACTCAGGGATGACGTGAGTTTTGATGAGATAAAGGGTATACTCGAGGATATCAGGTATGTCTATCCTTATGAAAAGTCGCTCAATGTGCCTCAGAAGGTATCGGTATCCTACATAAAGCATGAGGAAATGGAAGAGAAGGGAGTATCTATAGCTTCCGATCCGAGAGGTGACAGGGCAGTTCCTTCTGCCGGAGCACTCAGAGGTACCGCCGTTCATACGGCATATGAAAATCTTCCCCTTGATCTTAAGCCTGATGAGGCTCATACTCAGCAGTATCTGGACAGTCTTGTCAGCGCGCGTAAGCTTTCGGAAGAAGAAAGAGGTTATATCAGGTATAATGATATTACAGACTTTCTTAAGACGGATATCTGCCGGCGGATGCGGGAGGCCGGGGAAAGACAGGAGCTCTACAGGGAGCAGCCTTTCATCATATCCGTGCCGGCGTCTGATATCGATGATGAATATCCGTCAGAAGACCGTGTGATGGTACAGGGGATAATAGATGCTTTCTTTCTGGAGGACGGAAAGGTAGTGGTCGTTGATTATAAGACTGACAGGGTGGATGACAGCAGGATACTTATTGACAGATATCAGGCCCAGCTTGACTATTATGAAAGGGCGCTGAGGCAGATTCTTAATGTAAGTGGATCGGAAAAAGTGATATACTCAGTATCATTAAGCAGGGAGATCAGACTGTAAAATGTATTTCAGCAAAAGAACACATTTATTATCATACTTTATTATGGGCTCGGCCCTGGTAAGACTTGCGGGAGCGTTCATTGAGGGATTTATACGTATGCTGGTCAGACGTAATGTTTCCTTTGCTCCTGACTTTATGGATGTTATACTTTGGAGACTTCAGCTTGTAATGTCGCTGATCGAGATAGTCTCGATCTCGTTCATATTCTTTTTTTTCTGGAATAAGCTCAGGAAATATAAGGGGCTTATTGCGGAGGAGGATCATGAAGAGCTGGGAAGACTGCAGAAGGAGTATCTGGGAGATAATCTCGCGACCCTTTCAGCGGCGGAGATCGGCCAGCTGCTGCAGATGTGGGCTGTTATCCTTATCGGCGCCGAGTGCATCTACGTAGTGACCTCTGCGATATACAGAAAATTCATTATGAACCTTATGCTGATGGCTTTCTCCGGAGGCCAGCTGACATCCTTTTCACTTGTTTACAACATGACGCATGGCTTTAAGTATATGGAGATCCTTACGGCAATACTGTTTGGCATAGTTATGACAGGGATACTTCTTAGCGACAGACATTTAAAGATCGCGGCTTTAATAATAACCGTTATCTTTCTGATGTCCTTCGGTGTTTTCCAAATGCAGACCCTGACGTTTTCAGGCAGGGATATCGGTATAGTCTGGACTTCCGTGATCTTCCATCTCACGGAGACAGTAGGGCTTTTTGTACTGTCAGTTTATCTTTCAAGACATTATGTGGGTCTATAGATATAAGGCAGACAGGATTTCGATGAGGAGATTTATATGAGATCCATACAGACCAAACTCGTATTGATAGTAGCTTTGATCGTTATCATTGTTACTGTGGCCCTGGGTATTACCTCTGTCCTGAGCACCAATAAGATACTGGATGGGGATTCAGACCGCATAATGAACCTGACCGTAGAGCAGAGTCTGCGTGATATGGATGAGATCTTAAGCTCGGTAGAGCAGTCTGTGGGATCCATATATAATTATGCCGAAACCCGGACTGCAGAATACAGCGACTTTATGACCGATGATTCCCAGCGGGAGCAGTTTAATCACGATATAGCGGAGCTTGGCAAGAGCATAGCGGAGAATACACCCGGTGCAATGTCCGTTTATCTAAGATACGATCCGGAGAAATTCGGTCCTACGGCAGGCTTCTGGTATACGATCAATGTAGACGACGGAACCTGGAACTACGCTGAGCCGACTGATATGAGTCTTTATTCCAGTGATGATGCAGAGCATGTCGGATGGTACTATATCCCGGTAGAGACCGGGAAGCCTCTCTGGATGGATCCCTATTACAACAGTAATCTGGGCCTGGATATGATCAGTTATATCATCCCTTATTATCATAACGGCCGTATTGTCGGTGTCATAGGCATGGATATTGATATCAGTGTTTTAAGGGACTATGTGGCAGATATAAACCTTTATGAGAACGGACGTGCTTTTCTTGTTTCTCCTAAAGGGGATATCATTTTTCATTTTGATTATCCTGACGGAGTGAGGAGCAAGGATCTGACCGATGACCTTATGCCTTTTATCAACAGCGTGCTTGGAAGCTCCGTTGATGAGGTCAGGACACTTGAAGGAATCGACGGGGTCAGACGCAAGATCCTTATGAAAAAGCTCAGAAACGGAATGATACTTGGTCTTAATGCTCCGGTGGACGAGATCAATGTCCCTCAAAAAGCTCTTACCCGGCAGCTAATCCTTATCTCCCTCCTTATCCTTGTGATCGCCATAGCATTATGTCTTGCATGGGTTCAGACAGTTGTGGCACCGCTAAAGAGGATGACTGAGATCGCACGTCATTACGCTGAAGGTGACTACAGTGATGATATGAGCACGGACAGCAATGACGAGATCGGTAATCTGTCACGTTCTCTTGAGACCATGTCAGAATCCCTGAAAAAGCAGATTGAGATCGCGGATACTGCAAACAGATCCAAAAGCATATTCCTTGCGAATATGTCCCACGAGATAAGAACTCCTATAAATGCGATACTCGGTTTTGATGAGATGATCCTTCGTGAGAGCAATGAAGCGGCAACGAAGGAATATGCGGCAAATATAAAAAACAGCGGTCAGACGCTGCTTTCTCTGGTAAACGGTATCCTTGATTTTTCGAAGATAGAATCGGGGAAGATAGAAATAGTCCCGGTGAAATACGATATTTCCATACTGATAAACGATATGCTGGATACGATAGTATTCCGGGCTATGGAGAAGAACCTTGAGATCAGGTATGACATCGACAGCAATATCCCATCGATCCTTTATGGAGATGACATACGCATCCGTGAGATATTCACAAACCTTCTGACCAATGCCGTTAAATACACTGAGAAGGGAAGCATCACGCTTAATGTACGGATCGTATCGTCAAAAGGCAGATCTGCGATGATCCATGTTTCCGTAAAAGATACCGGGATAGGTATTAAGGACGAGGACAGGGAGCATCTGTGGGAATCCTTCAGGAGACTGGATGAGAAGCACAACCGCGGCATTGAGGGCACCGGTCTCGGACTTTCGATAACCCATAAGTATATAGAGCTTATGGGCGGAGAGCTTACGCTGGAGAGCACCTACGGTGAAGGCTCGGAGTTCTGGTTTGAGATCGAGCAGGGTATAGTGGATCCCGAACCCATTGGTGACTTTGAGAAAATAAGGAAGAATTATCATCGTCAGGTCGATGTATATAAGGAAGGCTTTGAGGCTCCCGACGCTCATATCCTGGTCGTGGATGACGTGCCCCTTAATCTTGTGGTCATAAAGGGGCTTCTTAAAAATTCGGGAATCAATATAGATACTGCAGAAAGCGGAGCCGAAGGCATCGAGAAGATGAAGTCGGAGCATTATGATATTGTTTTTCTGGATCATATGATGCCGGAAATGGACGGTATAGAGACCCTCTCACAGATAAAAGCCGATCCGGATATTGATTCCTACTCGATCCCCATAGTGGCGCTCACCGCAAATGCTATTTCCGGCGCGGAAAAGATGTACAGGGACAGCGGATTTACGGATTATCTCACCAAACCGATAGATCCCGCTAAGCTGGAAAAAATGATCCTGAATTATCTCCCGCCGGAGCTGATAAAGCCCAGGTCATCAGGAGAAAGAGGGCTTTCTTCTTGACACGGACGTGGAATAAGGACACAATATTCTCTGTTTTGAAAAAAGACTTCCTGCGTCGGGAATGGAAAATGCACGCCGGAAGCTATGAAAGGATGAAGATGTAATGATTGAATCATTGAAAAGGAACTGGAAGGGCATGGTGCTGATGCTTATATCGGCCCTTACACTCTCCATCGGCTCTTTCCTATGGAAACGGGCAGATCTGGGAGACATAGGGACGGCGGTCACGAGCATTCAGGGGATTTTCGGTATATTCCTTAAGATCCTCCCCGGATTCGTGGTATATGTGATAGGAGCGGCGGTAATGACTATAGCCTTAGGCTATGGAGAGCTTTCGGTGCTGCAGCCGATGAACTGCATGAGCTATGTTTTCGCTCTTATTATATCTGCAATTTTTCTCACAGAGCCTATCACGCCCCTTACGATAGTGGGGATCTTCGTGATCATAATAGGAGTTTTCCTGATAGGAGGGTCGAGCAATGAGCATTAAGATGGTACTGATGCTTGCTCTCATCCTTCTCGTTGAGACCTCCGTAGCTTCCTTTGCAAGCTTTTTCCTTAAGAAATCCTCCGGAGCGGAGAGCAAGATAGCGATACTTAAATCGCCATACTTTTATCTGGGCGGTGTGCTATATGTCGTATCCTCCTGTCTCAGCATCGTACTGATGCAGTTTCTGCCGTATGCGATCATACTTCCGCTGGGATCACTGACCTATGTATGGACCATGTTCATATCAAAATGGCTTTTGCATGAAGACATTACAAAGCGCAAGCTCATAGGCATTACAGTTATCATTACAGGAGTTATCCTTCTGGCAGTGGGGCAGATCTGATCACCGGATCTATCAGATGGATATTAATCTTCCCGTAGAATTCAGAGAAAGAATGAGAGAAGATCTGGGGAATGAGGCAGACTCATTCCTCGGGTCTTATTTTGATGAGCCGAAGAGGGGACTTAGGATAAATACGCTGAAGGTAAGCCCGGGACTTCTGGAAAAGATCACCTGCGGATTAAAGAAGGTCCCCTGGGAGGATCACGGGTTTTATTACAGCTCCTCTGGTGATGAGCCGGGGCGCGCTGCGGACTCTGGAGACGGCAGTTTCAGTCCCGGAAAGAATCCGCTTCACGCCGCAGGAGCTTATTATATTCAGGAGCCTTCTGCCATGGCTCCCGTTTCATATCTTGATGTACATCCGGGAATGTGTGTGCTGGATCTCTGTGCGGCTCCCGGAGGCAAATCCACTCAGATAGCAGCGTGTCTCGAGGGTTCAGGACTTCTTGTATCAAATGAGATAGTCCCTGAGAGAGCATCGATCCTCTCCCAGAATATAGAACGCATGGGTATTAGCAATGCCCTTGTGCTCTCGCATGATCCTGCGGGGCTTGCAGAGAGATTTCCGGCTTCCTTTGACCGGATACTTGTGGATGCCCCCTGCTCGGGAGAGGGTATGATGAGGCGTGATGAGACAGCGGTAAGGGAGTGGTCCGAAGAGAATGTGAAGATGTGCGCCTTAAGACAGGCTGAGGTACTTGAGGCTGCTGCCACTATGCTAAAGCCCGGCGGCAGGCTGGTGTATTCTACCTGTACCTTTTCAAAAGAAGAGAATGAGGAGCAGATCACCATTTTTTTAGATAAACATAAGGATTATCAGGCCGTTAAGGCTGAGCCTGCTGAAGGGATGAGAAACAGTCTGTTAAGCACGGAAGCAGAGCGTGGAATGATGCGGATCTGGCCTCAGGACGGATACGGTGAGGGGCATTTTATGGCGGTCCTTGAAAGGACAGGAAAAACCGGAGCCTATGGATACAGCGGCGCATACGAGCATTCCTTAAATAATAAGCAAAAGCAGGAGATAACTCCATATAACGAGTTCATAACTAATGTTATTAAAGAAGGTCCGTTCCGTGACAGGATCTCTGATCCGGAGCGTCTTTTTGTATTCAAAGGCAGGCTCTGCGCCATGCCGGCAGGCAGGATTCCCCTGCTCTCAGGACTGAAGGTCATAAGGGCAGGACTCGAGCTTGGCGAGATCCGGAAGGGGAGATTCATCCCTTCTCATTCTCTTGCGCTTGCGATGAAAAAAGAGGATGCGTTAAGGCTTGCCGAGCTTGCGGGAGAGCAGGAGACTGAGAATGACGTTTTCAATGCCTCCTTAAGCGATGCCGCAAAGAAGTATCTCAACGGGCAGGCTCTTGCCGAAGACAGTGTCAGCTGCATAATAAAAGACCCGGCCGCGGAGAATGACGGATGGACGTTAGTCACCGTGTCAGGTATCTCCGCAGGCTGGGCCAAAGCTTCAAAAGGTATCTTAAAGAATCATTATCCCAAAGGTATCAGGATCAATAATCAATAAGGTGTATTAAAAGGATTGTCATTATTCGGGACGCTGTTTCTGCTGTCACCGAAGGCAGGCGTTGAATTATCGCCGTTTACCTTTAACTGTGCATCATCATCTGCGCTCAGCTCCCTGTACTCGCCGTCTGTGGAAGGGGTCTGAGGCTCATTATAGGGCTGCTGGGGATTCTGCACAGGCGCATTATACGGGGGTGTCTGTCCGTAAGGAGCGTTCTGTCCGTAAGGAGCGTTTTGTCCGTAAGGAGCGTTTTGTCCGTAAGGAGTGTTCTGTCCGTAAGGAGTGTTCTGTCCGTAAGGAGCGTTCTGTCCGTAAGGCGCATTCTGTCCATATGGTGTGTTCTGCCCGTAAGGAGGCTGACCGCCGTAAGGTCTGTAGGGAGGCTGGCCGCCGTAGGGCTGATTATAATTCTGCCTGTTATTATACATTCCCGGATTGGGACCATAATTCCTTTCAGCGCCCTTCAGTGTGAGATAAAGCTCAGCTTCCGTAGCTGCAATATAAGGATCTACATAGAAGATGAGCAGCAGTCCGCAGGTAAGGACACCGAGTATTGCCCATCCCAGGAAGGAAAGATCCAGCAGGAAAGTGTGCCACTTATTACCCGTCATAAGCTCCCTTGAGCGCCTGAAAGCTTCATCAGGAGCGATATCAGGATCATCTCCGAGAATGTACGGGATCATACGGTATTCATAAGCCTTGATTATACCGGGGATGATAAGGAGCAGTGTCCACAGGAAAAGCTTCAGCTCCATAAGGAATGAGATCTTTACAATGTTCATATAGTTGCTGTTGAATGCAAAAACGATATTTCCAAGCTCGTATGAACGGTTCTGACCGGCTTCCTTAAAAAACTTCTGGCACCCGGTGGTAAGGGGGAGCAGAAGGAAGACAGACAGGGCGAAGGAAATGATCAGTGCAAATATCATAATAAAGACAACGCCTGCTAAGATTATTCCCATGTTGGGACTTGAGATAAGTTCATTTGAAAGTGACTCTATTTCTTCAATATCAAATGAAGAGCCTGCTATAGCAGAGAAATTAAAGCTTCCATCCTCGTTCTTATAGCTGTTAACATTATAGCTGCTGGGGAAATTAAATGTGGTCACTCCGCCGCTCAGGATGGAGATGATAAATGCCACGAGCACGCATCTCCAGTAGGCTGCTTTAAAGGTGGCCTTCCCGCGAGTTTTTAATTCAGATATCTTCCAGTTCATAAATAATGCCTCCTTAATAAAACTGCATTTTCCGCACATTATACCCCTAATGCACAAAAAATGAAACAAAGCATTTTTTTGTATATCATTCTTCTAATTTTGTGTTAGAATGTTATCGGGAATTTTTGTGCACGGATCGGAATGCCGAAAGTGAAAGTAGTAAAGTCTTTATTAGAATTATTAAAAAGCGATAAGAGCGGAGAGGGCAGGACGAATACGCTTATCATTCTGGTAAGGTATGTTGTCTGTTTGTGTCTCCTTATGCATGTTATTTTCTGTGCTTTTCTGAGTGCGAAGCAGTATTATCCTGTTAATGGGATATACCTTGGCTCGAGCCTTGCTTTTATCATTCTTTTTATACTTACATATTTTGTGCAGAGAGGGGATGTGATGGTCTTCCTTCTCGGCTTCACCTCTTTTTCCGTAGTCGTCATTGCCGGACCCGACCTTGGATGGATAGTTTCGGGATACGGCTTTTTATATATCATTCTGATGCTTCTTTGGTTTGACTCGACCAAATCAACTCTTTTCAAGGTTATA
>JAEEGL014151464.1_pt1 | contig 11941 bp, 8 predicted proteins | sample 9134231 | NCBI WGS metagenome assembly JAEEGL01 (sample SAMN16246548, study PRJNA631951) | gut metagenome | biome: gut microbiome; feature: rumen; material: fiber-attached | host: Bos | place: Iran: Karaj | collected 2018-10 | reverse complement strand
CGGATCAGTATGCTTTCAAGTACACAACACTTGATTATACCCGCACCTATTCTGAATTCAGGGATGATGTGGATCGTTTTGCCCGTGCCCTGATTTCCATGGGAGTGCGTGCCGGATCCAAAGTGGCTATCTGGGCCACCAATGTACCAGCCTGGTATATCACTTTCTGGGCGGCAACCAGAATCGGCGCGGTTCTGGTAACCGTCAATACCGCCTATAAGATTCATGAAGCGGAATACCTGCTTCGTCAAAGCGATACCCATACCCTTGTGATGATCGAAAGCGCTCTGGACAGTAATTACAGGGCCATAATCAACGAACTCTGTCCGGAAATCAGCGAATCCAAAGCAGGTGAACCCCTGCACTGCAAAAAGCTTCCCTTCCTCAGGAATGTTATTACAGTCGGTTATGTGCAGCAGGGTTGCCTGACTTTCGAGGAAGCCATGAAACGCGCTGATTCCGTTCCGGTTGAAACACTGGAAGCCATGGCACAGCGGGTCAAACCGGACGACGTCTGCAATATGCAGTATACTTCCGGAACCACAGGATTCCCCAAGGGCGTCATGCTGACCCATTACAATGTGGTAAATGACGGAAAATGCATCGGTGACCGGATGGGCCTTTCCACCGCGGATCGTATGATGATTCAGGTGCCTATGTTCCACTGCTTCGGAATGGTTCTGGCCATGACCGCTTCCATGACGCACGGAACAACACTCTGTCCGCTCCCCTATTTTTCAGCAAAGAATTCCCTGGCCTGTATCAATCAGGAAAGAATCACCTGTTTCCACGGCGTTCCGACGATGTTTATCGCCATGTTTAATCATGAGGATTACCGGAAAACTGATTTTTCGTACATGAGAACAGGGATCATGGCTGGTTCCGGCTGTCCGCCTGAACTGATGAAACGGGCAGCCAGACCGGATGAGATGAACATGCGGGGAATCGTAAGCGTTTACGGACAGACCGAATCCTCTCCCGGCAGCACGATGTCAGCCTGGACGGACTCCCTGGAGCTGCGAACCGAAACAGTTGGCTATTCCTTCCCTCATGTACAGACGAAAGTCATTGATCCCGAAACCGGTAAGGAGCTTCCGGACGGACAGGACGGAGAATTCTGCTCAAGGGGTTATAATATTATGAAGGGCTATTATAAAATGCCCGATGCCACCAATCAGACGATTGATGCGGATGGATGGCTCCATTCCGGCGATCTGGCCCGCAGAAACCCTGATGGAACCTATCTGATTACCGGACGCCTGAAGGACATGATTATCCGCGGCGGTGAAAACATTTATCCCAAAGAAATTGAAGAATTTATCTATACGCATCCAGCCGTGGCAGACGTGCAGGTCATCGGTGTTCCTGACGCAAAATACGGTGAAGCTGTAATGGCCTGTATCGTACTGAAAAAAGATGCCACACTCACAAAGGAAGAGATGATTGAATACATCAAATCCCATATGGCCAGGCATAAAGTGCCGCAGTATGTTGAATTTGTTGAATCTTTCCCGATGAATGCGGCGGGAAAAGTCCTCAAGTACAAAATGCGTGAAGAAGCTGCTGAACGCCTCGGCCTTGTAGGCGCTGCTGGTATTGATACAGCCGGCGGAGTGAAACAATAACTGAAAAAAGCTGATGGATTATCATCCATCAGCTTTTTTGTTTTATGAATTTGCCAGCAGGTGACGCATGCCGGAAGGATCCGTCAGTACCCTTGCACATCCAAGTACTACGCAGTCCCTTGCATCCGGAGCAACCTGGCACGGAATATTCAGCGCATCTCCGATTGCTTCCGCCAGACCGTATATCAGCGCTCCACCCCCTGTAAGGGTGACACCGCTGTCGAAAATATCAGAAGCAAGCTGCGGAGGAGTACGTTCGACAACTACCTGTACGGCCTCGATCAGTTCGTTGACCTGATCCAGCATTGCCTCATAGATTTCATCCGAATCGATACTCATGGTTTTCGGAAGACCGGAAATCAGATTCCTGCCCGTGATATCCATCACTACCACAGGATCTCTGCGAACAGCCCCTCCCAGGGTGATTTTGATCTGTTCGGCAGTTCTTTCACCGATCAACATGTTATATTTTTTCCTGAGATAGCGGATAATGGCATCATCAAAATGATCTCCGCCGATATGTACCGAGCTGATGACAGATACGGAACTGTTATATAGTACTGCAAGATCGGTACATCCTGCACTGATGTCCACCACAAGGCTTCCGTATGATCCCATGAAATTCAGCTGGGCTCCCAAAGCTGCAGCGATATTTTTATCCATCAGCTGCGTCCTGCGGATTCCAGCTTCAAACATGGAACTGATCAGCGCTTTCTTTTCCATATCTTTCACACCGGACGGAACAGCCATCACAGCGCGGGGTCTTGCAATAATATGTTTACCGATCACAGAGGTGACAAAGAAACGCAGAATAGCGCTGGTAAGTTCAAAATCCAGCATTTCACCCTGAGCAAGAGGACGGATAATGTTTACATTGGCCGGAGTCCTGCCGATCATTCTGTATGCTTCAAGCCCGAACGCGATGATGTTATTTGTTTCACGGTCGACAGCAACAACACAGGGCTCACGGAAAACAATCCCTTTCCCCTTCATGTAAATAATCACATTGGATGTGCCTAAATCAATTGCGATATCATTCGTCTGCGCCATGATGAAATCCTTCCATCGTCTTCAGTAATACTTAAAAATCATATCATTATCATGGGAAAAATACAACCTTGCATTGCATGCAGCGGCTGCTTTCCTTGACAACAGGGATTCAACAAAGCATAATATAAGTTGGTATTTTATGAGGATGAGGTGTGCGTGTTGTCTGTCAGAATAAATGCTGTTACCTCCGGATCTCCGGCAGATAAGGCTGGCATTCTTCCCGATGACAAGATAGTATCCATCAACGGGACTCCTGTCCTGGATGAGATTGATTATCAGTCTTTATCAACAGCCAGTCTTCTGCTAGTGGTCACCGAGCGCAGCGGTACTGAACACGAGTACAACATACGTAAACCAGAATGGACTCCCCTGGGTCTCAGCCTTGATGAAACCGAATCCATGAAACCGCGTCACTGCCGCAACCGCTGTCTTTTCTGTTTTGTGGACCAGCTTCCCCAGGGTATGAGAGAGACTCTTTATGTCAAGGATGATGACTGGCGCCTCAGTCTGATGATGGGAAACTATGTCACCCTTACCAATGTCAGCGACGAAGAGTTCAACAGAATCATTGAACGTAAAGCCTCTCCCCTTTTCATCTCGGTTCATGCCACAGATCCGGAACTCAGATGTGTCATGCTGAGGAATAAAAATGCAGGCAGCCTGATGGACAGGCTGAAACAGCTGAAGGAAAACGATCTTCAGTTCCATTGCCAGGTAGTGCTGTGCCCCGGAGTCAATGACGGCGATATTCTGCGGCGGACCATAGAGGATCTTGCTTCCTTATATCCGGCAGCTCAGTCCATGGCTATTGTTCCGGTAGGCCTTACAAAGCACCGGGAAGGGCTGGCTGAGCTGAAAGGATTTGATGCTGATTCAGCCCGGGATCTGATCGATTATGTCAAGGGGTTTCAGGAGAAGTATCTTCAGGAATTCGGCACACGCTTTGTCTATCCGTCTGATGAATTTTACTGCATCTGCAAAGAACCGCTTCCTGAAACTTCAGCGTATGAGGATTTCCCTCAGATCGAAAACGGCGTCGGTATGCTGAGACTTCTGGAGCAGGAATGCCAGGAAGCCTATGAATTCCTTTTTGCAGACGGTTTTCCTGAACCTTCAGCCGGCCGGAATATACTGATACCAACCGGTGTTTCTGCCCAGCCGTTTATAGAAAAGCTCGCCAGGCGTTATGCGCCTGCAGGTACAACCGTTCAGGTCAAGGCTGTCATAAACCGGTTTTTCGGAGAAACAATCACGGTCACAGGTCTGATTGTCGGCAGGGATCTGATTGATTCCCTGAAGGATATTCCGTGTACTGAAATCGCTCTGTGTGATACCATGCTGCGTGCACAGACCGATCGTTTCCTGGATGAAACCACACTGGATGACGTCAGAAATGCCCTGGGTAAGCCGGTAAGGGTTGTTCAGAATAATGGTGAATCTTTTATCCGCGCATTGTGGGGATTGGAGGAAGAAAATGGCTAAACCGCTCGTTGCAATCGTCGGCAGGCCGAATGTCGGAAAATCCACATTCTTCAATAAAATGGCAGGCAAGCGAATCAGCATAGTGGATGATATGCCCGGTGTTACCCGGGACAGGATTACCGCTGATGCTGAATGGCTGGGCCATCATTTCACATTGATCGATACAGGCGGTATTGATCCGAAAAGCGACGACGTCCTGCTGAGCCAGATGAGAGAGCAGGCTGAAATTGCCATGGATCTTGCGGATGTTGTCTGCTTCTTTACCGATGCAAGAGACGGACTGACAGAAGATGACAAGGACGTCGCAAACATTTTGCGCAAAACAGAAAAACCAGTTCTGCTTGTTGTCAACAAAGTGGACTACCTGGACCTGAATGAAAACCTGTATGAGTTTTATGAACTGGGCCTCGGGGATCCTATCGGCATCAGCAGCGTCAATATGCTTGGTTTCGGAGACCTTCTTGATCGTATGATTGAACTTTTCCCTGAAGACAAACAAGGCGATACGGATGAAACGCCTCCTATCCAGCTTGCAATTGTCGGAAGACCCAATGTGGGAAAGAGTTCCCTGACAAACCGCCTGCTCGGTGAAAACCGTACGATGGTCTCTGACATTGCCGGTACGACACGGGACGCAATAGATTCAGAATATACTGATGAAGACGGTACGGTTTTCAATATTATCGATACCGCTGGCATACGCAGAAAACGTTCCGTGGAGGATGAAACGCTGGAACGTTACAGCGTGCTGCGTTCAATTGCTGCTATACGCCGCTGCGATGTTGCCCTTCTTCTGATCGACGCGAATGATGGCGTAACAGAACAGGATACCAAAATCGCCGGTCTGATTCATGACGAAGGAAAAGCGGTGATTGTAATCATCAACAAATGGGACATGCTGGATAAGGAAACCGGCACCTATGAAAACTATAAGAAAAAGGTGCTTGATGACCTCAAGTTCATGAGCTACGCTCCCGTTCTGTTTATTTCCGCAAAATCCGGTCAGCGTGTGAACCAGATCCTGGACAAGGTCAAGGAAGTATACGCGACTGCATGCCGCAGGATTACAACTGGTGTACTGAACGATGTACTGAACGATGCGGTAAATGCACTTCAGCCACCCATGCAGGGAGGCCGGCGGCTCCGGATTTATTATGCCACCCAGGGCGGTGTTCAGCCGCCGTCATTCGTTCTCTTTGTGAATGATGAAAAACTGATGTTCTTTGCCTATGAAAGATACCTGGAGAACTATTTCAGAAAAACGTTCCAGCTGGAAGGCACTCCTATCCGCTTTATTCTGCGGGAAAAGAAAAAGGAGGAATGATTCTGCATGCCTAAGGAAATTCTTTATATTCTGACCTGTATAATCGGATATCTGCTCGGTTCTGTTTCCGGAGGAATTATTACTTCCAGGCTTGCAAACGGTCCTGACCTCCATACGGTCGGAAGTAAAAGCACCGGGGCGAGCAACGTCCAGCGGACTATGGGATGGAAATTTGGCATCATTACTTTTCTGATTGACGGTCTGAAGGGAATTATTGCCTGCCTGATCGCCTGGCTGATTACTGGCAGTCATTTTGCTTCCCTGCTGGCAGGGCTTTTCTGCGTCATCGGACATAACTGGCCTGTCTTCTTTCACTTCCGCGGCGGAAAAGGCGTGGCTACAACCGGAGGAGTCATGCTCTATTGTTTTCCTGTTCCGGCGCTGATCTGTATCGCGCTTACTGTCGCTGTAATTGCCCTTTTTCGGTATATTTCCGTCGGAAGCATGCTTCTTGTGACAGTTTTCTTTATTCTTTCCTTCTTTTTCAGCGGTCCGAACACCTGTGTCATCGTCTGGGCTTTTCTGCTGATGGTTATGTGTATCGCACGACATCACGCAAATATCAGCCGCCTGATACACGGAACGGAAAATAAACTCGGAAATAAAGTGAAATAACCTTGGAGGCCTTCATGACCAATGATATGAAAAATATCCGGAATTTCTGCATTGTAGCTCATATCGACCACGGTAAGAGCACACTCGCTGACAGGATTCTGGAAAAAACAGGTGTTTTCGAAAAGCGGGAAATGGTTGAACAGATCCTGGACAGCATGGAGCTGGAACGGGAAAGAGGAATCACCATCAAAAGCAAAGCCGTTCATATGACATACCGCGCCAAAGACGGCAATGAATATATCCTTAATCTGATCGATACACCCGGTCATGTTGACTTTACATACGAAGTCAGCCGAGCACTTGCCGCCTGTGAAGGCGCCTTGCTGGTGGTTGACGCGACACAGGGAATAGAAGCCCAGACGCTTGCCAATGTCTATATGGCGCTTGAACATAATCTTGAAACGATTCCCGTCATCAACAAAATTGATCTCCCTTCCGCCAGACCTGATGAAGTGCGTCAGGAAATCGAGGATGTAATCGGACTGGATGCAAGCTTTGCGCCTCTGGTTTCGGCCAAAACAGGCCTGAATGTTGAGGATGTTCTGGAGGCAATTGTTCATCATATTCCTTCCCCCGAAGGCGATCCTGACTCTCCGCTGAAAGCCCTGATTTTTGACGCATATTATGATAACTACAAAGGTGTTATCTGTTTTATCCGGATTATGGACGGTACCATCCGTCCCGGTATGAAAATGCGACTGATGGCTACAGGCAGTGAGTTTGATGTCGTGGAAGTCGGAACTTTTGATCCCGGATACAGGCCCTGTACTGAACTGAAAGCCGGAGATGTCGGTTATGTTTCTGCCTCCATTAAGGACGTCCGGGACACTCGTGTAGGTGATACCATTACAGATGCCGCAAATCCCGCCAAAGAGCCGCTGCCCGGATACAGGCATGTGACGCCAATGGTCTACTGCGGTATTTATCCCGCAGACGGTGCTGATTATCCGGCTTTGAAAGATGCCCTTGAAAAGCTTCGTATGAATGACGCTTCCCTTTCCTTCGAACCGGAAACATCCGTTGCCCTTGGCTATGGGTTCCGATGCGGATTCCTGGGGCTTCTTCACATGGATATCATGACAACACGCCTGGAACGTGAATTTGATCTGAACCTGGTCACCACCGCTCCGAGCGTCATTTACCGTGTGATTAAAACCAACGGCACAGAGCTGATGATCGATAACCCCACAAATCTTCCTGCTGTGGGTGAAATTGCCGAGATGGAAGAACCCTTTGTTCATGCTGTCATTTACACTCCGCAGGAATACGTCGGCACACTGATGGAATTATGTCAGGATAAACGCGGAATCTTCATCGATATGCAGTATGAAGGAAACCGCGTGAAACTGAATTATGATATGCCGCTGAATGAAATTATTTTTGATTTTTTCGATCAGATCAAAAGCAGAAGCCGTGGCTACGCATCCTTTGACTATGAACTGAAAGACTATCGTTCCAGCGATCTGGTCAAGCTTGATATCCTGTTGAACGGCGATATCTGTGATGCATTTTCCATTATTGTTCATCGTGAAAAAGCCTATGCCAGAGGCAGAAGTATCGCCGAAAAACTGAAGGACGTTATTCCGCGTCAAATGTTTGAAATCCCGATCCAGGCTGCTATCGGCGGAAAAGTCATCGCCCGCGAAACCGTCAAGGCCATGCGGAAAGACGTTCTCGCCAAATGCTATGGCGGTGACATAACACGTAAGAAGAAACTGCTTGAAAAGCAGAAAGAGGGCAAAAAAAGAATGCGTCAGTTCGGTACAGTTCAGGTACCCAGCGAAGCATTCCTGGCCGTTCTTAAAATGGACTGACTCTATGGACAATCATCTTTTTTCTGAAGATAGCATAAAAACAACAGCTTTTTTCACCGGACACAGGCATTTGCCGTCCGGTGAAATCGACCGTATTGCCGCCAATCTTTACCATTGCATCTCCGCTGCCTATGATGAAGGTTACAGGCGTTTCTTCTGCGGATGTGCCCTTGGTTTCGATACACTTGCGGCCAGGCAGACACTGTCCTTCAGGGAACATCATCCCGATATTATTCTGTCCCTGGCCATTCCTTGCCTGACACAGGATGCAAAATGGCAGGAGAAGGACAAAATCGTATACAGGAGAATTCTTGAGCAGGCTGATGAAAAAACCGTCCTTTCACCGGATTATTACCAGGGTGTCATGCTGACAAGAAACAGGTTTATGGCAGACAGATCCTCCCTTTGTATCTGTTACCTTCAGCATATGCGCGGAGGAACCGCTTCCACAGTTCGTTATGCATTGCAGAACAGCGGCATCCGAATTGTCAATCTCGCGATGTGTCAGGATCAATACTCGGATTTCTTGAGGGAAAAAACATGGAACTATATGTACACATACCCTTCTGCAGGCAGAAATGCCGTTACTGCTCCTTTACGTCTTTTGTCGGGAAGGAAGCTTTGCATGAAGCATATATCGACCATATACTGAAAGAAGCATCTTATCGGGCTGCTGAAGCCGAAGTTCCTCTCACCACTGTATATATCGGAGGCGGAACGCCTTCTGTTTTGTCGCCTTCCCTCTTCAGGAAACTGATCGGGGGGCTGAAAAAAGTATATAACTGGGATTCCGTAATCGAGTGCACCACAGAGGCAAACCCGGGCACTGTTTCCCTGGAATGGCTTGAATCTGCTGCCAATGAGGGCATCAACAGGATCTCTTTCGGTATGCAGGCCAGTCAGAATCACCTTTTGTCAACGCTTGGCAGAATCCACCGGAAGGATGAAGTGGCTGCTTCCGTGCGGCTTGCCCATGATTCTGGTATTTCAAATGTAAGCCTTGATCTGATTTTCGGAATACCCGGCCAAACAGAATCAGACTGGACAGACACACTTGAATATGCATTGTCTTTAGGGCCGCGTCATATCAGTGCATACGGTCTTATTCCGGAAGAAGGGACTCCCCTTTTCCGTGATCTTCAGTCAGGTCTTCTTCATCTTCCGGTTCCGGAAACGGAACGGGCAATGTACGATAAAGCAGTTCATCTGCTGAGTTCACATGGATTTAACCGGTATGAGATTTCCAATTTTGCGATGAACGGTTATGAATGCTTGCATAATATCGGTTACTGGACACAGGTACCCTACATCGGTCTTGGTGTTTCAGCTGCTTCCATGACAGGATTAAAATATCTTTCCGACGGAATGACTTACCGCCGGAAAACCAATCCGGACAGTCTGGAAGACTATTTTGATATGGTTGATATCGGAAGGGCGGATGTACCGATCGAGGTTGTCTCAACGGAAGAAGCCCGTTTTGAAACAATCATGCTCGGACTGAGATTGAATGAGGGGGTTGACGAAAATGACTTCTTCAGGAAACATCACATCTCTTTGGATAAATATCTGGGAATAAAGCTTCGCGAAATGGAAAAAAACGGATTGATGATCCATGAGGGTAATCACTGGAAAATGACAGAACGAGGTTTTGATATTCAGAATGCCGTTCTTGTGGAATTAATGGATTAGTCTTGCCATCAGTTCAGGGCTATTCTCCGCCCTTCTGCTGTAAAATATTCTTCAGCATGCTTCTCGATCACTTCGAGCGCTTTCTTCATTGCCGGATTCCGGTGCAATTGTCTGACACAATCCGTCACTTCTTCCAGCATACGAATATCACCAAACAAAAATCCGTTTCCCGGTTCGCCGGACTGGCGGGTCCCTGCCAGATCTCCGGGTCCCCGCAGCTCCAGATCTTTTTGTGCGATTACAAATCCATCATTTGTAGAGCAGAATGAATTCAGTTTCTCGGACGGTTCGGCAAACAGAAAACACCAGCTTTCATCTTTTCCTCTTCCTACCCTGCCGCGAAGCTGATGAAGCTGACTTAACCCGTATCGTTCCGCATTCTCAATAACCATGATCGTTGCATTCGGGTTGTTGACGCCGACTTCTATCACTGTTGTGGATACGAGTACATCATATTTCCCCTCCACAAACTCATGAAGCACACGGTCTTTTTCTTCTGTTTTCTGAGATCCCCATGTCAGCGCAACACGCAGGCCCTGCATCTCATTCTTTCGGAGGCTTTCAAATAATGCCTTTGCGCTGTGCAGCTCAGACTTTTCATCATCTTCTTCAACCAGAGGACATACGATATAAGCCTGTTTTCCCTTTGCAATCTCCTTTCGCAGGAATTTGTACATATCTTCCCTTTTATGTTCAGGAACGATTCTTGTCTTGACAGGAATACGTCCCTTGGGCATTTCATCTATGACAGACAAATCAAGATCTCCGTACAGAATCAGCGCAAGTGTCCGCGGAATCGGTGTTGCTGACATCACAAGGACATGCGGAAGCGTATCTTCTGTTTTCCCTTTCAGCTGAAGATTGCTTCTCTGATTAACACCAAACCGGTGCTGTTCATCTGTTATAACCAGGCCGAGATTTCCATATTCCACGTCCCGGCTGATCAATGCATGGGTGCCGAATACCACATCACACTGCCGGTTTTTCAGCTCCTGCAGGATCATTTTCCTTTCTTTTGTTTTTGTGCTGCCTGTCAGAAGCCTGCATCTGATTCCGGCTGGTTCCAGCGTTTTCCTGGCGTTTTCGTAATGCTGTACTGCAAGGATTTCTGTCGGCGCCATCATCGTGCTTTGATAACCCGCGGCAGATGCAAGAGAAACAGCACCGAATGCCACAGCTGTTTTTCCGCAGCCTACATCGCCCTGTACAAGGCGGCTCATGGCAGTGTTTTTCTGCATATCTGCGGCAATATCTTCAAGTACCTTTTTCTGTGCACCTGTTGGTTCAAATCCCTGGGATTTCCAGTACTGTTCAATCTGCCCTTCGGGAAATTTCATCGGAATGCCAGGCTGTTTCTTCGATCCTGACATGGAAACATAAGCCAGATATAGAAGGACGCGTTCAAATGAAAGCCTTCTTCTGGCAATTTTCAGGGCTTCGTAATTATCCGGAAAATGTGCCTGCCTGATCGCATAATTCAGTTCACACAAATGCCATGCAATCCGGAATTCAGTCGGAAGTGTTTCCGGGCAGCAGTCATCGACCTGAAAAAGCGCTTCAGAGATCAGATTCCTGAAGGTTTTTGCAGGTAATCCTTTTATGGAACGATATACGGGAACAAGCCCCTCATTTTCTGAGGCAAATTTGGGGTTTTGAAGAATCCTTCGGTTATTTCTGATTTGCAGACGGCCATACAGGCGGATTTGCTGTCCTTCAGAAAGTGAATTCATGATCCAGGGCGCATTATACCAGCAGACCGGCATTTTTCCGCTTTCGTCCTCTATGGAAACCGTGACTTTCTTCAATCCATGAAATACAGAAAGCCTGGGAGACTGCACAACAGTTCCGGAAATAAGCACAAGTCCTTCTTTTTTTGTATTGCATGGAGAAACCGTACTGTAGTCTTCATACCGTTCAGGAAGCGTATACAGCAAATCGCGCAATGAGATGATTCCCATTGCGCGTAATGCTTCTGCTCTTGCAGGTCCGATTCCTGCCATTGCGGTCAGTTCCATGTGTTACTCCACAGAGATCAGATAATAATATAAAGGCTGTCCGCCGTTATGATACTCCACATCGCAGTCTCCGTACTGTTCTTCAATCTCTTCTGCGATGGCTTTCGCATCAGCTTCGGATACATCTGCTCCATAATAGACAGTGATCAGTTCATCTTCATCCGTAACGATTTCCTTCATCATGTCCAGAACAACATCATGAACAGATTGTCCGGAGAATTCAATCTGACCGTTATGCAGTCCGATGATATCGCCCTGCTTGATCTCGATACCGTTATATTCACTGTCGCGGATCGCATATGTCACCATTGCTGTCTTCACATGCTG
>JAEEGL013833736.1_pt1 | contig 11941 bp, 15 predicted proteins | sample 9134231 | NCBI WGS metagenome assembly JAEEGL01 (sample SAMN16246548, study PRJNA631951) | gut metagenome | biome: gut microbiome; feature: rumen; material: fiber-attached | host: Bos | place: Iran: Karaj | collected 2018-10 | reverse complement strand
TGTTTTATATCATGTATCGGATATGTATAGTTTTATATCTCTTTTTGCGAAGAGATATGAATATATACATAGTATGTACTGTTTTATATCATGTATCGAATATGTATAGTTTTATATCTCTTTTTGCGAAGAGATATGAATATATACATACTATGGTCTGTTTTATATCTAGTATCGAATATGTATAGTTTTATATCTCTTTTTGCGAAGAGATATAAATATATACATAGTATGGCCTGGATCATAGTGGTTTTCTGCAACGGATAAGAACTGACCATATTATGGTCGAAATCATAGCGCTTTCTTCAGCAGATATCAAACTATACATATTCTGTATAAGAAAAGACCGGATCGCTCCGGTCTGTATTAAATACTAACTTGGTAAAAATGAATGTATCCAATCGCTCATGCGACAGATGTTTTTCTTGCAAACAAGACAACGAGCCCTGCTATAATAACAATTGGCAATGCTATATAAACCAATCCTGCTGCAAAGATTCCGATAACGAAGAGCGGGAACAAAACCACACCAAATACGAATTTCAGCATTCCCCAGGTCAACCTGAATCTGAATATTCTTAACCGGCTTTCTTATTCTGCTGTGATTCTGCTTATTGCCTGGGTTTTAAGTAATCTGCTCAAATACTTCCTGTTCTTCTTCATAAATAGTTACTTTGGTTGTCACTTTCAGTGCAATTTTGGCGTTACTTGAGGTGTCACTTTGGTGTTACTTTGGCGGTGCTCCAAAAATCCCGGAAATGCACAGCAACCATGCGGGTTTGAGGCACCTCGAAACAGGGGAGAACTTACATGGATTTTTACCGTTGTATTTAACATTTTTTTAACGACGATTTTTAGGTGGCTGACTTGTTGAGTGGAAGCTCGACAACATACTTGTCCATAAGAAATACTATCTCATCGTCTTCGTAGTATCCTTCCCTTTTTCTTACAGCATTCTATGACTTACTGCTTCTGTCAACGACTATGTTTATTCCATATTCCGAAATCAGCTTTTCAGCCTCCTCAAAGGTATAATAGTTATCGTCAATCGTAAATGGTAACGATTCTTTATCTGCAGATTGCCTGTGGCGAAAGTGGATGATTTGACTCTCCCGAAGTAACTCCTGCCAGTTTTCAACAAGCACGATCTCTCTCGAAAAAGTCAGGTTCTCCCTATGGAGATTAACATCGACGATCATTTTCCCGCCTGCATAGCCCCGCCAGCAGAATCCGGGCAGATTGGGTCCCAAATAGTCCTCTATAATATAGAAAAGATCAACCTCTGGGCTCGGATCACAATCCGTCCACGTATAACGATACATATTTGGAGCCATGACATCATCCGCCATGCAGAAGATATCTCTGGTTAGATATATAATTATATCAACTTGATCCATTAGTTTCCTCACCGTTTTCCCTTCATATGCTTTCTTAATACCCAAAGCTCCTTACGTACCCTCCTCTGGGGATGATGCTACTACATGATCTGTATCATCCGGGCTTGAAATAATCCGTATCTTAAGAGGTTCATCCATCTTCTCCGCCCAATTTGACGGCGATGCCCAATCCATCCACACTTTTTTGTGATGATTTACACTACGGGAAAGCCGTTTGATCATATCCTCGCAAGCGGACCAGATATCGTCTATGTCATATCTTTTTTCATCAATAGCCGATCCTTTTTTGATCCTGGCTACGACCCATTTTCCGTCTTCCATATAAATACACGTGCGGTTATTCACTTTTTTGTTAATCCCATAACCAATCACCACGTGTTTGAGAAATGATCTTCTTAAGTAATGAAAAAATATTTCCGGTTCTACCAATGCAATTTCCTCCCATATGCCTGCCGGTCAGCTGTGCATCTTTCCTTTGCCAGAATTGATGACATTGCTTTTTCCTTCCTGTCCGATTTTATGATTTTAAGGATCATCGAACGAAAACAGGGGTTTTAGTTCGTTATATCGCTTGAGTAGCTCTCTTCTATCTTCTAGGGGCAGGGAGTTTTTGACTGCTGTAAAGATCGGATATACGATCTCAACTTCCTCACCTCCGTCAAAAAACATGTCCATGCAGTCTAGCCCGAACGCCATCGCATCTATATCGTTCTCGTCTTCACCTTTATCCGCCTGTCGGATACGGAACAATTCCCTTGCGATCTCATAGATGGCGCGCGGAGTTGGAAAAATCGAAAAATCACAATTATCTTTTTTGATATCCAAAATCCGGCTTGCAGGATTTGCCTCGATCCAGGTTTGATCATCAGCAAATGACTCAGCTTCTTTAAATCTTACTAAGACCGGCTCGATCTTTAGTAGCTGGCAAATCTCTTTAATCCCGTCTTGCAGTTCGTACCCATCCCATATGGGATTTTTCAAGCATAATTCAATTAACAGTTCTTCATAATTCATTTTAATTTCCTTCCTTTCTCTTAAACTTAAATGCTCATGGTTTATATAGTCCGGACTTTATTTTTCCGGTCTACCACTTCAGTTCCTCCCGTAAAATCCAGCTTATAATGAGGAGCGTATGATAATTCACCTGTTTAAAAGTGTTCTCCCTCCCATTCCTGGACCAAATATTTAAAATGATTCTTCCTGTACGAGTACAATTCACGATACAGTCTTTCAATCTCCTGGCTTAACCCACTGTTTTTTTCCATTTGTATTTTTATATCATTAGTAAGCGCCTCCGCTGACTTTGCTGCTTTAACCAGGTCTCGATAAGTTTGCCTGGAAATTTTCATGAAAAGGTCTTCCCTAGTCAGTTTATCGGCCTTCGTGTTCATCTCCCTTGGAATGTATTCGAGCGTCACCGACTCAAACATAGAAAGCATCTGTTTACTGATTTCATTGTTCATCCATGTTCCCAGGACGGTTCTATTATCTACTTTTATATGCACATGATTAGCGATCTTTAGTCCAAACGCCAATGTGATCAGAACCTTCCCGATAGCGTTCTCTGTGACTATCGTAGTTCTTTTCTCTTCGTCGCAATAATCGATTCCTGTAAGTATGATGTTTTCTTCACTTATCTGATCTTCACTTGTAATCATCCCCCGGCAGATGATGTAACCAAATGTACTTACCCCACTATTATTACCAGTGAATATCTGATCCAGCTGATAAATGGATTCATCAATGAATACGGTCACATTTTTGTCGATGCCGTTTTCATCTTGCTGCTTCGTTAAGCATCTGCAGGGAGTAAATCGTTGATGCTCCAAAAGCGACATCGATATCGGAAGCAGCTTTTTCCCTCTGCAAAAAGGGCAATCATATCTGTGATAACGATCACCGGTAGCGGTAATATATAGAGTCTCTTTATTTCCAATGGTATCTTTATGATCCTTTAATGCCTCCTTGACAATATCGGCAGCAAATTCACGCGTCAGCCTCGTATAGAGCTTGCCGGTATCAAAGATCCTTGAGATATCTATGCATTCTCCGCGCGGATACTGTTTTTTCATGTTACTGACACCAACCGCCTCGTGAAGCGCCACGGCTGAGATCAGGTTGCTCATCTTCTCTCTTAGTCCGCCGGGAATCAGATCCGGATGCCTGTTCAATATCCCCCTATACTCAACAAATGCTTTTTTGAATTCTCGTACGTGTTGCTGATTCTCAGTGAATGTCTGCGACGTAAACTCGATCAGATACACACTGAGTCTCATGATCTTTACCCTGATCCTGTCGGCATTTTCCACATCGACATCATGAGAGATTCCTTTCCGAGCCTTTTTAGTCTGTGCTGATTGGAGTATTTTTTTATAGCTTTTTTCTATGATCTGACTATCTTTTTTCGTATCTTCCATGCAACTCACTCCACCAATTCATAATTTCCTGAATTTATCAGTTCTACTACTTTATATGCAAACTGGGCACTGATAAGTCCAGTACATACACTTCCTTCCGATTGGATCTCATCAATCTCGCATACATTCATGCCATCATCCATGTATGTCGATATTTCCTCTTCACTGATGCCAAACTTTACCGGGCTATGGAAAGAAAAGCCGGCAATCTTATAAAATCTGTACAGATTCTTTTGTTCTTCCCAAACATCGTAAAATGTACAATAATCACCCAAGTCTTCATCAAAGAATTCATTTGAATAGACAACAGTTTTGTTTTCTAACTGCTCAAACCAATCCGGTTCTGTATCATATATCCTTTTTGTATACCCGCTATTTTCGAGGTGAAAGCAGACCGGATCTACTATACTAAGCAAGGTGTCTTTTTTTCTGTAAAAGTCTTCTTTCCTTTCACGAGCTATTGCGCTGTATTTGGGCTTGTACCTCCAGTAGTTTTGTTCTGCATCCCGATAGTTTTTTGCCCTTTTGTTCACGCTGTATGCAGCCATTCCAAGCATTTCAAGGGTTATCTTTCCTTCATCAAGATTCTTTTTAAACTCAATTGGTGTTCTCATAGGACCTCCTTCATGTTTATCTGAGTAAATACGCGCTTATCATGAGACAATACGGTCTATTCCTTTGTGAAAATACTACAGAATAGAATGTCTATTATAAGGGTGTCTATGGTTGCTTGTTATGAGATTGTAATTGTGCTGCATTTACCAGATGATCAGACACACTACGTTGACATTTACGCCACGTAACGATAACGCAACGTCTGAGCCATCCGTAGGTTCCTGGTCATCACGATAAACCGTATTTATCCTGTGATTTGCTTGGATCAGCGTGAATAATAGGTTCCTTGCTTTTAGAAGGGTAGAATGATATCCTAGAAGTCGAAGAGGCCAATCTTCACTTTCAGGCGTTCACGTCTGATCTTCAGAGGATGTGTAGGGGTATGCATCCTCTGTTTTTTTCATTACTATTCACGATACAGTTTATTAAAGTACTTTATTCACTTCTCAAATACTTAATCTCCTTCTCAATATCCGCCAGTTGGTTTTTTATTTCATCCTGCTGTTTATACAATGGAAGCAGTTCGGCCTTTTGTATTTCTTCCATATTATATGGATTAACATATAGTTCAGGAGCCAGGTTAACCTCATTGGATATGATCTCTGCCGGATCGACCAGCCTTGATACTCCTTCAACTGTTCTTCTTTTATAGGTGATATCCTTTAAAAATTCAATAGCATCATCACCTATGACCATTTTCCGTCCGCGTATCCCCTTCCAGAATTGCGTCGTATCAACCATTAGGATCTTCTCTTCACGGCGTTCCGGCTCCAATACTAGAAGCATAGACGAGATCATAGTTCCATCTATCACTCCCTTCGGGAGACCGATTATTGCGTTTATTGCCCTCATATTAATCAGCTCTTCCCGGAATCTCTGGATCCTGCCACTCGCGGTGAGAATACTGGCATTTACCAGGATCACTGCTTTTCCACCGATTTTAAGAGATCTAAGCGTACTTTCTATTTCAACTGATTCCTTACAGTAATATTCTTGATCTGGATCAATACGCTTCATATACTGCTTATCTTTTACCATTGCCACCGGAGGTTCTGAAATAATATAATCATATTCTTTTCCGGAAAAGATATTCGAATCTCCGATTTCCGCACCGGCAATATTTCTATTATGTAAGATCAGGTTAATTACTGATCTGGCTATAGCGATTGCTGATTTATCCCTTACATAGACCAGATGGGTTTCATTTGTCGCTTCAACAATACATGTACCAAAGCCGCTGTAGCCGTCAAAGACTTCAGTCCCTTCTTTCGCAGCCAGAATTTCCGCCTCAAGTCTTGCTAAAGACCTGTTAGCACATATATCTGATCCGGTTTTTCCTTGTCTGCTAAAATAATATTCAAGAAGAATATCTTCTATCTCTATCAAATCTTTATCGCTGGACACGTTATTTCGATCGACCAATTCAAAAATAGCACGTATCTCCTGTGGATCACGTATTTTTGATAATGTCTCTTTAAATCCTTCGATAATGCAACCATTGTTGATTATATACGCCTTTTCTAATCTGCTTACATGTTCGATCAGGTCACTTACGCTAATAGTCTGTCCAAATTCCCGCGCAATGGAAGATACTGATAGTCCTCTATCGGTGTCATTTTCCTCATCTAATTCGTATTTTCTCATAAAAAGACAGGACAACAATATGTCCGCAACAATAATATCTGATACCGAAACCCTTAGATGATTGATCTGTTGTATTAATCTATCATTCATTATCCGGGTCTCCTGTAATACTGTTTACTATCCTTGCATCCATTATCTGTCGTTCTACCTCCGCCAGTTTCCTCAAAAGCATTCTTTTTTGCCCGCTCAAGGCATATTCCCTGCCGAGCTTCTCCATTTCCGTAGGATCAATTTCTGCTATTTCTATCCCACGCAGATCAGTGATCTTCATAAGAGATCTGCTTACGCCGGCCATTTTTGCCCTCATCTGCTCTCTGACGATCGAGGAATTAACTAATGCGCACATATAGTTGGTATCAATACCACTTTTAACACGAATCACTGCGCAAAACGAAGGAACGATCATCCCGGCATGGCATTTGTCTATGATTGCTGCCTCATACGGAGTATTCAGCTTAACAACAATATCCCCGAATTTAGTATACTTGTCTGGATTCACTTCTTTTACTAAAACAATCTCCTCGACGCCGGCATCATCAATGGCACCTTCCGAGATTGCCTTGGGCATCAACACTTTTACTTTTTTACCTTCGCTGTTACCCACTTCGGTTACCCTTGCCAGGATCTGTCCAACGGTTATATCTGTATATTCTCCAAGTTTTTTCATTCTCATATGACCTCAAGCAACATTAAGATGCGTTACACCAAGATTATCGTTTGAACACCGCCTGTTAACGATCCGGCGATTTATCTGTTCTTCCAATACCATTTCTTTTAATACGGTTCCATGATTATAGCCATGAATAAGATCCATTTCAAATGGGTGATGCACAAGATTGATGATATTGTTCACGAAAACGATCGCCTCACGCCGTTTCTTCCCATGAAGATCTACCACTATTTTCCCTTCGTATTCGCGGATTCTCCTCATATCATCTTCTGTAAACACTATTTTCATCTTCTGAACGGCTTTATTCATATTCAATTACCCATAATTAATATGTATGAAATATTTTTTCTGTTCACTATCTATAAATAGACTACCACGCGAACATACGTGCGTCAATACTGTTTTGAAATGTTTCTTCTGTTCACGCTTCATTCTGACCTGTTTGTTCTCTTGACTTGCTTTACGTATCGATGGTTACATCTGTTGAATTGTCACTTTGGCTGTCCCTTTGGCTGTCACTTTGCCGTCACTTTGACTGTCACTTTGCCGTCACTTTGACTATGTTTGAAAAATCCGGAAATGCACAGTAACCAAGCGGGTTTGCGGCACTTCAAAACAGGGGTGAACTTATATGGATTTTGATGTTGATTTTAAGGTTTTCGGAGAAAGGAAATTTTTATGACTGAAATGCCGTTGCAATTTGCCACAAATAGATAGTGAGGAAATTAAAAGAATCCTCTGATATCTATGTCTATGCAAAGTCGTTCTAAAAAATAAGGAATGCTAATGGCTTTAGTTACGAGCAGACTTAACTTATAGTGAGAGCCTTCATTAAAGAAGGTGCTCCCCGCAGTATGATAGAAGTAGTGGATATAACACCGGGGGAAGATGAGATGAGACAGAAACGGCTTTTGGAGGATTAAGTTAATCAAAAAAACTTGCCTCTGTACCAGCACAGTGTTACAATACCATTATGAAAGAATATAAAGCATACGAGGGCAAAAAATTCACAATAGAATGGTATTATTCAGAGAAGGGTGTGAGCCAACCGCTGGATTTTTTTGAGGGATTACCAGCTATTGAACAGCAGAAGCTGTTTCACATTGTCAAAAGACTGGGGGATTTCGGATTCGTATCTGACAAAACCAAGTTTCGGAACGAAGGTGATGATATATATGCTATGAAACCTCAACCCAACCGGTTTCTATCATTCTTTTACGAGGACAATAAGATAATCATTACAAACGCATTCACCAAGAAAGCACAAAAACTAAGAAAACAAGACAAGGAGCGGGCTATTAACGCCAGGACAGATTATATCAAACGAGTTAAAGAGGGTATTTATTATGAGGATGAATAATAATAAGAGTACTTTTGATCGTATGATCGAGGATCCCAAATGGAAGGCTGACTTTGATAAGGGATACGAAGAATTTCTCCTTTCAGAATTCATTTGTGAGCAAATGGAATCTAATGGCATGACTGTAAGAGATCTGGCTCACAGGGCTGGTGTTTCACCGACAACAATTCAGAACATGCGAAGCGGTAATGCTGATAACGTAAAGTTGAAGACTTTGCTGTCAGTCCTTCATGAGCTCGGTTTTAAGCTTAATCCTGTTTCTTATCGCGCTCATTGAGATTAAAAGTATCCACCATTGCGGCAAAAAAAGCGGGCTGTGAGTGTGGAACAGTTTGAAATATATATGCTTGCGGCTGGCTATAAGGCTCCGTAAAGTCATTATCCAACGTAAAAAGGAGTCTGTATCGCCTATATGGTATACAGGCTCTTTTTGTGTCTCTGCGTGCAAGGAAATATTTGGTTTCTTGGTGGCAATATCTCCTGTATATGTCGATGGCTGCATCCGTTGGAATGTCATTTAGGTTGCAACCTTACATGCAACTTTGACTGCAACTTTGACTGCAACTCTGACGCAACTTTGGAGGTGGCTCAAAAATTCCGGAAATGCACAGTAACCGTGCGTGTTTGCGGCACTTCAAAACAGGGGTGAACTTATTAGGATTTCGATGTGGATTTTAAGGTTTTGAAGACTATATAATTTTATATCGAAGAAAAAAGTATTATCTGAAACCACTCTAAAAACCACTATCTTAGTTCACTTAAATACTATCTAATTTGTCAAACGCTGCTTGTACTTTGCTCTGCGCCCGTTCTCCTGCGAATTTCTCAAATTCGGACTCTTCTTTATTTTTTACTGTGTTTATCTCGTGGTGAAGTGCGGTCTTACTGTTTTGGGAGAGTTGCTTCATTGCTTCATTGTATGCGCTTGAGTCATTTACCTGCTTTCGGAATAGAATGTCGTATTTATATCTGTGGTGAAAGTATTGTTGTTGTGCCTTTTCAACTCTCCTTCTCCAGTATTCGTTGTCCTCTCCTGTGTGAGCATGTGCTTCCCAATCTATCGCAAAATATTCTCTTGCCTGTGTTAATCTGCTGGGTTCGTGGTTTGATGTTGCAAATTCCCCAAATGTGCTGATGAATTCTTTTTTGTATATAAGAAAATATTCTTCTAGCGAATTATAGTCGCCCGGATCGCCTAATGTTGCTTCAATCTTGTCGAATTCTTTGTTTATTTCAGTGTCGGTTGTCCATACTTTCTTCTTTGTGAAGTTATTCTTTTGGGGTTTATCCTTGTGTAATCGTAACATATCGTACCTCTACTCTGAATAAATATATTGCTTATGTCTGTCCTGTCTTTTGTCCGGTTTTTATTTCTTGTCTTCTAATATTATACTCATGCCATTTGATTCTGCTAATCGCTTCATCGCTCCTTGTCCCTGCTTTTTCTCGAATTCGCTCATTTCTATGTTGTTATTTTTCTTATAAATATAGGCAGCTGCGTGATCTATGTCTTTGTCTTTGCCGTTATAGAATGCGGTTTCTCTTTTGATTCGTTCAATGCGATCCATCTTTTTCTTATAAAATTGATAATATTCTTCTTCTGCTTTCTTGATTCTATATTCGGTTTCAGGAGTCATTCCTTCCTCTTCTTTAAGTTTAAGCGCTTCAAAGTCAAGATGACACATTTTGCGTTCTCGTTTTAATGTGGTCGTGTCCCAAAAATGATCTTTGTTTCCGATGATGGGTAACATTCTTTTCTTGTATTCTATAAACATATCGAGATCTCTTAATCCGCTATTGAATAAGGATGTTTGTACCTTTATTGCATATGAAAAGTAGATTTTTTCTATTATTCTTCCTATCATATAGTTTCTCCTCGTCTCCTGTCTCATCTACTGATTATCTTTTCTGTCAGGATTGATGCTCTTCTTTTTGCTCTGTCCTTATGTATGCAAGAATATCTATACTTTGCACGCTACCAACCCAGCCGTAGTTCATACATGCCTCATAAATCCGCCTATTATCGTGTATTTTAAGGGATCTGCTTAGATACTCCCTGTTCTTTGTCATATATTCCATCCATTCATCAAATGCTCTTTTCACGTCGTCGGGTCCGTTAACTTCTATTTCGGGTATCATCTCCATTTCTGTAGGTTTCTTATCGGATGTACTAAAATGTTTAGGGGCGACGGCAGAGAGTAATACCGATGCGTATGCAACTTGCTCTACTAAAATGTATATCGATTCCTTTTTGCTTTCTTTGATTATCTCTTTGAGCAGGTGTGATATATACATGTGAAGTTGAGTTATCTTCTTTATCGGATCATCTGATAGTTTTCCCGTGTAGGCTAAAAGCAATTCCTCTCGTCTTAACCTTTCTGCTTCAATCCTACTCATATTCTCCGGTGTATCCATCTGACTGAGTATGTCGGACATGATATCAGCGAACTCTTCCCGCTCTTTGGTAGTGTTGAGCCCGTTAATCTCTTTGAGATTTGTTTTGATGGTGTTTTTTTGTAATCTGCTCAATAAACTTGTCATTGGGATTGCTCCTTTACGAATTAAAGATAGCACGGCTCCTTTTGTTTACCTAGTGATGTCCATCGCTTCTATATCGAGAAGTAGATAGTTTCCGCAGGCTTCATATATGTCGTGTATATTTTTTTCTTTTATTGATTCTGTTAGATACTGTCTGTTAAGCTTGACCGTTTTAATCCACTTATCTAGTGTCAGAATGTCAGATGGGTTGTTATTTGATGTAGTGAGATAGGGAGCTTTGGTAACCTCTCGTTCTTCTTTAGTTAATGGTGCAGCCACTTTTTTTGCGTAATCGTATAATCTTGTAACTGCGTATCCGAATTGTGATCTATAGAAACTACATGTATATTCCGTGTGTTTTTCCTTGATTGCATCGTCTATTTTGTCTATGAGATAATCGATGTATTTTTCTATCTGAGAAACTGCTTTTATTGGATCGCTTGAAATAATGGGTACGTGTTCGTTGAACATTTTAAGACTTTCTTCATATTGCTGTTGTAACCAGTATACATGTTCGGTTCTGTCCATCTGTGATAGTACATCACACATGATATCAGCGAACTCTTCCCGCTCTATGGTAGTATCGATGCCGTTAAGCTCTTTGAGCTTTGTTTTGGTTGTGTTTTTTCGTAATCTACTTAATAAACTTGTCATTTGGAATCCTCTGGAGTGCTGCGGTCTATTATTCAAACCTTATTTCTGCGCCATTACTATTAGCAAACCTCTTCATAGCCTCCTGTCCTCGTTTTTTCTCAAACTCTCCTATCTCTGTCCCTGTGATCGCCGCATTGATGTAATAGGTCATATTGTCTATATCTGTCTCTTTACCAGGATAGGTTATCTCTGCTTGTTTAACTCGATCTAAACGTTCAAATCTCTTTTTGTGATATGCCTTGTACTCTTCAACGGCCCTTTTTACTCTTTTTCTTAAGAAAGAGTCTTCTATTGCTTCAATGCTTTCATCAGTTCCATCCCATAGCTTTACTGCATCAAAGTCCAACTTGCAGAATCTTTCGCATTTTTTTACCTCATTCGTCCATAATGGCTTGGGGATATGATTTATGTATTTTTCTAGGTGCTTTGCATACTCCTTCTGGCGGTCGAATCCAGTCTCAAAAGACATTGTATCCATTAGTTCGGTCAATTCCTCTTCTTTTTTCTGTAACTGTCTGTCGATTATATTCATTTGGATTCCTCCTTTCGCCAATCAGTTAGACTTGGTATCGATGCTCCTTTTTATAGTTTATTTTCTTCGAGGTATGAAATAATGAATAGTTCATCCTGTGTTGATCCTATCCAT
>JAEEGL012169105.1_pt1 | contig 11941 bp, 27 predicted proteins | sample 9134231 | NCBI WGS metagenome assembly JAEEGL01 (sample SAMN16246548, study PRJNA631951) | gut metagenome | biome: gut microbiome; feature: rumen; material: fiber-attached | host: Bos | place: Iran: Karaj | collected 2018-10 | reverse complement strand
GAGAAACCATATATCGGGAAAAACCAATTTTCCAAAAATATTTAAATGCAAAGACGGAGTATGTAATTTAGCATAAGGAGGTATGTAAAATGGAAGGTACGCAATTAAGTATATTGATACTTTTAATCGGTTTTATAATTCTGCTAGGGTATTTATTCATAAGAATAAAAAAAGAAGGTTTAAGACCCGTTGTAGTTGATTTAATAGTTAAAGCAGAAGCTATGTTTAATCATGGGGAGAACAAAGCTAAACTTCAATGGGTGGTAGATAAGTTGATAAAAGTTATACCAGCACCTTTTAATATGTTTATTACAACTGATATGTTAATAGATTTTATCGAAGAGGTGTTTAAGGTTGTAAAACCAGCTCTTGATTATAGAGAGAAGGAGGCAACGGACAATGGATAATACAAGCATATTGTTGTTGGTGGGATTTGTCGGCAGTCTTATTGCTATTATGACTCCGATAATAAAACTTAATGCAAGTATTACAAAGTTAAATGTAACACTTGACAATACTAACAAAGTTGTAGGGAAAATTGATGATAAGATTAACGATCATGAGATAAGAATCGTTAAACTGGAGGAACATATTTAAGAATAATTGAGCAGCGGAAGGCTGTTTTTTTATTGCCAAAAATTAAATAGATCTATTATAACTCAAACTGATTAGGAAGAGTGGAAGTACGTTTTTTGCACATATTGGAGGTAACAGATATGGCAAAGTATAAACGTAAGAATTTGCGGAAAGCGAAGAAAACTAAGAAGCAAAGCGAACGTAAAATTAATCAAAAGAGGTTGAGAAGTGGATCAAGAGAAATCAAACGTATTCTTATGATACTAAACCCGCATTGTGATATGTGCGGGAGTGGAGACAACTTACAACTACATCATGTGTACCTTATTCGTCACGGATTCAAAAGCAGGATAGACAGATGTGTACTCCTTTGCCCGAAGTGCCACCACGAGTTCCACAAGCGTTGGGATCATTACTTAGACGTTACGTTCCATGAAAGACCAGAAACAGACTTTATGAGAATATATCAAATCCTTAAAGGCTCTCTTAATTGAGAGCCTTTTCCTTTTGTCCAATTAAATTTACTATATATTCCTCTAAGACATCATGCAAAATCTCATCGACAGAAGTCCCTAAAATTTTCGCAGCCTCTGTATAAACTGCTTCTAATTGTGGGGATAAATTTATAATATGTTTCATAATACATCACCTCTACTATAATTTTAGCAGAAACAAAAAATGAAATTTGTCGAATTATGTTGATAATATTTTTGGCGAAATTCTGGCGAAATTTCTTTCAAAATATATAGTTTTTTCGCCAAAATTACAAAAAAATAACAAGCCTCAAAATCAATTATAGAGCCAAAAACGTCATTTTGCGTTTTGTAAACAAAACCCGTCTTCCGCTCCATAAAAAAATCTGTATCCCTTTATTTGAGAGGTTTACAGATTTTTATTTTATCGTTTTGGCGAAATTTTGGCGAAAAACTATAATTCGTCAAATATTGAACCGGCTTTATTTTCTAAATCTTTTGATACGTGTGTGTATATATCCATAGTTTGTCTGATAGTAGAATGGCCAAGTCTTTCAGATATTGTTTTAAGATCTATTCCTGCATCAAGTAATAAACTTGCATGTGTGTGGCGTAGATCATGGAATCTAATTGGAGTAATATTATTCTTTTTTTGGAATTCTTTAAACCAACTGCATATTCCATCTATGCTATTATTTCCAGTCAAATATTCTGTATCACATTCAGCTTTATATAATTTTAATAAATCAATTAAACTTTCGGCCACTGTAATTGTGCGTTTAGATTTTTTAGTTTTAGTTCCTTTTTCTATTAAACCAGTACCTTTAAGATAATGCCTTGTTTTATTAACTGATATTTTTTTATTTTTGAAATCGATATCATTCCAAGTTAATCCCCAAATTTCACTTCTCCTAAAACCCGTTTTGAGGGCCAACTCAATTATTACTCTATGATATAACGTCTCTTTTTCTAGCAATTTTAGCACTTTTTTATAAGTACTTTTATCGTAAAAATGGATCTTATCTTCTTTATTAATTTCACTTTCAAGATTGTCTAATTGCAAATGAACTTTTCTACAAGGATTATTTGAAATCAATTCGAATTCGTAAGCTTTTTGTAAAATAGCATTTATTATTTCTCTGGCTTTTACAATAGTGGCTTTAGATAATGGCGTGTTTTCACGATACTTAAACATTGTTTTTTGTGTTTTTAATTCATTAAAAAATGAAGTTAGTATGATCACATTTATTTCTTTAAGCTTATATGAACCTAATGCAGGTAAAATTCTATTATTTAAGAATTGGATATATCGTTTTAATGTAATTGGGCTTGAATTTGGTTTGACAACTTCTAGCAGCCATACTTGTGAAAATTCATAAAAGGTATAATTGTTATTAACAAAATTTCCTTTATCTATTTCAGCAATGAATTTAGCTAATTCTTTTTCCGCATCTTTTTTAGACATCATAGGAATAGTTTTAGAGTATTTTGTGCCTTTACACATATATTCCATTCTCCAACTATTTCCACGTTGTCTTAAATATCCGGCCATAATAAAAAACCTCCTTTCCTATTGAAAAGAGATTTTATCTATGCTAATATATTCATAGATAAAACTGATTTCAAGTTTTATTGTGCGGGGATAATGTGCGTGTCTGGCGAGACGTATTCACATTGTCCTTTTTTATTAATTTGTTAAATCTGATACAATTTCTTTAAAAATCAAACCTGTAGCAAAAGAATCATGCTCTGCTCTATGTGCATTTGGAATATAAATTCCACAACTTTCTGCCACGGTATCTAATTTGTAATCAAATAATCCCTTATATGCTTTTCTTGAAAGCTCTAATGTATCAAAATATTTGCGTTTTGTATCAAATATATCAAAACCATTAGCATACAAAAATTTTAGATCAAAAATCAAATTATGCCCGACTAAATTTGCATTCCCTATAAAATCGACAAATGCAGGTATAACATTATATATATATGGAGCAGAAGCAACCATATCGTTAGTAATACCATTTATATCTACTATTTCCTGAGTTATTTCATGATTTGGTTTTATCAAAGTCGATATTTTTTCTACTGGTTCAAAATTTAAGAAACGAATTGCGGATATTTCTAAAATTTCATTTTGAGCTGCGTTTAATCCAGTAGTTTCTAAATCGATAACAACGAAATCGGATACCCGATCAATTATAGTTTTAGGTGTTATACTTGAAAATTTTATTTCAGGAAAATTTTTTATAGGATTTCTTTTTATTTTTTCTTCACTTAAGGTAGGAACTATTATAGAAGTATTATTTAAGACTTCCTGAAATTCATTTTCCTTCGATTTTAGATATTGCTCTTCTTTTTCTTTTTGGAGTATTGTCTGCCTTTTTTGTTCTTCATCTAATATAATTTTTTGTTTTTTGCTAAAATTTATATTAAATACATAAGAAATGACATATATGAATAGCCATATACCACTAGTAAAGAGTGTTAACCAAAAATGGAACCAAAAGCTTCGTTTTTTTAAAATAAAGTTAATTAATTTATTCATAAAATCACACCTTTGATTATATTTTCCTTCTTATTTCTCTTGCTACGCCTATTATTTTAATTGGTAAGTTTTCAATTTGTTCATTACTATAAATCATTGGTTGAAATTCTGGATTTAATGGTTGAAGTATTATTCCGTTTTCACTTTTAAAAACTCTTTTGAAAGTTCCATCATTGCCATTAACCATAATTACACAGTCTTGGCCATTCTCACAATCTTCAACTTTTTCTAAGATAATAGTATCTCCGTCAAGATAAGAAGGCGACATGCTTGTACCTTTTATTTTTAATCCAAAGAATTGCTTACCACCATTTAACCAATCTAAAGGAATTTCTTCTGTATCTAATATATCCTCAATACATTCCATAGGTATTCCAGCAGGAATTGTTCCATATACTTGAACTGTAGCTGAATTAAAAGAATGTTCTGAATTTATTTCTCTTTCTATTGAAACGTCATATCCCATCAACCAGGCAGGATTTACATTATAAAATTGAGCTAATGTGTCTAAAATAGGCACTTTTATTTTTTCTGTTTCGCCATTTTCCCATCTTAATACTGTGCTTTTATGAACGCCAACTTTATTACCAGCCACTTCCAAAGTTTTGCCACTTCTTTCACGTGCTATTTTTAAACGTTCGCCAACTTTTTCATAAATGATCTTATCCAAAATTTTCACCTCCTTATAACAATAATAATTATAACACTTTTTGCAACTTTTACAACATTTTTTTGAAAAAATATAAAAAAAGTTGCATTTTGCTATTGACAAATTAAAAATGTAACAGTATACTTAAGTTGCAAAATACAACTAAAGAGAATAGAGGTGAAACAAATGATAAACAGCAATAAAATTAAAGGAAGAATAGTTGAAAAAGGTCTTACAATTCAAATAATAGCACCGCAAATGCAGATTACACCATATACTCTTGGAAAAAAGATTAGCAATGAGTCGCCGATGACATTAGATGAAGCTCTTAAGTTAGCTTTAATATTAGACATAACTCCTGAGGAAATTATAGAATATTTTTTTTATAATCTTGGTTGCAATTTGCAACAAAGTAAACCGGCTTGAAAGGAGTGATAAGGATGAAAGATTTTATATAGTTAGATAAAAACAATACCAAGTGGGGAAACACTTGGCATTGTAGGTTTGATTATTACTTATCGTTTTTAGAAGTGATTTTTCTACTAATATCATATTGTGCTTGAGCTATAACACCTAAAGCACAACCTTGACTTGTATGAAGGGCACAGGTGGCTATACAGGAATGAAGATTTTGAATACCTTTGTTATCACTTCGACCAGATAAGAAAGGACAGTAAGCCATATATTTCACCTCACTTTCAACAATTTATATATCTTCTTATGTGTTTTGAAATCATTTGTACGACGCAATTATACGACAAAAACAAGCAATTTGCAACAAAATAAAACGTCATGAAAGGAGTGAGAAGGATGAAGGTAGAGATAAGTGTTGAGGAAATAAAAGCATTAATGGAAATAAAAACACCAAGTGCTAGAACACTTGATGTAATTACAGAAAATGTTATTGAATTGTTGAAAAGTAAGTCAAATATTCTATTAGATGTTAACTCTAGTCATTTGAATTCTGTATTGAATAACCATCATTCAGACAAGGCACCTGACCAATAATATGTTCTAAACATAAATCCATTTCATTAAATGTATATTTCATGGTCATATTAAAGTTAGGATTGAAAAGTACATTTTCAAGAGTGTAAATGTATGAAGTTTCAAATGAGTCAATGGATTTTATTTTTCCTGTAATGAAACCAGCTGAAGTCATAAATGTTACTTCTTGGTCTTTGTATGAAGGTTGTTCAAAAGGAATAACTTTAGACATAATTAAATCACCTCGCTTTCATGGTGATTATAACACAAAGAAAGGAGGAAGAAAAGTAACATGAAAAGGAGGCGAGAACAATTGAAAAATTAAGGAAATTTAGACAAGAAAGAAATTTATCTGTAGATCAAATTTCAAAACTGTTAGGCATAAATAAACATACATATTACAAAATTGAAAGAGGAACAAGAAAACCAACATATGACTTTATGAGAAGGTTTAAAGAAATATTTGGAGTGAGTATAGATGAAATGTTTTTTTAAAAGAAAATATCAGTTGTAGTGCGATTGCAACTGATACATCTCCACAATTCTTTTATCTCAAACTCTTGCAATTATTAAAACTACTATCTGGTTTTACTGCCTTTTTTACGCAGTGTGCTGCGACACATAGTAGTTACAAGTACGCTTTTTTACGAGGTCGCTTCCTCATGGCTTGCAGTTTCTTTCAATAATATTGAGATCGCACCACAATTTCTATCAGAGCCATAGCACTTATGCAGTAGTGGTTCTGCAATATGTTTTAACCCTCGCAACTATGATTTTAGAGTGGACAAGTTATACCACCTATCCATCTAATTTTTAAGAAACAGGGTAAAGTCAAAAGTTTTGTCAATTTGCATCAACTCCCTTTTTAAGATTACCCATTAGGGTTTAAGTAACTATAACACAATTTAGACAATTTGTCTATAAGAGAAAGGAGGAAGGAAAATGAATGACACACGATTGTTAACCACCGAAGATGTTGCAGCAAGATATGGTGTTTCAGAATACACCATAACACAGAAATGGATACCTAACGGACTAAAATATTTTCCGTTTCGGCCATTCAAATTCAAGCTTGAGTGGGTAGAGGAATTTATTGAAAAGCAAGCGGAAGAAAAACGTTTGCAAAGGCAATCTAACATCTGCGAGATTATAAAAACTCGCAAAATTAAAAAAATACCAAAATTCAATGCTGATATGAAAATTAGTCTTGAAGATATTATGGAGGGATAACAAATGAGAAAAACAAAAAGATACAGATTAAATGTAGAGAAATTTACGAACTTTTTAATTTTGGTGTTGGGAGTGATTACTTTAATAGTAATAGCTAAAACGCCAATGCCTAAACCTACGACGTGGCAATACTATGATGCCTTAGACCAAGGCATGTCCTGGAGTGAATACATGGCAAGTTTAGGAGGGACAAGCGATGAGTAAATTAACTGAAAAGTACATAATTGAAAGAATAAAGTTTTTAAGAAATTGCGTAGAGCAATTACCTCCTATAGAAAAACAAAGTAAAGCGGAACAAATACAGTGGTATACAGATAACATCCGCATAGATGAGTTATTGGAGTTATTACCAATGGATCATTGGATAAAAAAAGAAACCGATGTCGGTCAAAACAATTCGGTCTCTTGAAGGATTTTGCGATTAAATAAACCTTCTGTCTATATAATAGCAGAGTAAAAAGAATATGTCAAGTACGGATAGGAGCGAGAATAAGTATGGAGCTAAAGTTTGACAAAAGTAAGTGTAGTAGAGATGGCGATGGATTTTGGTTATCTTTGCGAGTGAAAGATATAAGCAAAGCAGAAGAATTTATACAAAATATGAAAGACAAGCTCCATGTTGCTATTCTAAAAGTATTTAGAGAAAAAAGAAGTTTAGATAGCAACGCATATGCTTGGAAGTTAATGACTGAGATAGCCAATGTATTAAGAACAAGTAAAGAAGAAGTATATTTGGAAATGCTAAAAAGGTATGGCCAGAGCGATTTAGTTTCAGTAAGAAGTAATATAGATGTAAGACCATATTTTAAGTATTACGAAGAGGCAGGAAAAAGTGTACTAAATGGTACAGATTTTACTCACTACAGAGTATATAAGGGAAGTAGTGAATTTGACTCGAGAGAAATGGCTATTTTAATTGACGGAATAGTCAGTGAGTGCAAGGAAATGAATATAGAAACGCTACCACCTGAAGAAATAAAAAGTATGAAAGAAGCGTGGAGACCATGATAGATTATGAGAACTTTGCCTTTCCTAAAAGAGTTCGGAAAAAAGATAAAAAAGCTATCAAAAATAAAAAAGGAAGGTGCGAGTGGTGTCATAAAGTAGGAATTACAGATATGCACCATATAAAAACACGAGGTGCTGGAGGAGCTGATACTCCAGATAATTTAATAGAACTTTGTAGAGTGTGTCATACATTGGCACATTCAGGTAGTATAAAACAACAATGGCTTGTGGCCTTGAAGGAAGGAAGAGAATTTTATGAACAAAGTAGTGTTAATGGGGAGATTAACAAAAGATCCTGAAGTTAGATACACTCAAACTACTAATAGTTGCATAGTGTTATTTAGTTTAGCGGTGAATAGAAGATATAAGCAAGAAGGACAACCTGAAGCAGATTTTATAAATATAACAGCATGGAATAAAACCGCTGAATTTTGTAGTAAGTATTTTTCTAAAGGTCAACGGGTTGGTGTTATTGGAAGGATACAAACAAGAAATTATGATGATAAAGATGGAAAAAAAGTATATGTAACTGAAGTTGTTGCAGAGGAAGTTTATTTTGCGGATAGCAAACATGAACATAACGATACTCCAACATCGGAAGGATTTATGGCAGTAAAAGAAGATTCTGGGTTACCTTTTTAATAGGAGGGGGAGGAAATGGATAAAGATCCGGCATTTCTTTTTTATAGTGCTGACTTTCTGACAGGAACTCTTCTTATGAGTGATGAACAAGTAGGGCAATATATACGGCTTATGTGTTTACAACACCAAAAAGGGCATTTATCTGAAAAAGATATGAAAAAAATATGTGGTACTGATAGTGATATTTACTCTAAATTTGAGATAGATGACAATGGCCTATATTATAATGCTCGCTTGGAAAAAGAGATAACAAAAAGAAGAAATTATTCTGAGAGCAGAAAGCAAAATAGACAAAAAAATAAAAAAGAAAAAGTAACACATGATAATCATATGTTTAACATATGTAAAACATATGATAAACATATGGAAAATGAAAATATAAATATATTTAAAAATAAAAAAGAGATAGATAAGGGGTGTGGGGAGAAGGAAGAGAAAAAAAATAAAAAAGAGACTGAAAAGATACACTTTGCAGAGTTCGTAACTATGACCAACGATGAATACGAAAAGCTAGTAGTCGCTCATGGTAAGGAATTAGCAGACCAATGTATCCAAAAGTTGGACAACTATAAAGGATCTACAGGTAAGAAGTATAAAAGCGATTATAGGGCGATATTGAGCTGGGTTTTGGGCGAAGTAGGGAAAAATAAAAGTAAGCCTACAAGTGCATATGTTAACCTGGAACAAAAAGAGTTTAATGATTTGGATAGATTTTATGCTAATTAAAAGAGTTGGAGGAGCTAAGCAATGGATAAATTGATAAAAAAAGAAAAAATAGTAAACGATGGTTTTGAAACTACCATAGAAATATTTGCAACTGATGCGGGTTTTAGAGTAGCTGAAAAAAACGCACAAGAAAAAACAAAATATTTTATAGATTATGTAAATGAAACCGAAGTTCAAATTTATAAAATAACAGAAAGAAAAGGACATTTTATAGGAGAGCCATTAGTTTTACACGAAATAAAAATGCTCATTGAAGATATAGAAATGGCTGTAGAGGAGGAATGGAATAAACAATGTGGGGAGAAGCAATAGAGAGAATGCCAGGAGATGGAAGGAGACACTAATGTTAGATCATACATACTGTAGAAAAACATGTTGGGATATGAATTGTAAGCACAACAAAAAGCACCTAAAAGGAATGATGGTAAATGGAAAGCCTGTTGTAGGTGCGGTATTTTGGAGCGATTTTATGGAATGCTCGAAAGGGGTGTATCCATCGTTATTATGGCAAGGGGAGTAGTTATTGTGAGTTATATATGGAGGCAATATGGAAGAGGAACTTATAATTGAGAATCTTAATTTAGTGAGATTTTTAATGAAGAAAAATTTCGGAACTACTTTTAACGAAGAGTTGTTTCAAATAGGTTGCGTTGGTCTTGTTAAAGCAGGTAAAAAATTTGACAAAAATAGAAACGTAAAATTTACAGCATATGCAAGTTTTATTATTGAAAACGAATGGAAACAACACTACAGAAACCAAAGAAAAATAATTAATGCTGTATCACTAGAAGAACCTATAGCAGATAAATTAACAATAGCGGATACATTAGTAGATAAGAACATACAAGACGGATTATATGTCAAAGAAATCTTTTCAAAAACTATTGAAAAATTATCAGATAGAGATAAAAGAATTGTTAAGTTGGACATATGCGGGATCAACCAAAAAGATATAGCCAAAGAACTCAAAATAAGTCAACCTCAAGTCTCTAGGGTAATGAATAAATTTAGGGAAAAAATCAAAAAGGAGTTGATAGTATGAATAAAGAGTTTGATGAAATATTGCAGAAAGCAATTGATACATACGGAAAAGATGCACAACAAGATATGTGCATCGAAGAAATGGCAGAATTAATAAAAGCTATATGTAAAATTAAAAGGAATAAATACAACGTTACAAGCAAGTTAAAACAAGATTTGTTTGAAGAACTAGCAGATGTTTACATCATGCTAGAACAATTAGTGAAGATGTATAACTGTGAACATGAAGTTAAGGATTTGATGGTGTATAAAATAAGGCGATTAGAAGGGAGATTAAGGGAAGATGAATAATTGGGATAAAGTTAAAGAGGAATTAGATATTACAGATATAACAAGTCATGGAATTAATAATGCCATTTGTAAAGCTATTTTAAGGGTAAAGCAACAAGACTATTGTGATAAATCTAGTGAGAGTTGTATTACTTGTTATAAGTGGCTCGAAAAGGAATACAAGCCACAAATATTAACAGATAAAGAGAGAGAATATTTATCTAATATAGTAAGACCTTTTAGAGATAAAGTGAAAGGATTTGATAAGCTGTTATATACCTTTAACACAGAATGTATTAGGATGATAACAAAAAAAGGTGTGCCTTATAATGTAGTTTTACCTTGCTTTAACAAAGGCGAATATTATAAAAACATGGAAGTAAACAAAGAATACACCTTAGAAGAATTAGGTTTATAATAGAAAGAGAGGTAAATAAACATTGTGCAAATATTGTGAGAAAATAAAAGACGGAACAATAAATGGCAAAACTATTAGGAATTATGAATGGAAAGAAACTGCTTGTAAAAATAATTTTTTAGCACATGAGCTTGATTTTATGGAAGCATGGATAATGAAAGGCGAAGGCGATGAAAAAGCGGGATTAATGGTAGATAACGGGCATAGTACAAGATATTTTGATATAAATTATTGTTTTATGTGTGGAAGGAAGTTAAACGGAGGTGGTTAAAATGAGAATAGGAATTTTTGTAGGTTTGTGCGTGATTTTTACATTGATTAGCCATTGTATATCACAAGAGTGGACATACATTTTTGGCTTTTGGGCAGGTTCTATTTGTCAGGCGGTTTTGTGGTTAGGCAAATCGTGGGATAAATGAAATAAAGTGGGGTGGCTGGAATGAAAACAATTGAAGAACAAATAATTTTGAATGAGATAGAAAAAATGGATAAAAAAATAACAGAGTATTTGGAAGCGGATTTGGAAGTGGAGAAATATGAAAACAAAAGAGATTTTTGGCGTTCTGTATATATGTTGGTAGAAGATGGTTACAAATACAGAGAGCTAAAAGACAAAAACAAATAGGAGGAGAGAATGGATAAAGAGCAACTTAAACAACTTTACTATTTGAGTAAAGAAATCGAAATGTGGGAAGATGCAAAAAAGCGGATAAGAGATATATCTTTAGTCCCATCAATGGAGATAACGGGCATGCCGTTTGGCCACAAAATATCGGACAAGGTAGGAGACACCGCAACCAAATTGGCTGACTTTGATATTAAAATTAAAGAATTAAAAATAGCACGAGTAAAGGAATACGGCAAATTGCTTGACTACATAAAAACTGTAGATGATAGTTTTATTCGCCAGATACTTTATTATCGCCATATAGCTTGTATGAGTTGGCAACGAGTAGCAATGGCAATAGGTGGAGGGAATACAGCTGACGGAGTACGCATGGCACATGATAGATTTTTAAATAAATAAGTTTGTTCGTTTTGTTCGTTTTACTTATGGTATATTGTTATTGTAAGCATTGGGTTCATAACGAACCTTCTTTCAGATAAATACAACCCTAAAAAGGATTCACTTATGTGTGAATCTTTTTTAGTGCATTGGAGGGAATTATGATACAACGAAACATTATATATTGTTGGTTTGGTGGAAAAGAAAAGCCCGACAAAGTAAAAGAATGTATTGAAACATGGCACAAACATATGCCTGATTACACTTATTTTGAATTAAATGAAGAAAACTTCCCAATAGATGACTTTAAATTTGCACGACAAGCATATGATTTGAAAAAATGGGCTTTTGTATCAGACGTTGCTAG
>JAEEGL011149541.1_pt1 | contig 11941 bp, 13 predicted proteins | sample 9134231 | NCBI WGS metagenome assembly JAEEGL01 (sample SAMN16246548, study PRJNA631951) | gut metagenome | biome: gut microbiome; feature: rumen; material: fiber-attached | host: Bos | place: Iran: Karaj | collected 2018-10 | reverse complement strand
TGCCCATCTGTCGCGGTCGCGGCGCAGGGCATCAAGAAGGTCTGTACTATGTTCATCGAGCGATTTCATCCTTTGCGGCTTTCGAGCCGCAAAGGTAACATCAATAAACGACACCACACGTCCTAAGCACAAAAAAAAAGTGCACCGAAATGCACTTTTATCTCCAATCTCCAATATCCAATGTAAAATCACAAATACATCTCTTTGAGATGTCTTGCTTCCTCTGCAAACTCCTCTCGCAGCGATTGAGGTGCCAGCACTTCCAGTTTGGAACCATATTTGCGGAGTTCCATGATAAAGTCGTACGTCGGTGCCAGTTTATATTCGAAGACCGTGTACTCGTCATTACTCTCCGCCACCTGCTGGCTGGCGTGAAGCGGCAGAGATATCAGGAAATTTGCATCCCAGTTCGCCACCTTAACGCGTATCTTCTCTGCCTTGGTCTTGGAGCGGTCGATACCGAACTGGTTCTCGAAGAAAGTAGCCGGTTTGAAGGCGGCAGGGAGATGGAACGACTTATCCGTCACCGCCATATCTTTTACGCGGTCAAGGGCATACACGCGAGGCTCTTTTTCATCCGGATGATCTTCGGGTTTGCCCACCAGGTACCACCGCTGTTTGAACACTTTCAAGCAATACGGATCCAGCAAAAACGTGTGCGGCTCAGTGCGTTTAAAGCCCTGGTAAGAGACAACCAACCGGCGGCTGTCTTTCATCGCATTGATGATGGTGCTCAGATAACGCATGCCTTCCGGAATCTCCTCGAAGATAACGCGGTCACGCATGCCGGCGGAGATATTGGTCAGGTTGTTGAGCGCAAACGTGTTGATGATCCATGCCCGCACATCCGAACCGGACGCATGTGATACGTCGTTGATGAAATAGGTATTGGTAGAGCGGTCGCACACGATCTCGATGCCGAACAACTCGGCGATAGTGTCTTTATGCCGACTGAAATTGCGCTTGCCGTACCGCGATTCATGGTCGTTGTTATACGGCGATTTCGACCACCGGCTGTCTATCTCCTCCATCGTGATCCGCTTCGCCGAGTATATCGTATCCGCCAACCATATCAACCGCTGAAATAATTTATTCTGTGCTGCCATTTTCTTATTTTTCTGCTATAACATGCTGTATTACAGTATTTTACGATATGCTTGCCAAATAAGCCTGTTTGAACCTGCTTATTTTCCCATGTGGGCAAGGCATGAGTTATTTCAGCTTTTTAGTCTGCGTCTCAAGCGATTTAATGGTTTCAAGATACGCTTCTTCTACGGGAGAAAGCGTATTGTTCTGCCATTTACGATATTCTTCCGTTGCTTTGTCTATGGCTTGCTGATGGCTGACTTGCCCTGCATTATCCAATAGTTTCTGCCCGGTTGATGAGAGAATCGAATCCAATTGCTGTATATAATCGCTCATGTACATCGGCACATGCCGCATCGCTTGGATTTCCGCAAAGTCAAAATATCCGGAAACAAGGTTGTTCAGCACTTTCAGTTCTTCCGTAGAGAGATAGTTCTTGGCAATAAATGCCTCTTTGAGAGTCGGCCAATCACCTTTGAAATTAGTCATGCCCATAAACGGCTGTTCGCTATCTGCACGTTGGTAGATTACCTCTGCCGCTGTGTGACCATGTGCTGCAAAATGCAGTTTGTTCTGAACAATCTATTACCTTCTTGTTGAACTTGTCGGAAATTCCGACAGGTTGCTTCTTGGCTCAATTCTCCTTCCTCATAAATATGCTGAATATGTTCCACTACATTCGTTCGGGATGTCTGAAATAATTCAGCCATTTGCTGCTGTGTGAGCCACACCGTCTCTTGTTCCATTCGGACATCAATATGCGTCCGTCCGTCCTCACTCTGATAGATGAGGATGTCTCCGTTACCTGGATTTTTATTAATATCTTGTGTTTCCATATTCTTTAATTCTTTAACTCTTTCACTCCTTCATTCTTTCTACCTCTCCCATTCAATCCCCCTCAAGCACGCCGGTAGTTTCTTTGTCTTTATTCTTTATCTTGGTTTGCCAAAAGTCCGTATTGCTTTTCGGCATCACAAACATGCTGCATCCCTCGTGTCCGTGCCAGAAACAGCCGTTGATGAATATCGCGGTCCTGTACCTCCGCATGACTATATCAGGCTTCCCCGGCACGCTTTTCACATTCAGCCTGTATCTATATCCGTGCGCCCACAACCATTTCCGCACCAGTATTTCCGGCTTAGTTGCCTTACTGCGTATATGCGACATGCAGCGGTGGCGTTGTGTGGGTGTCAGGACATCCGGCATATGCTTATTGATTTATCCTCCGGTACTCTATGAATTGAGCATCATATCTTGCTTCTGGTGTATATGGGACGACAGAATTACTACAATTTAACATCGGCGATTCAGGTAATTCAGAAGATGGATTGTAGCGCAACACTACATACCTACTTATCGGTTCAGTAGGTGCTTTCGGCGTTCGATACAATGTTTCGGGCAGATCCGTGCTCTTGAGTATCTTCGGCATTTCGGTTAGCCTAAACAAATGTTGATTCGCCGCCGGTTGACTACCTTCCCTTGTATGGAACAACACATACCGGATGGAACGAATATTTTCTAATATTTCCATCCCAAATTCCGTTATCTTAATTCCAATAGCAATTTCTCCATCACTGAAATTTTTAGCCTTCTCTTCATACTTCTCCATCATGACCATCAGCACGCCTTCTTCACCTTGAGGCATATACTGCAAACCTCGCTGCGGAACTGAGTTCCCGATTTGCTGAATAGGTGTTCGATGGTTTAGAATGTCATCTAAATGTCGCCGTAACAATTGTCCGCTGTTTTCATTTGGGAGCAAAGGGAATGCCCCTATGTTCACTTCAAATATAGAACGCAGGTAGTAAGGCAACAACTTGTAATTCTCTGCGTTGAAACTCTTGAGTTGTTCCACTTCTTTCAAGCGTCCTGGAAACAAAATATATCCACCTATTACTTCTTTGGAGAAATGATAATCGGCACGTTGACCATAATAGATAGCATCTCTATAACGGTGCATTTGGTTTATTGTTTTAGGAACCGGCTCATCCAATACATATTCCTGCTTTTGTGGGTCATCGTCTCCCAACACTCTGTATTTGGCATCATACAAGTATGTCAGAACCTGTCCGTCAGTTTTACGAATATGCAATACGATATCTGGTTTCTGTTCAACGGTCACTGATGAGAAATTGTCTTTTTTCTGGCCGTATGGTTTGAATATGTATTGGTATCCGACTTCTACTTGGTCACCATTTTTACGGTTCACAAATACAGTCTTTCCGGACATATCTCCTCCCGAGAATGGGTCAAAAACTACTTTGGAATTGTCTTTTATCAGTTTTGCATCTTCGGGACGTTGTATTGGATCAATATCCAACAATTCCATCACATAGCGTTTGATTTTTAGGAAACACCACAACTCATATAGTTTCCATATAGGCTGTACACCAACAGAAGTATCTCCGTCAATGAGATTCAAGCCATTTTGCAGCAAAAGCCAATACCGATATACTTGCTGGTATCCGTTCCTTTGTTGCAAGACCATACTTTCTTGCCGGAATCCTTTGAATCTGCCGATTGTTCGGAATATGGAATTTCTTGAGAGTATATCCAATTCTTTCGCTATATTTGACAATCCTTCGTATTCCGCATCTGATGTAGTCCCTTTCAATTTAAGCAACAAGCGTCCCAAACGCTCGGACATACGCTCTACGGTATATTTGACAAAGCGGTTCTCCATGGTATCTACTGTTGCCGTCAGTTGTTCCGTACGATAGTATGTGTGCCTTGCCTTGGATACGTTGCGTTTCTCGTCATTCTTGTAGCGCAATGCCAGACTGTTAGTCCAATGCTTGATTCTGTCAGGTCGCAGATACTCTTCGTTGATGACGATCTTATTATGCGGTGCATTCAGTATAAATCGAATAGCACGCATATAACCATCTATTATCTGCTTAAATACAGATAGCCATATAAGATCATTGCTAGTTTCCTTTCCTTTTTCAAATTGTTGGAATGTTAGTGTCAAGTAACGAAATACCAATTCTCCATACTCTTGTCGGATTTGCTGAATGATTACCTTCAAGTCATCTTTCGTATCCAACTTAGGAGAAACCACATCAAACTCAAATTGTTCGTTATGCACCTTGCCGTCTGTATCGGTATAGTCAAACTGCAAGGCAAAATGACCGGGTTCGTTCAGAAAGTTGATGTTCCCCAATAATGCGTATCCTTCGGCTAATTGTTGCTCATTGAACAGATTAATTACATTGGGGTTCTGATGAACGATACGAGGTTTTGTTCCTTCTTTGAGATTGATGAACGTGATACAAAAAGCATAGCTGTGTGTCTCAAAAAAAACGGGGCGTGCGGCATGCCATTCTGATTGAGGTAGGACTTGCTTGTTATGCGTACTATAGTCGTATAGTTCGAGTTCTCCTTTCGGATTGGCTTTGTACTGGCAATACCGTTCAGGATCCGTCTTCGTCACACGCACACGGAACTTATCCCACGAATGGGAAATATCCGACGAACTGACACTAATCTCATAGTGCTCCGGCAGTATGTATCGGAGAATGTTCATTTAGAAGAAATTGGCAAAATAGCTGTTCTCTAATCGTTTGTGCATCTGTTCCAGTTTGTTGAGGACTTGCGTATAAAGCGTAGAGGCTTTTACTACTTCTTTCACTTGACCTTCTCCGTCTTGAGGTTGCTCTTTTTGAACATACGTTCTTTCTATATGCTCTTTGAGTTCTGTAAATACATCTTTGCCGCTCCCTCTACCAAGCAGTTTGTCGTCTCCTTGCACACGCGGAAGTATTTTCTCCAATAATATGGCTAATACAGCCTCATTGACGAGTGGTTCAATATCATCGGGGTAGTTTGCTTGTTGGATGAGGTATGCAAGATACAGTATCAACTCATTCTGAACACGGTAGCTGACTTGGAAGGGAGTATCTGCAAGTATGTCGTTGATGGTTTGAAGTTTGGCGGGAACATTTGTTTTAATAAAATCTTCGTATTTTGCAAAAGGACAGATTCCGTTTTCATCTGACCATTCGAAGACCTCGTTTGCTTGCACAAACAGACTCTTGACAACATCGAGTGACATTTTTTCATCACGATATTTCAAAGCATCGGCATTCTTCGTGGAGAACATTCCTGTCAGATCGCCACCGTTCATTTCTATGGTGAAAGCACGGTCAATTACTTTGCGGGAGAACTGATGAGTGGTGTCATCCATGTTTACAGTACCGATTACATACAAGTTACTTGGCAGTTTCAGACCGTTCGTTTGGATGTATGCTGCTATCTGTTTGTCTTCCTCGTTATATACCTTTTCTGTATCTATACCCTTGAATACCTCTTTTTTGATGAGTTCAGAGGATATGATTTCTGTTGCGTCTTGGGTACGTGTCTCAAGTACGGACAGATATTCGGCAAAATATTGCTCAACTGGAGCAAGGTTCATTTCGTCAAGGCAGACAAAGAATGGAACATTGTCTTTTTGTAAAGCATGATAAGCGAAACGGACAAACGGCGTGAGTTCGTATTTGCCATCAAGTGCATTGTAATAGCCTAACAATTCACTGCTGTCATGCCAATTGGGTTTGACTTCGACCAAGCAGTAGTTGCCCGGAGTTGTCTTGTCTTGATTGAATTCTTCTGTATTCGGGCAGGTCATAAAGGCCAATTCTTTAACCAATCGGCTCTTGCCTGTTCCCGATATACCTGCCAACAGCATAAACGGCTTCGTCCGCAATGCCGTCAGATATGGGAGATAAGAAGGATTATCCTTTGTAGAAGGAACTACTCTATTGAACGACTTATTGATAGATTTTGGCAAAACAGTTAAACCATCATATAGATTTTTCCATGCTCTAATTCCCGCCTGAAAATAAGCAATACTGGTAATTGGAATTCCTGCATAATTCATAAGGTCATCAACCTTACCATCGCAGTATCTCATTATTGCTTCCCCGTGACAGAAACCATAGTGAGCGAGCAGGGCATTTTGTCCTAATTCAAGTTTTCTTTCTGCAAACACCTTGAAATCTGAGAATAATTCTTCCCTTGACTCAAGTGTTTCTACAAATGGACTAACCTTTTCCATATTCGTATTATATTTGTATTTAGATTAATTATTCAGGGTGGACGAGCATATGCTTTGCGAATAATTTTACGCATTCTACATTTACAGCATTGCCAAACTGTTTATACGCTTGGGCAAGTTTTGAATCATACTTGAATGTATCTGGAAAACTTTGCAGTCGCGCACATTCTCTAGGGGTAAGATACCTACGTCTTGATCCAATAATTGATGTTTGAACAATGGCTACCAATGCTGGAAAATATGTATTAACTTTCACTCTTATGCCTGATGGCCGCAATTGAAAAATCTGATTCCAGATATTAGGAGTACCTGTATTACCTGCTTGCCATTCTAATTTGGCTTTTGCGCCAAAGAAAAGAGGATTTTTATTTGCCCGTTTTAGCCAACCGTCAATAAATTTCCTGTTTTTTATATATAATTCATTATTTTTGTGAATAAAATTCTGCTTCCATAAAGGATATTGTGTTAAGTCTTCATTGGGATCTAAATCACACAGTCTATCTGCCCATATTGGGAACCCAGGTAATTTTTCTACTTTAATCGATTGTAAAAATTCATTCCACAAATCAATTAGGTTTTCCATATCATTAGAAATTCTATACCCCTGGATATTAGATATTTCATCGTCATTCTGGAGTATTGTTTCAATTGAGCATGAGCGCGTTTTATTCTTATCATAGACAAAAGGAGCGATTTGCCCCACATCCTTTCTCACACACATTATATACACTCGCTCCCTATGCTGTGGAATACCAAGATAGTGAGGGCTAAATATTACAGGCTCAGGAAGCAAATTGTATCCAAGTTGGTCAAGGCTATCATGAATTACTTTCCATGTGTTGCCATGATCATGACTAGCAAGATTTCGCACATTTTCTAACAAGGCATATTGGGGTTTATGAAAATCTAAAATTCTGCATACATCGAAAAACAAAGTGCCCTTTGTTTTATCCTCAAAACCAAGCCGATTCCCCGCTTTAGAGAAAGATTGGCAAGGAAAACCCGCACATAATACATCATGAGGGGGGATGTCTTTTGCTTCAATCTTTGTTATGTCCCCTTCAGGTTTGATCCCATAATTAGTTTCATACGTTTTTCGGCAATCAGCATCAATATCACTGGCAAATACGCATTCGCCACCCAGAGATTCCATAGCCTGGTGAAAGCCGCCTATTCCGCAAAATAAATCTATAAATTTAAATTTCTTGTTCATTTACAATTATCCAGTATTTTACTCATTTCAATTTGTATCAAACCCATTTTCTTATCTAACGTTTCACAATGGTTGATTTGCTCATCTATTAATTGAATCTGAGCATCTACTCCATCGCCGCCAGCCATATAGAATGTTTTACGTGGTTCATGCTCAATCTGTTTCTTCTGTGCTTGCAAATCCAAAATCTGCATAGACAAACGAAATCTTTCTACTGCCAGTTTATTGATCTCAACAGATATGTTTGCTCGTGTTGCACGGTTGGTATCGCTTATCAGACGATTTACTTCTGCCGTAGACTGCCTGCTGCTCTTTATCGCTATCACGACTGATATTGCCGCAAAAGCAATAGTCAGCACAGATAATAAGATTGATATAATCTCGTATGCATTCAAATTTGATAGTTCCATCTTTCTTTTCCAAATAAAAAACCGAATAGCACACGCTATCCGGTTGGTCTCGCGTTGGCGAGAAAAAAGCACAGGCAAGCGGGGCAAACAACAGAGTCGGCAAACTTGTAGGAATACCCCGCCGCCCATGCAATGACACACGGATAGCAGGGCATATAACTCCTTCCTACTAATTAAGTTTGCCGACTCGTTGTTGAAGGTATATGCCTATTTGACTATGCGATAAATATGTATTTTTTTATTGTGTAATGTGTATGCTTGGGGCCTCTCCTTTTTCTATGGTCGGAATTACGCTCCCCGCGATTCCTCCCGTTCGAAAGCAAAAGTCAATTGCTTTCTCCACCCCTCAAGGGAGAGAGAAAAAGGCGTTTATGTTAGTATATATTTGTTTTCTTTATTGTTAGTTATGCAGGGGCTTCTTGTTTTAACTTCATAATTAAAAATAAAAAAAGTAATTGAAAATCAACAAATTAACACCAATCTTTTCTTTTAAAAGATAAAATTCTTTGGTTTTCTGCCATTGTTTTAAAGAAAAGAATCATATCAATTCATATCTCCTATACTTTCGCCCGCCAAGAGGTTTTATTTCCCCTTCTTTCGCCATACGTCGCACCATTTTCTCTAATTCATCATAACTAACATCCGGCAATCTTTCGGACATGTCAGAAAGCGAACTCTGCGGATGGAACTTAAGATCTTCAAGTACCAATGCCTTCAACCGATAAGGTTCAATCGTTTTGAGCGTTGTCGTAAATTGCATATTAGAATCAGCAACAAATTGAGGATTGAGTCCATATTTGGTCCCTTTTCCTCGTCCTATTGTTTTGACTATTTTTTCTTTCAGTAGAGGATCTACGTAATGGCGCAATCTTTCCAACTGCTGCAGTTGCAATTCTTTAATCAAATCATTGGCATATATCGTCTTATGTTGCATAATAATACCAAGAGCAATATATGCCTTTTGAGTTAATCTGTAGTGATTGGAGACATATTCGCACATACGTGATGCCTCTTTGGTAATGATATTTCTATAGACAGTCACTCGGACAAAATCATCTCCTTCTTCCACCAATGGTTTACGTTTGCCGACTGTCAATAATGTCTCATATACCAAGCCATATCCAGAGCCTTCTGCTTCCATCAAATGAAGGTCATGAAATATTTTTGCCAAATGGACGTTGCGTTTGGTTGTCTTATGCAAAATATTATTGACCGTTATACCTATCGGCAACACCCCCGGATTGGTAATTGTCATTCGATCGGGATATAATTGTACGAATATATCGCCACGCATTGTATAGGGACGATGGACCAATGCATTACACAGCAACTCACGGACGACTTTTTCATCATATGCCGGAATATCTTTTCTCCATAATCCTTCCGAAATCTCACTGCTTTCTCTCCAGTCCGGTACCGATTGCCAAATGGCTTCAATCAGTTCTTTCGGATTCAAACGATAGTCATCCCATACATTTTTATTGACTTTCTGTTCATCTTGGTCGTATTTGATGTATTGCACAATAGGAGAATATAGCAAACGCGCTCTATGTTCTGGTTTTCCAATCCACAAGACTCCTAAATTCGTCAGTAATCCTGTGTCGTTTATCATCTGGTAGTATGCCAATATTTCCTCTTCGGTTTTATCCTTAATGAAGTCTGATACACGGTCAGACATTCTAATACTCTCTATGAAATCTTTTAGTTTAATGGCATCCGCATGTATCCATGGCACGGATTGCGATACTTTTGTCTCCCAACAATATGCTGGTTTGTCAGAAATAAGTCTGCTCAGTTCATCAGGTCGGAGAGCTCTGGTTGAATCAGAGTCACGCACCAAATACAATCCTCTGGAAGTAGATGCAATGGAAGATTGAGACGGAAATATCCGCAATTTCAAATATTGGCCTCCATTATCTGCAGTGACGATTTCTTGACTAAGAGCCACATTGATTGTTAGTTCATTCAGTCTTTTGATAACTTTTTCAGGTAGACTATCTGGAATAATCTGATGAGCATCCGGTAAGCTTTCCTCATCTTCTATACCTATTGCTATATAGCCGCCAAAAGTATTTGCAAAAGCAACACAATCTTTGGCCAACTCGCCAAAATCTGTCGTTTTTCCGACAACTAACTTTAATGACTTTTTGTCGTATTGCACATTTTCTTCCATAAGAAATACCTCAACATAATTTACGGCGCAAAGATACAAAAAAATATTTATATATGCAAGAAAAAGATGTCATAAATGACATTATTTCTAAAATAGTACAAAAAAAGCCTGCTTTTGCCGGCCTTTTCTCATATTTTTTCATATCTGTGTATTTTCTTTATCTTCTCTTTTCTTAATTCCTTTATTTCATCAGTACGTATATACAAACAAAACCGAATAGCATGGGCTATCCGGTTGGTCTCTGATGAGAAAAAAGCACAGGCAAGCGGGGCATGCAGCAAAGTCGGCAAACTCGGTAACAACACCCCGCTTGTCCATGCTAATGCACACGGATAGCGGGACATATAGCTTCTTGTTACCAGATTAGTTTGCCGACTTGTCTTTAAAGAAATATGCCTAAACGCATTCGGCAAGGAGGTCGCGCAGACTGAGCGCCTCGCGCTCATTAAAGCGATTCCTGCCTCTGCTTCACCCCACGAAATATCGCTGTGCTAGCATTTCGTCGGGGACCCCGTTAGGGGATTTTTATTGTTATGCGATAAATATGTATTTTTTTATTGTGTAATGTGTATGGTGTAATGTGTATGCTTGTGTATGTTAGTGTTCAGTCTTCTTTTGACATGATTCGTTTCAGTTCGTCCATTGGGTAGCCATGGGCGACCCAATTTCGCCAGCCAATGGCTGTTGAATTATATCTATCTGATTTTGAGCGACTTGCAAATCGTCCGTCGCAATGGACGATTCTTGATTCGGCAATGTGTCCGTTGTAACGGACGATTCTAGAGAACATTCGGCACTTGCGATTGTCGATTGTTGAGAAGATTTTCCAATTGCAATTGGAGAATCTACATCCAGCATGCTCCAAGCCTCGTAAAATAGGCGCATTTTTTTTAGGCTCGTCTCTGAATAGCCACGCAAGCCGGGAAGATCTTTATACAATCTATCGCTGATAGCTTTGATGGCACCGGCGCCATATTCCAAGTTACGCGTGTTCTTGGAGAGATACTTGCCAATAGCGAAATAGACAGCCAACTGGATGCGGTTAACGTCCTTGTTTGCCTCATATTGCCCTTGCAAGATAGCGGTTTTGATTGTCTCAACTGCCTGAGACAATGGGATGACGTTCTGATTTTTCTTCTCTATATCTGCCATGGAGCCTTATTTTTCTTAATTCACAAATCGCCTGCAAAAGTACAAAAAATATTTCATATATGCAAATGCATTTGCATTATATGCATATATTATCGATTTTATTGGACGTTCAGGCACAAAAAAAAGAGCCGAGCCGAAGCCCGTCTGAGGGAACTATTCGGAATTTTCTAATAGTTGCCTATCGAATGATTATGCACCGTTTGGAATCAAAGCCGTTGTACTGTGGCTCGCCGTGGGAGAGATAGCCGAACTGGTTGGAGAGGATTTGTGTGTTTCCAATCTTGGCATCTATATTGCGATGCGAGTGCCCGTAAATCCAGTAATCTATACCCGAATCAGCAATATAGTTACCCAACTCCACCGTAAATGCCCCATTGATAGTGCTTCCTTTGAACTCGGGCGCAGTACATAATTGTGTCGGCACATGGTGGGTAAGTACAATCTTTGTCTTTGCGCAACTATCTGCTACGGCTTGTCGGATAAATGCCAGACAACGCTCATGTTCGGCGTTGAAATTCTGTGCATTGAGGCGGTGCCCCTCATACTTAATGCGGTAGAAATCACTCACTCCGCGCTCTACCAGATATTCGTTTTCCGGCTCGATCTTCGACCAAAGCGTGGAGACGATGATATCGGTTAAAGCGTCTTGGCTGTCAGCAATGAGACCGCCTTCGGCTGTCAGATGCAGGACTTTGTTGTAGTACGCTTTTACGTTCTGACGGATGTCCAGGCAATAGTTATTCGGCATGGTCGCCAGATCATAATATCCGTAGAAATCATGGTTGCCGAGGCACACGATGACTTGCTTGTAATGGCGCGAAGCCCAATCCCAGAAATCGTACGCCTTATAG
>JAEEGL011035340.1_pt1 | contig 11941 bp, 4 predicted proteins | sample 9134231 | NCBI WGS metagenome assembly JAEEGL01 (sample SAMN16246548, study PRJNA631951) | gut metagenome | biome: gut microbiome; feature: rumen; material: fiber-attached | host: Bos | place: Iran: Karaj | collected 2018-10 | reverse complement strand
GGTGGCACGGAGACCGATAGCCTTCGGCTGGGCGGAGGCGACAGCGGCGAAGCAAAGGATCGCAACTGCGATAGCAATAAACTTTTTCATTGATAAGAATGTTTTGGTTGCACGTTCTTATTGCAAATATAAGAAAAAAAGGAAAACTGCCTAATATTCGGAAAAGAATGGTATCTTTATACAATCCAATCTTGCATGCGATTTTGAAGTAATGAGACTGATGAAAAACCTGAAATTCCTGATTCCGCTCCTGATCGTTTCCATATCTTGTGCCGTAACCACGTGCAAGACACCCACAGAGGAAACGCCCCAAGCTTCTTTGAAGGATGTGGAATTCGCCGTTCCGGAAAGTATTACGTTAGAAAAAGGGACACAAACGATGGCCTTCCGGGTGCAATTCCAGAAAGCACCGCTCGTCAGCGACCAGATCGTGTTCGCCAATTCGGCGGGCAGCAAGCAGGCTTGCAGCATCGTGGAGACCTCCGTCACGAAATTTACCGTTTCCATCGCCCAGTTGTGGAACGGATTCCTGGCCGATGGCCCTTACAAGGTTTCCATCCGGCGCGGGTCCGACGAGGTGGTGAAGGGGACGGTCAACGTCAGTGTCGTGATTCCCGGGGACGGCGTCGAGCCGGCGACCGGCAGCACGGTGTACGGCCGCGTGGTCGGAGGTGACAAGGGACTGCCCGGCGTGGCGGTGTCCGACGGCTTCGAGGTGGTCACGACCGACGCGAACGGCGTCTATCAGATGCGCTCCAAGAAGAAGCACGGTTACGTTTTTGTCTCCCTGCCCTCCGGGTACGAGGCCGGTGCGGACGGTATCCGGCCGCTCCTGTACAAGCAACTTTCGCAGGCGCCCCAGAACGTTGAGCGCGTGGACTTCCAGCTGAAGAAGGTGGACGGCCAGGACAAGCATACGATGCTGGTGTTCGGCGATATCCACCTGGCCAACCGCAATGAAGACAAGAAGCAGTTCAGTGCCTTCGTCACCGATGTCAACAGTTACATCGCGGCCCATTCCTCCGACAAGATCTATGGCCTGACCCTGGGCGACATGACCTGGGACCTGTACTGGAAAGACAATAAGTACGGATTCAAGGAGTATCTCGCCGACGCCAACGCGATCAAGGGCATCCAGATCTTCCACACCATCGGCAACCACGACCACAGCATGTATTTCCCCGGCGATTTCGATACGGTCACGGAATACAAGCAGGCGATCGCCCCGACGTACTATTCCTTCAATATTGGACAGGTGCACTACATCGTGCTGGACAATATCGAGTGCACGAATTCCAAGCCGGCCTCCGGCCGGACCGACGGCGCTTATGACCGCGACTACGAGTGCGTGCTGGTCAGCGAGCAGTTCGAGTGGCTCGCCAAGGACCTGGCCCTCGTGCCCAAGTCCACGCCGGTCGTGATCACGATGCACGCGCCGCTTTTCACGGCCGCCGGCAATTACGCCATGTCCCCGGCCGACCAGTTCCTCCGGGCCGTGAAGGGATACAGCCAGGTGCAGGTGTTCACCGGACATACGCACAAGGTCTATAACGTGGACCGGCTGGGTACCGACAACATCTTCGAGCACAACGCCGGCGCGGTCTGCGCCACCTGGTGGTGGAGCGCACACCTGACGCCCGGTGTCCATATCAGCACCGACGGAGCGCCCGGCGGCTATACCATTACGACTGTCGACGGGACTTCCTTCCGGTGGGTGTACAAGGCGACCGGCTCGGATCCGTCCTACCAGTTCCGCAGCTATGACCGCAACGCGATGGAGATTACGCCCGCGAAGTATGTCACCCGTGGCGACGCTGCCCACAAAGCCGCCCTGTCCCGCTACACCGCGACCTGGTCGGCGCCCAGTTCGGAGAACTATGTCTATCTCAATGTCTGGAACTACGATCCTTACTGGAAGATCGAAGTGAAGGAGAACGGCGTGGCACTGAAGGTGGATGCGCTCCCTTCGGAGATGGATCCCCTCCACATCATCGCCTACACGGCCAAGCGGCTGGACGGCAACGTCACGATCAGCCAGAACGGCAGCATCAACTTCGAAACCGGCGCCAACCGCCACATGTTCCGCGTCAAGGCGAATTCTCCGACCAGCACGCTGGAGATCAAGGTCACCGACCGCTTCGGCAACGAATACACCGAGTCGATGAAACGTCCGAAGACCTTCTCGACGGACACCTATAAGAAATAAATACCAAACTAATCTAATCTTATCATGCGTTATCTCAAATTCATCACCGCAGCGTTGGTGCTTGCGCTGGGACTATCGGGGTCCTTGCAGGCACAGACGCGGGAAGTGTCGGGCCGCGTGCTCGACACGGGCGGAGAACCCCTCATCGGAGCCGCCGTGCTCCTTTCGGGGACGACGTCCGGCGATGTGACCGACATGGAAGGAGCGTTCCGGCTCCGAGTCCCGGACGGCCCCGTCACGCTGGAAATCTCGTGTCTGGGCTATGTCGGCAAGACTGTTCCGGTCCCCGCATCCCAGGCGCAGGTCACCATCCGGCTTGAAGAAGACAAGATGGTGCTCGACGAGACGGTCGTCATCGGTTACGGTACCCAGAAAAAGGTCAACCTGACCGGTGCCATCACCGTCGTGGAGAGCAAGGAACTGGAGGACCGTACGGCCCACAACCTGAATAACATGCTTCAGGGTTCGGTTCCCGGCTTGAACATCACGACCTCCGCCGGTAATCCGGGCGCCGCGGGCAGCCTCAACATCCGCGGTATCACCTCCATCAACTCGGCGGACCCGTTGGTCCTCATCGACGGCGTCGAGGAGGATATCTCCCGCGTCAACCCTAACGATGTGGCCAACATTTCCGTGATCAAGGATGCTTCCGCCGCCGCCATCTACGGCGCGCGTGCCGCCTACGGCGTCATCCTGATCACCACCAAATCCGGCACCGAGCAGGGCGGTAAGGCCACGGTCCGTTACAGCGGCCGCATGGGCTGGGAAGAGCCGACGGTCTCCACGGATTTCGAGACCCGCGGCTACTGGTCCGTCTATACGGTGGACAAGTTCTGGATGTCCGATGCCGGCCAGAAGTACACGACCTACAATGACCACGATATGGCCCAGCTCCTCGCCCGTGTCAATGACAAGGTGGAGGATCCTTCCCGTCCCTGGGTGGTCGAGGAGGTCCGCAACGGCCGCAGGCAGTGGATCTATTACGCCAACACGGACTGGTATCACGAACTCTACCGGGACCGCCATCCTTCGCAGCAGCACAACCTGTCCGTCACGGGCGGCAACAAGGAGGTGAAATACTACCTCTCAGCCGGTTACGACCAGCAGGTCGGCTTGATCAAACTCAACCCCGACGTGTATCAGAAGTACAACCTGCGGGCGAAGATCGATGCCTCCCTCAACAAGTACATGCGCCTGTCCAACAATACGGCGTTCTTCAATTCGACCTACGACTATCCGGGCGGATCCAACATCCAGGACTCCTTCGCCTATGCGGCCCGGCATGCGCTTGCGTCCTTCCCGCTGAAGAACCCGGACGGCAGCTGGCTGTATGCGACGCCGATGATTTCCGGCAACTACAACGTCGCCAACGGCCGCCATATCGTTTTCGGCAACGGCAAGCACGTCAACAAGCAGGTCCGCAGTGATTTCTCCAACACGACGGAGCTCAAGATCACCCCGTTCCCGGACCTGGTCCTTACGGCCAACTACACCTACCGTCTCTACCAGAACCGGAATACCTACCGCGTCGTCCATATCGACTACCGCCAGCGGCCCGACGGCCCGATCGAGGAATATACGACCGGCGCCGGCCTGGACCATCTCGACGAAGGCATCACGACGTCCCAGCGGCATTCGGCGAACTTCTTCGGAAACTATGAACATACCTGGGCGGATGCCCATCATCTCACGGCGACCGCGGGCATGAACATGGAGCATTGGCACAGCAAGGCGGTGACCGCTTCCGGCCAGAACCTGATGAGCGACACCCTGATCGACCTCGACCTGGTGGGTCCCGATGCGACGGGCAACACCGTGATGGAAGTCAGCGGCGGCCAGAACCAGTTTGCCATCATGGGCTTCTTCGGCCGTTTGAACTATGACTACAAGGGCCGTTACCTCCTCGAGGTCTCCGGCCGCTATGACGGTACGTCCCGTTTCCAGCGGGGCCATCGCTGGGGCTTCTTCCCCTCGGCGTCCGTCGGCTGGCGCATCAGCGAGGAGCCGTTCTTCCAGCCGCTGCGCGGTACGGTCGAGAACCTCAAGATCCGCGCTTCTTACGGTAACCTGGGCAACCAGGTGGTGCGTAAGACGACGGGCGGGCAGGACTATTTCGCCTATATGCGCGAGATCACCATCCACGATTTCGCCGGCTATACCTTCGGAGAAGGGGCCACGATGTCCAAGTATTCGTCGCTGGATAATCCGGTGGATGCCAGCCTGACCTGGGAGACCGCCGAACAGTATAACGTCGGTCTCGACCTGGGCATGTTCAACAACCGCCTGACGTTCACGGGCGAAGTCTATCGCCGTAACACGCTCAACATGCTGACGGCCGGTCCCGACCTGCCGGCGATCTACGGTGCCGATTCGCCCAAGACCAATGCGGCGGACCTCAGGACCGAGGGGTATGAGCTGTCACTGGGCTGGCGCGACCAGTTCACCCTGGCGGGCCATCCCTTCGGCTATCACCTGCGGGCCAACCTGAGCGATTTCCGCACGATCATCACCCGGTACAACAACCCGACCAAGTCCCTGGCAATGGCTTATTACGAGGGGATGCGGGTCGGCGAGATCTGGGGTTATGTCGTGGACGGCCTGTTCAAGACCGACGAAGAAGCGAAAGACTATACGACCAACGTCCTGGACTGCTCGATGATCAACGGCCGTATGACCGGCGGTTTCCGGGCCGGTGACCTGCGTTTCGTCGATCTGGATAACGACGGCGGCGGCGTCGAGGTCAACACCCTCGGGACCGGCGCTAACACGGTGGACAAGCCCGGTGACCGCAAGATCCTCGGCAACTCCCTGCCGAGTCTCCAGTACGGTTTCACCTTCGGCTTCGACTGGCTGGGCTTCGACGTCTCGGCTTTCTTCCAGGGGACGGGCAACCATTACTGGTATCCCGCTGGCATGAACTACATGTTCTGGGGGCCGTACAGTTGGTCCTATGTCTCCTTCCTGCAGCGTGACTTCATCCAGCGCTGCTGGTCCGAAGAGAATCCGGACACGTATTTCCCGCGCCCGAGAGCCTATTCCGCCACGGGCGGAGAACTGGCCCGGGTCAACTCCCGCTACCTGCAGAACATCCGCTACCTGCGCTTCAAGAACCTGACGGCCGGTTATACCCTGCCCTCCGTCGCGACGCGCAAGGTCGGTATCGAGAAGGTCCGCTTCTATTTCTCCGGCGAGAACCTCTTCTACTGGTCTCCGCTCAAGGCTAATACCCGGTACCTGGATCCGGAATCCGCTTACACCCGCAACGGCGATTCGGCGGATGCCCACGACCATATCAGTTATCCTTGGCAGAAGACCATCATGTTTGGCCTGGATATCACATTCTAAGATCAGGAGGATAGTATTATGAAAAGATATCTGATTCCTTTCATCACGATGGCCGTCTGCCTGACGGCTTGCGATATGGGCATCGTTCCGGTTCCCGAGGACTATCTGGACCGGACTCCGCAGTCTACGATCTCTCCTGACAGCTACTTCAGGACGGAGACCGACCTGCAGCTCTTCTCCAATCCTTTCTATAACAACCTGTTGGACAAGGAACCTTACCTGGAGCAGAGCGACCACTACCTCAATCTCAACCTGTCGGCCGTCCTGCGTGGCGGCAACGACCGGACCGTGCCGATCTCGGGCGGCGGCTGGAGCTGGGGCAATCTCCGGCGGATCAACACGCTGCTGGCCAACCTCGACAAGTGCGAAGACAAGAAAGTCGCAGCCCAGTACGAGGGGCTGACCCGTTTCTTCCGTGCCTTCTTCTATTTCGATAAGGTCAAGCGCTTCGGCGACGTCCCCTGGGTCGATAAGGAAGTGGAGAACACGGACCTGGAGACGCTCTACGCCGCGCGCGATTCCCGCGAGGTCGTCATGCAGCACATGATCGAGGATCTCGATTTCGCCATCGAGAACCTTCCTTCGGGTGTGAGTACCTACCGCGTCAACCGGTGGGCCGCCCTGGCGCTCAAGTCCCGGATCTGCCTTTTCGAGGGCACCTTCCGCAAATATCAGGACCCGGGCCGCTACGCCTACATGTATGTGGAGCCGCTGCCGGCCGACGCCAAGAGCGCGGAGTGGTATCTGACACAGGCTGCCGATGCCGCTCTTGAGATCATCGACGAAGGCCCGTACAAGCTCTTCAATGATTATCTGAAACTTTTCGCGCAGCCGAATGCGGATGCCGGGGAGTATATCCTCGCCATCAAGAACGAGCAGTCCCTGGCCATCTTCAACAACTCGACCGCATACGCCACGATGCCTACCCAGGGCTGTCCCGGCTTGACCAAGAAGTTCGTCGACAGCTACCTGATGGCGGATGGCAGCCGCTTCACCGACCGGGAGGGCTGGCAGACAATGCAGTTCGTCGAGGAAACGACGGGCCGTGACCCTCGCCTGAGCTACACCTGCGTAACGCCCGGCTATCACCGTCTGGGCAGCGAGGAGATCCTGGCACCCGACTTCAGCGCGAGCGTGACGGGATTCCAGATGGCCAAGTACGTGATGGATGTCACCTTGCCCGGTGTCGGACGTGTCGATATGTCCTACAATGACATGCCGGTCTTCCGCCTGGGCGAAGTCTATCTCAACTATGCGGAGGCCGAGGCCGAGCTCGGCCGGCTCACGCAGAGCGACCTGGACCGTTCCATCAACCGGCTGCGCGACCGCGTCGGGATGCCGCACCTGGATATGGAGGCGGCCAATGCCGATCCAGACTGGTACCTCGCTTCGGAGGAATACGGCTATCCCAATGTGTCCGGCGCCGACAAGGGCGTGATCCTCGAGATCCGCCGCGAGCGTGCGGTCGAGCTGGCGCAGGAAGGTTTCCGCCTGGCGGACCTGACCCGCTGGCGCGCCGGCAACTGCCTCAACCAGAGTTTCTACGGCATGTATTTCCCCGGAGCGGGCGAGTATGACCTCACCGGCGACGGCAAGGCGGACATCCGCCTGTATGTGAAGGGAGACAAGCCGGCCAACGACCTGGTCAACATCGAGATCGGCTCGGACACGGGTGTCTTGCTCAGCAACGACAGCTCTGGTTACCTGGATCATCACAAGAATGTCGACCATTCCTTCGATGAGAACCGCGACTACTACTATCCCATCCCGACCAAGGAGCGCAGCCTCAACCCCAATCTCAAGCAGAACCCGGGTTGGAAGGACGGCCTTGACTACTAATGCTTAAAAGTCAGAAGAATATGAAACGCAACATATTACGCAAAGCGATTCTCTTCGCGCTGCCCATCCTGGCCGCAGCCTTGGCGGGCTGCAAGCAGGAGCCGGCCGAGAAACTGGCGCAGGCGGTCCTGCCTGCCGAGCAGATGATCGAGTTCGAGGCCGTCGGTGCCGCCGACCAGGTTCTGGATGTCTATGCGGACGGGTCCTGGATGGCCGATGTCGACCAGGACTGGATCACGGTCACGCCGATGTCCGGCAAGGGCGCGCAGGAAGTGACCATCAGCGTCACCGACAATGTCTCGGGCGGCGTGATGGATATGCCCCGCCGGGGCAAGATCATCTTCCGCGGCGCTTCGATCGAGCGGCAGGGAGAACTGACGGTCCGGCAGAAGGGCGACACCTACAAGGGCGTCCCCGAAGTTCCGGTCAGCGGCGTCCTCACGATGGAGGATGACGACCCGGCCAAGATCATGCATGCCCAGGTGGCGGCTCTCACCGCTTCCGGCTTCGTCCTGACCGACGGCACGGCCAACCTGTATGTGCAGGGTGCCCGTGAGGTCGAGGTCGGCGACGTCGTGACGCTCAACGGCACCAAAACCACGCTGTATGGCATTCCGTCCTTCAGGGTGGACGAGGTGACGGTCGAGAGCAGCGGGACCATGGTCTATCCCGAGGCCCCCGACGTGACGGACAACATCACCGTCTATGACGGCAAGTCCGTCCTCTTCGTCAAGGTCCGCGGATCCCTGATCAGCGGCAAGATGAATGTCACGCCGGCGACGGTCCAGGTCGTGGATCCGGATCCGGCCTTGAACATGGATGCCGTGGATCTTCACAAAGTGGCCCTGACGGGCTATGTGATCGGTATGTCGGGCACGACCGGCTATCTGGTCGTCACCTCCTATGACGACAAGGGGAAGGATGATACCCTGATCCCGTATCCGATCAAATGGCGCGTCCGTACCAACGACATCAACTACAGTACGGCTTCCTTCTCTTCCACCGGCCGGATCGATCCCGTCCAGGGTCTGGGCTACATCACCTATGTCCCTTACGACCTGGCGATGACCAACGACAACAACAAGTATGCGCTGGACGTCTCCGACAACAGCCCCCGTGTCACCGGTCCATGGCCGGGTGACTACTGGCTCTTCTACGGCATGGGTGAGATCAAGGCAGGATCCGAAGTGCACATCGCCTTCGAGACCCGTACCTCCGCGACCGGCCATAAATTCTGGCTGCTCGAATTCCTCGACGGCGAGGAATGGAAACCCGTGACGGAGACCTACACGACTTCCGAGCCGGGCGAGGAGATCACCTATTCGCACATCATGAATGCTGACGGTTCGACCAATGTGGCGATCGACGAAATCGTCCGCTATCGCAAGAATACGGAGCACGCCCAGTTCCGCTTCCGTTGCATGGCCAACTGGCAGGCCAACGGAAAAGGCAAACTCAGCACCCGGAACGGCGGTACCGGCCGTCTGTCTGTCACGGACACGTCTGACGAGACCTACCAGCCTAAGATTGAGATCATCAAGGAAGGCAACGGTATCGAGAAGGATCCCGTCTATGCGGTCATCCAGGTCTCGTCCGACCTGCTGACCTTCAACGGCACGCCGGCCGGTCCCAAGACCCTGACCATCACCTCCGACCACGATTTCACCGTGTCCACCAACGACGAGTGGCTCAGCCTCGATGTGACCGAAGGCCTCGCCGGCGAGGAAACGGCCGTGGCCGTGACCTGCGCCCAGAGCGAACTGCCCGAACTGCGCGAAGGCCGCATCAAGATCGTCTCCGAGGATACGGAAGTGATCGTGAAGGTCGTCCAGAGCGCCGCGGGCCAGATCCTGGATCCGTTCATCAGCCTGTCCAACGGCAACACGGCGAAAGTCGGCGAAACGGCCGGACAGACGACCATCCGTGTACAGACCAACCTGGAAGAGGTGTCTGTCGCCTCCGAAGCGTCCTGGATCACGGTTGAGCCGGCCCCCGGAACGCGTGCGCTCGTGGACTGGAAGGAATACATCCTGACCTACGAGGCCAACGAGGTTGAGGCCGAGCGTACCGGTACGGTCCGCTTCTACAACGAGGACGCCGACCAGGAGGCCATCCTGACGGTGATCCAGGCCCCTGCGCCGCCGTCGAGCGTCTATTTCCAGGATGACCTGAGCTGGCTGCAGCCCTGGTCTGACGGCGCCAAGGCCGGCGACTCAGTCGGCGAAAACAACGCCAGCGCCACGGCTCCCAACGTCTACACGACCGCCGGTCTGGAGAGCTTCCTGGAAGAATTCACCCGTCGCGGCTATGTGGACCTGAATCCTGCGCCGAAGGTGATGTATCTCCAGAAGTACTACCTGAAGTTCGGTAAGACGGATTATCATTCCGGCCTGCAACTTCCTCCGATCAATTTTGAGGGAGATACGCCGGTCTGCGCCGACCTGAGCTTCGACTGGTGCGCGCACATGACGGGCAGCGGCAACATCGACAAGGTGAAGGTGGTGGTCGAGCTGGAAGGCCCCGGCTTCTGCGCGGACAGCGAGACCTCCGTCTCCAACCCGCAGGAGACGGCCCAGGTCAAGGGCGAACTCGCCTGGCAGCACGTCACCCTGACGCTCGTGAATGTCACGAAGGACACCCGGATCAAGATCCGCCCGCTCCAGATGAGCGCGGCGCCGAAGGAGGCACCCACCCAGCAGCGCATCCATCTGGACAACTTCAAGGTGGAGAAGTCCGACTACGTGCCTGTGACCAAGGCGTCCTTCCCGGTCGTCTGGTCTTTCAAGGATCCTTCGGAACTGACGGTGGATGTCGATTATCACATCGGCAACCCGACCGGCTCGTTTGTCATGTCCGATACGCACGAGGGCAAGATGACCCTCGTGCGCGCCGGCGACGTCCTGTCCGGTAACCCGACGTACAAGACGGATACCCCGCTGGGCACCCGTCTCCTGTCAACGGGCGTTTACCTGGATGATTACTGGCTCTTCGAGGTGGCAGGCGTGAAGAATCCGGCCGGAACCTATACGATCGGTTACGGCACTTGCGCCTCGGCTGCCGGCCCCAAATTCTTCACCTTGGAGTACTCGCTGGATGAAGGTGCGACTTGGACAGCCGTCAATACCAAGACGACCTCCGAGGCCTATGCCGACGGGTCGCATGCCCGGGATGTGACCTACACCTATGCCCTGTCGTATACGTCCAATACGGCCAATGAGGTTCTGACGGTCACGGAATCCTTCCATCTGGATGCCATCACTTCCTACACCCGTCTGATGATCCGGGCACGGGTCAGTGACACGATGGCCCTGGCCCGCAACAAGGAGTTGAACGGCGCCAACCACGGCGGTACCAACCGCATCGGCAATCGTGCCGAGATCATATTCACAGCAGATTAAACTATGATGAAAAAAAACATCTTTCTCTTTTTGGCTGCCGCCGCGCTCCTCTGCGCGGCGTGCGGCCCCAAACCGGCCAAGACGGCCGGCATCAATTATGCCTACATGGATACGACCGCGCGTCCGGGTGATGATTTCGCCCGCTATGCCACCGGCCATTGGGGAGACCTCAACCCGCAGCCGCCGGAATATCCGATGTGGGGCACGACCACGAAGGTCATGGATGACAATGTCAAGACCCTCGCCAACCTGATCCAGGAGATTGCGGCGAAGGAGAACGAGAAGGGGAGTGTCGCCCAGAAGATCGGGGACCTCTACAACATGATGATGGACTCCACCCGGCTCAACGCCGAGGGTGCCGCGCCGCTCAAGGCCCTGATTGCCGAAGTGGACGCCATCGGCACGCGGGAGGACTTCCTGAAGTACATGGCCACGGAGCACAGCAACCTCTTTTTCTCGATGTACGTGTCTGCGGACGAGAAGGATGCGGCCAACAACATCGTCTGCATCAGCCAGAGCGGCCTGACGATGGGCAACCGTGACTATTACCTGTCCGACGACCCCCAGAACGTGCACGCCCGCGAACTGATGAAAGAGCACATGAAGAATCTCTTCGTCCTCACGGGTTATCCGGAGGCGGATGCCGCGGCCAAGGTCGCCCGCCTCTGGGAGATCGAAAAGATGATTGCCGTGCCGTATTATTCCAAGGAACGCCAGCGCATCCCGGAGGAGAATTACCACAAGGTCAGCGTCGATTCGCTGGTCGCCCTTTGCGGCGGTTTCCCCTGGAAGCAGTACCTGAAGGATTACCGCTTCGACAGGACCGAAGTCGTGGACCTGGGCCAGCCGGAGCCGGTGGCCAAGTCCTGCGAGTTGCTGATGAACCTTCCGCTGGAGGATCTCAAGACCGCCTTTGCCTGGCGCCTGATCAGCTCCTATTCCAGCGTCCTCTCCGACGATGTCACGGATGAGAACTTCGACTACAGCCGCAAGATGTTCGGCTCCCAGGAGAAGACACCCCGCTGGAAGAACGCCGAGAGCCTGGCGGAGAACCTGATGTCCGACGCCATCGGCCAGCTCTATGTGGAAAAATACTTCCCCAAGGCGGCGAAGGACGAGATGCTCGAACTGATCGAGAACCTGCGCAAATCCC
>JAEEGL010777961.1_pt1 | contig 11941 bp, 9 predicted proteins | sample 9134231 | NCBI WGS metagenome assembly JAEEGL01 (sample SAMN16246548, study PRJNA631951) | gut metagenome | biome: gut microbiome; feature: rumen; material: fiber-attached | host: Bos | place: Iran: Karaj | collected 2018-10 | reverse complement strand
GGGGTGCAAAGTTACACATTTTTTCCGATACTATATGATGTAAATTTAAAAAAGTTCACAATTACCTGATACAAAACTACCTGCAAAAGCACCTCCAATCGCCGCATGAGAGATTCCCTACCCTGCCGAAGCCACATCGCGACAAAAAAACCGCACCTGTTGCAGCAAACCAAGACCCGTCACAAAGGCATGTCGGCTACCCGATATATGCTATCGAAGAACTATCGAAGAACTACCGAAGATATACATGGCCGTTTCAAGATGCCATCCGAGTCGTTTCAAAAAAAAAGTTTTAAATAATTTTCGCCCGCATACAATAAATACAATATATATACGTTTTACTTTCCGACATTCGACAAATCGACTGAAATAAAACAAAATATTGAAATACATGAAAAACCTAGTAATTGTTGAGTCGCCAGCGAAGGCGAAAACCATTGAGAAGTTCCTCGGCAAAGACTACACCGTCCGTTCGAGTTACGGTCACATCCGCGACCTGGCCAAGAAGGAGATGAGCATCGACGTGGAAGACGGCTACACACCGCAGTATCAAATCAGCGACGACAAGCGCGCGCTGGTCAGCGAGCTGAAGAAAGCCGTGAAGGAAGCCGACAAGGTATGGCTGGCATCCGATGAGGACCGCGAGGGAGAAGCCATCTCATGGCACCTATGCGAGGTGCTGGGACTTGACAAGGACAAGACTAATCGTATCGTGTTCCACGAGATTACCCAGCCCGCTATACTTGATGCTATCGAGCATCCACGTCATATAAACATGGATCTTGTTAACGCCCAGCAGGCACGTCGAGTACTCGACCGTCTGGTAGGTTTCAAACTCTCGCCAGTACTGTGGCGTAAGGTTAAACCGGCCCTTTCGGCTGGTCGTGTGCAGAGTGTAGCTGTACGACTGATAGTAGAACGCGAGCGCGAGATACAGAACTTTGTAAGCGAGCCATACTACAGCGTGAGTGGTGTGTTTGCCGTTGAGAATCCTGACGGTTCGGCTTCAGAGGTTAAGGCCACACTCAACAGCCGTTTTAAGACAGAAGACGAGGTAATGGAGTTCCTGGAGAAGTGCAAGACAGCCCAGTTTACTGTCGAGACCATCACCAAGAAACCAATGAAGCGCATGCCCGCTCCCCCATTCACCACATCTACACTGCAGCAGGAGGCCGCTCGCAAGCTTGGCTACTCAGTTAGTCAGACCATGATGATAGCCCAGCACCTGTACGAGAGCGGACGTATCACATACATGCGTACAGACTCTGTAAACCTTTCGCAGCTATGTCTAAACGCCAGCAAGAAGGAGATTGTAGACCTGTATGGCGAAAACTACAGCAAGACCCGCAAATATCACACCAGTTCGAAGGGTGCTCAGGAGGCTCACGAGGCCATCCGTCCAACCTACATGGACAAGAATAAGATTGAGGGCAGCGCACAGGAGAAGCGTCTGTACGAACTCATCTGGAAGCGCACTATCGCCAGCCAGATGGCTGATGCTGAAATCGAGAAGACCACTATCACCATCAAGAGCGATGATATACAAGAGACATTCACAGCTACAGGCGAAGTAGTGAAGTTCGACGGATTCATCAAGGTTTATCGTGAGAGTGTAGACGATGACGACTCATCAGAGGACTACAGCCACAGCCTGCCTGCAATGAAGAAGAATCAGGAGCTTACACGTCGCGAGATACTGGCTACAGAGCGTTTCAGCTCTGGTCCACAGCGATACACTGAGGCCAGCTTGGTGCACAAGATGGAGGAACTTGGCATTGGACGTCCTTCGACCTATGCTCCAACCATCTCTACCATCCAGCAGCGCGAGTACGTGACCCGTGGAGACAAGAAGGGCGAGGAGCGTTTCTACTCTATCTACCAGCTCAAGGGCAAGCAGGTTACACAGAAGACCCGCAAGGAAATGGCTGGATCGGATAAGGGTAAGCTGATACCAACTGATATCGGTACAGTAGTCAACGACTTCCTGATGGAGAACTTCAGTGAGATAATGGACTACAACTTTACTGCCAAGGTAGAGCAGGACTTCGATAAGATAGCCGAGGGCGATGAGCAGTGGAAGGATATGATGCACGCCTTCTATAAGGACTTTGAGCCAACCGTAGAGGAGACAATGAACAGCCGCCAGAAGTACAAGGCCGGTGAGCGCAAACTTGGTGTAGATCCAAAGACTGGTCGTCCTGTATACGTAAAGATTGGTAGATTCGGACCTGTAATACAGATTGGTTCTGTAGAAGACAAGGAGAAGCCTCTGTTTGCCCAGCTGCCAAAGGAGCTGAGCATGGAGACCATCACATTCGAGGAGGCAATGGAACTGTTTAAGTTGCCTCGCGAACTTGGCGATTTCGAAGGCTCACCTATTAGCGTAGGTGCGGGTCGTTTCGGCCCATACGTCAAGCACGAGAATCTGTTTGCATCGCTACCAAAGGATGCCGACCCAATGGCTGTAACTCTGGATGAGGCTATCACACTTATTCAGGAGAAGCGCAGAATGGAGGCCGAAAAGCATATGAAGTTCTTCCTGGAGGATCCAAAACTTGAAATAATGAAGGGACTGTATGGTCCATACCTGTCGTACGATGGTCAGAATTATCGTCTGCCCAGAGACATGCACGAGAATGCCAAGGACCTGACCTACGAGCAGTGCATGAAGGTAATCGAGGATATGGAGGCTCTGAAGAGCGCACAGGAGAAGAAGGGTGGTAAAAAGACTACCAGGAAGACTGGCGCTAAAAAGACAACTGCCAAGAAGACAACAAAAAAGGAAACAGCTGAGGCATGAATCGAATAATCCTGATAGGCTACATGGGAGCCGGTAAGACCACTATCGGCAAAGCCCTCTCGAAAGAGTTGGGAGCAACATTCTACGATCTCGACTGGTATATCGAGAGTAGAATGCGCAAGACAGTGGCACAGATATTTGCCGAAAGGGGCGAAGAAGGTTTCCGCAAGATGGAGTATAACATGCTGCACGAGGTAGCCGAATTCGAGAATGTCATCATCAGCTGCGGTGGAGGCACACCTTGTTTCTTTGACAATATGGACTACCTGAATCAGCAGGGAAAGACCGTATATCTGAAGGCCGACCCTGAAGTGCTCTACAACCATCTGCTGATGGGCAAGGTGGAGCGTCCGCTGATTAAAGGTAAGAGTCCTGAAGAGCTGATAGCCTATATTCGCGAACAGCTGAAGAAGCGCGAGGAATACTACACCAAGGCCAAATATACACTCGACGTGAGTCTGATGGACAACTACGAGAAAATCAAGATAAGCGTTGAGAAGTTAAAAGAATTACTGGAATTATAAAACATATTCATTATATCCGTTAGAAGATGAAGAAATGGACAATTGAGGATTCGAAGGAGCTCTACAACATCAATGGTTGGGGTACTTCTTATTTTGGCATCAACGACAAAGGCGATGTCTACGTCACTCCATGTAAGAACAACACGCAGATTGACCTGCGTGAGGTGATGGACGAGCTGGCGCTGCGTGATGTCACACCACCAGTACTGCTCCGATTCCCCGATATTCTTGACAACCGTATCGAGAAGACCTGGAGTTGCTTTAAGAAGGCATCTCAGGAGTACGACTACAAGGGTGAGAACTATGTGGTTTATCCCATCAAGGTAAACCAGATGCAGCCTGTGGTCGAGGAGATCATCTCGCATGGCCGCAAGTTCAATCTTGGCCTTGAGGCTGGTTCAAAGCCTGAGTTGCATGCCGTCATAGCTATGCAATGCCAGAGCGACTCAATCATCGTATGCAACGGATATAAGGACCAGAGTTACATCGAGTTGGCTCTGCTGGCACAGAAGATGGGTAAGCAGATATTCATCGTGGTTGAGAAAATGAACGAGCTGGAAATCATCGCTCGCGAGGCCAAGAAGATGAACATACGCCCTAACATCGGTATCCGCATTAAACTAGCCTCTAGCGGCTCAGGCAAATGGGAAGAGAGCGGTGGCGATGCCAGCAAGTTCGGACTGACTAGTGCAGAACTTCTGGAAGCACTCGATTTCCTGGATAAGAAGGGATTGAACGACTGTCTGCGACTGATCCATTTCCACATCGGATCGCAGATTACCAAGATACGCCGCATACAGACTGCACTGCGCGAGGCTTCGCAGTTCTATATCCAGCTGCACAAGATGGGTTACAACGTAGACTTTGTTGACTGTGGTGGCGGACTTGGAGTGGACTACGATGGCACACGTTCACCATCGAGCGAGAGTTCTGTAAACTACTCTATTCAGGAGTATGTAAACGACTGTATCTACACCTTTGTTGAGGCTGCCAACAAAAACGATCTGCCTCATCCAAACATCATCACAGAGAGCGGACGCTCGCTGGCTGCTCACCACTCTGTGCTGGTTATCGATGTGCTTGAGACTGCATCGCTGCCTGAGATGCCTGAGGAGTTTGAGCCAGATGAGAACAGTCATCAGTTGGTAAAGGACCTGTATGAGATTTGGGACAACCTGAGTCCACGCAATGTGCTTGAGGACTGGCACGACGCTGAGCAGATACGTGAAGAGGTACTCGATCTGTTCTCGCATGGTATCGTTGATCTGAAGACGCGTGCTGAGGTTGAGGCAATGTACTGGAGTGTTTGCCACGAGATACATGCCCTGGCCAAGAGTCTGAAGCACATACCTGAGGAGCTGATGAAGATTGACAAGCTGTTGGCCGACAAGTACTTCTGCAACTTCTCGCTGTTCCAGAGTCTTAGCGACTCATGGGCCATCGACCAGGTATTTCCTATTATGCCTATCCAACGACTCGACGAGCGCCCCACACGCAATGCTACCATACAGGATATCACATGCGATAGCGATGGTAAGATAGCCAACTTTACCACCAATCGCCACAACACCCACTCGCTGCCCGTTCATGCTCTCAAGAAGAACGAGCCTTACTACCTGGGTGTGTTCCTGGTAGGCGCTTATCAGGAGATTTTGGGTGATATGCACAACCTGTTTGGCGACACCAATGCCGTACACATCTCTGAGAAGGATGGCGGCTACCACATCGATCAGATAATCGATGGTGAGACTGTAGAAGAGGTGCTGGAGTACGTACAGTACAACCCCAAAAAGCTGGTACGCCAGCTTGAGGTCTGGGTTGCCAAGAGCGTTAAGCAGGGCAAGATCAGCCTCGACGAGGGTAAGGAGTTCCTATCTAACTACCGCTCAGGACTTTACGGATATACATACCTTGAATAGAATATAGCATATGAATAAGAGAATCAACCTTTGGCTGTTGCTAGCCGTAGTATTGTGTAGCACGCTGTTTACAGCCTGTTCAAACGATGATGACCCTGTAGTGCCACCCACACAACAGCGCACAGAAGCTTCGAAGGCACTAATCAAGATTTGCAACGAGAATGCCGAGGTAAAATCTCTGCTTGAGCACGCCATAGCCCAGGCTGCTGAGATTAACCCAGACCGCAGATACAATCCTGCCCAGTCGCTCGATGAGTTCTACGATTTCATCGACTGGAACGTTCGCCAGCTGCCTTGGGACGTGATGATACATCATTCGCCCGACGAGTATGGCCGAACACTCTATGGCCGTACCGATCAGGGCGTAGGCTACTTCTGGTTCATAGTAGACCAGCCACTCGACGAGCTGAAGGACCGTGGATTCTTCTACCCCACAGTAGAGTTTGTTGAGCCCTTTGCATCGTGGCTGAGCACCTACAGCAACACGTGGGCCGAATTCCTCGACACAGAGGAAAGCTGGAATGACACCTATTATAATATGGTGAAGGACGACCCTGACTGGGGACTGGACAAAGGATGGTATGGCGAGGGCAACCTGTGGCGTACCTACAATGAGTTCTTTGCTCGCAGCCTGGTATCGCCCGATGTACGCCCGATAGCTACTGATTATGAAGTGGTATGCCCTGTTGACTCATGGCCAAAGCAAACCTGGAAGATAGACGACAACAACCAGTTGCAATATCCACAGGACCTGCAGATTAAGACAGCTAAGATATCTGATATAGCACAGCTTATAGGCGACGACTCACAGTATAAGGATGCCTTTGCAGGTGGCACGCTCACCCACACATTCCTGGATGTGAACCTCTATCATCGTTACCACTCACCTGTGAATGGTGTACTTAAGGAACTACGCAAAGTGCCTGGCGTATCGGCAGGAGGCGGCTATACACTCTGGGACGACGACACGAAGTTGTACTACTATAGAAACGACCTTGGATTCCAGATGGTAGAGACACGCGCCTGCGCCATCATCGAAACAGAGAAATATGGTCTGGTGGCAATGATGCCAGTAGGCATGTCGCAGATATGCAGCGTCAACTGGCTCCCATCGCTCCACGTGGGGCAACAGCTAAAACAGGGCGACGAGATGGGATTCTTCCAGTTTGGCGGCTCTGATGTAGTGATGATATTCCAAAAGGGAATAGATGTCAACATCGTTCACGGTTTTGAATTGACTCTGATGGGCCAACCCTACGCCAGATTAACACGAAATGACTAAAAACTGTAACGAATGAAAAACTATAAAAACAAACTATTCAGAATCCTAAACCAATCGGTGGCAACACGCACCACAGTAATTATAGCTGTAGTGGTGATAGCCATCTTGCTGATAGGAGGCACTTTCCAGGTAAAATATATACGTGATGCGGTGGCCAAAGAAACCAACCGCCAGGCCAGCCGATCAATGGAAAACGCCATTAAGGAAATCGACAATCGTATATCCACTGTCGAGACTGCTGTTACTACAGCTGCATCGTATGCACACATGTTTGCACCACACAAAGAGCTTCACGAACTGCTGATAGAGAAGCTTATCAAGGCCAATCAGGACATTTCGGCCGTTACACTACTTTACAAAGCCAACTATTTTCCTGAAGAAGGCAAATACTTCGCACCAACCATTGTGCGCAACGAGGATGGTAGTCTGGAGACTGATGAGATAGGAGGACCAGAAAACGATTTTTGCTATCTTGAAACTGATAGCAACTGGATATATACCAACAAGCTCGACACAGGCTATTGGTGCCTACCTTATGTCGACTCGATGTCGACCAAGCGTGCTATGGTAACCTACTCTGTGCCACTGCACGATGACTCTGGCCATACCTATGCTGTGCTTTGTGCCGATGTAGCGCTTGACTGGGTACAGCGCCTTGTAGACAAGGCCAAGCCCTATGCTTATTCTACTGCATTTGTAATAGGCCGTGACTCGCAATACGTGTGCCACCCGGACATAGACTGGATACAATCTATCAACTTTATCGATCAGACAAAGAAAATGAAGAATCCGGCTTATATCGAAATGGCCAAACGCATCATTAGTTGGCAGCGTGGTACCGACACTGTTGATATGACCAGTCTGCTGGCCAACGATGATAATAAGAAGGACGACTACTCGTCATCAGTTGTATTCTACGCACCTGTAGAACGTGTGCAGTGGTCTGTATGCTTCTCGATATCAGAAGATAAAATAATGGAGGGGCCTAATAAGATTAGAAACAATATGATAGTATGGCTCATCATCCTGCTGATAGCCATATCCATATCGCTGTTCTACATTATCCGTTGGCAACTGTCACCACTCAAGCTGCTGGCCAATAAGACCGTTGAGATATCACAGGGTAACTTCAACGTAGCACTGCCCGAATTTGATTCGAAAGACGAAATACGCCACCTGCGCGACTCGTTTGTAGACATGCAGCAGTCGCTGTCTAAATACATCGATGAACTGCAAACCACCACAGCCTCGAAGGCATCTATCGAGAGCGAGCTGCATGTGGCCAGCAACATACAGATGTCGATGCTGCCAAAGATATTCCCACCCTACCCCGATCGTAATGATATCGACATATATGGTGAGCTTACACCAGCCAAATCAGTTGGCGGCGACTTGTTCGATTTCTACATCCGCGACGAGAAGCTTTTCTTCTGTATAGGCGACGTGAGCGGCAAGGGTGTGCCTGCATCGCTGGTGATGGCTGTGACCAGAGCACAATTCCGCACGGTTTCTGCCCACCAGGCTGCGCCCGATCGTATCATCACAACCCTTAACGATGCTATGGCCGAAGGCAACGACTCAAACATGTTTGTTACCCTGCTGGTAGGAGTACTCGACCTGCCTACTGGCCGTCTGCACTACTGCAATGCAGGTCATGATGCACCATTCTTAGTAAGATTTGACGATGTGGCAAAGGTAGACGAACTGCCTTGCGACTCGAATATACCTGTAGGTGTAATGCCAGGCTGGAAGTTCACTGCCCAAAAGGCAATGATCGAACCCGGTACCACTATCTTCTTGTTTACTGATGGACTGACCGAGGCCGAAAATATCGAGCATGGTCAGTTCGGCATGCAGCGCATTATCGATCAAGCCCGTGGCATACATGCCTCAGGCAGCGTCAGCCCGCATGCCATTATCAGCCAGATGAAACAGGCCGTACACGCCTTTGTGGGCGAGGCCGAACAGAGTGATGACTTAACCATGTTAGCAGTGCAATACACAAAGAAACAACTCGATGTGCGCTACCAAAGCCACATCACCCTGCCCAATGATGTGCAGGCAGTACCACAACTCAATAGTTTCGTTGACGAGGTTTGTGAGCAAGCAGGCTTCGACATGAGTACTACGATGAAGCTTAATCTGGCCATCGAAGAGGCTGTGGTTAATGTGATGAACTATGCCTACCCGGCCGGTGTGAAAGGCGATGTAGACATCGAAGCTCAGATTAATGATGAACGCCTTAAGTTTGTCATTAGTGACAGCGGTACCCCCTTTGACCCCACGGCCAAAGCTGAGGTCGACACCACACTGTCGGCCGAAGAAAGAGGTATCGGAGGATTAGGTATCCATCTAATCCGACAGATAATGGATACAATTAATTACGAACGAGTGGACGGAAAGAACGTTCTTACGCTCCGCAAAAAACTCACTAAAAACTCATAAAGTTATGAAGACAACATTCAAAGAAGAAGACAATTACTATGTAATGTACTTCGAAGGTCGCCTCGACACGGCAGCCTCTGCCCAGGTAGAAGAAGAGATGAAGCCTCTGTACGAGTGCAATGGTCACGACATCATTCTGGACTGTGCTAACCTTGAGTACATCTCATCTAGTGGCCTGCGCCTGTTCCTTGGACTGCTTAAGACAGCTAAGCCAAAGGGCAGTCATGTCTACATCCGTGCTATCAACGAAGACCTGCGCCAGGTGTTTGCCATGACAGGATTTATTAACCTGTTCGAATTTAAATGATGCGATTATCGCCACATTGCGAAATGCTGCTACAGGAGTTCCGTGACAAGCGGAACGAACTGTTGCAGTTGGATAGCCACGTTTACGAGTTGCTCTGCCAGCATTTTAGCCAGCAGGGCATCGAACTCAATAGCATAGAGCACCGTGTAAAGACCGAAAAGTCGCTGGCGGGCAAGCTGGAGCTAAAGGGCGAGAAGTATCGTGAACTGAGCGACATCACCGATCTGGTGGGTCTGCGCATCGTTACGTTCTATACCGACGATGTAGACAAGGTGGCAGCCATCGTAAGCCAGCTGTTTAATGTTGACTGGAGCAACTCAGTAGATAAGCGCAAACTGCACGAGTTGACCAGCTTTGGATACAACTCATTACACTACATCTGCAGTCTGCACGAAGGCAGCATCCCATTCGAGATACAGATACGTACAGCACTGCAGCACACGTGGTCGGCCATCGAGCACGACATTGGCTACAAGGGTGCCGTCAAGTTGCCCCCACAGTTCAGGCGTCAGTTCAGTCGTCTGGCAGGTATGCTGGAGCTGGCCGATGATGAGTTCAGCCGTCTGCGCACCACTATGACCGAGTATCGTCGACAGATTCAGACACTGGTCAAGTCGGGCAATCTGAGCGAGGTGACACTGTCCACCGATTCGTTCCGCAGTTATCTTGATTTGCGTCCGCTCGACAGGCTCAACCAGCGCATAGCAGCTGTAAATCAGGCCGAACTGTTCCCTGCTTCGCTCATGCCATTCCTGCCCATATTGGAGCACTTCGGCATGGAATCGCTTGGTCAGGTTCAGGCTATGGTCGACGAGCTAAGCGATGCGGCTTATCAGCTAGCGCTGTCGCAGCTGGCCATCACCGACCTCGACATATTGTCAGAGACAGTTGGTATGCAGAATCTATGCGTGGTCTACGCACTGAAGCATGGTGGCACGCGCGACGATGTTAAGTACATCTACGACAAGCTGTACGGCAATAATGATTCTAACGTACTGCTGGCCGACGGCATCATACGACAGTATGCAGCTATAGGTCAGAAGTAAGTGATATACATTATTAATAAATGAAACAAACACTAACAATTGTAAAAGTTGGCGGAGCCGTAGTCGAAGACGAAGTCCAACTGGCTCAGTTGCTTAAGGACTTCAGTGCCATACCTGGCCGCAAGGTGCTCATCCATGGGGGGGGGCGCCGTGCCACACAGGTGGCTGCCAGTCTGGGCATCGAGTCGAAAATGGTAGGTGGCCGCCGCATTACCGATGCCGAAATGCTAAGCGTGGTAACAATGGTTTACGGCGGACTGGTAAACAAGAATCTTGTAGCCCGTCTGCAGGCCAACGGTGTAAACGCACTGGGTCTTACTGGTGCCGACATCGATGTTATCCGCAGCCACAAGCGTCCGCTTAAAGATGGTATCGATTTCGGATTTGTAGGCGATGTGGATCGTGCCGATGGCCAGATGCTTAGCCGACTCATCGAGGCTGGCATAACACCAGTGATGGCCCCGCTAACCCACGACGGTCAGGGCAACATCCTTAACACCAATGCCGACACTATCGCCAGCGAGACTGCTAAGGCTCTGGCATCTATCTACGACGTTACGCTGATTTACAGCTTCGAGAAGAAAGGTGTGCTAAGCAATCCCGATGATGATGATTCGGTCATCCCGACCATCAACCGCGCCGACTTTGAGCGCTACAAGGCCGATGGCACCATCAGCGGTGGCATGCTGCCTAAGATTGAGAACGCTCTGAGCGCCATCGATGCAGGCGTAAGCCGAGTGATCATCACCCTGGCCACAGCCATCGACGGACACAGCGGAACAATTATTTCTTAATTTTTTTGTTTTACTTGTAACTTTTGCCCCAGGCTATTCGTCATATAAGAAGAAGAGGATGAAAAAGATAAGTTTCGAAAACGACATCTTGCCGCTGAAGAACGAGCTCTACAGGCTTGCCCTCCGCATCACCCTCAACCCTGCAGAGGCAGAGGATGTAGTACAAGACACGATGATAAAAGTCTGGAACCGCAGAGACGGCTGGGATGAAATCGAATCGATAGAAGCCTTCTGCCTGACCATCTGCCGAAACCTGGCACTCGACAGGATGCGCAAGATGGAAAACCAAAACCAGAGTCTTGAGGAGGGCGAACACGAAAAGCCCGACCAGAGCTACGCCTCGAATCCTGAAGAACAGGCTATGCAGCGCGACCGAGTTGAGCTGATACGCCGATTGATAAGTGAGCTGCCTGAGAAACAGCGAAGTGCAATGCACCTGCGAGAGTTTGAAGGCAAAAGTTATAAAGAGATTGCGTCGATAATGGCTATAACCGAAGAGCAGGTAAAGGTAAACATCTTCCGCGCCCGACAGGCCATCCGACAAAAATATATAGAATCAGAGAAATATGGACTATAAGTACATCAATCAGTTGCTGGAGCGTTATTGGCAGTGTGAGACAACACTGCAAGAAGAGGCCATTCTGCGCACCTTCTTCAGTCAGGACGACGTGCCTGCCGAGTTACAGCAGTACAAGGCCCTGTTTACCATCCAGCAGGATAAGGAGCAGGCTCTTGGCGATGACTTCGATGCCCGTATTCTCGCAATGGTGGGACAGCAGGAGTCCAAGCAGAAGGCCAAGGTGGTATCGTTTACCCATCGCCTC
>JAEEGL017108206.1_pt1 | contig 11942 bp, 2 predicted proteins | sample 9134231 | NCBI WGS metagenome assembly JAEEGL01 (sample SAMN16246548, study PRJNA631951) | gut metagenome | biome: gut microbiome; feature: rumen; material: fiber-attached | host: Bos | place: Iran: Karaj | collected 2018-10 | reverse complement strand
TCCCCAAAGAAAATTAAATAATTCTAATCAATATTGTTTCAAATTTTTTATTTTCTAATAATAAAATTGAATAAAGCCAATTTAAATCAGATATGTTTTAATTAATTCAAAATTTGTATAAACAAAAATTATTTTATAATCTTTATAATAATCCAAACTTACTAAAAGAAAAGACATAAAATTACTTAGAATAAAAGAATAAAAAGAATATAATATATTTTTCACACAGTAATGAACGGTAATATGAGAATATTAAAAACATTTTAAGAAATATAAATTATGAAAATAAAAGTAATAGAGGAATAAATATATTACACAACCCCTAAAAATAATAGATTAAATTTGTTATTATTAATTAAAGAGTAATATTTAATTTTGAATTAACAGATGACGAAGGAAGCACTCATTTTTATTTAGCTTGTTTTAGTAATTCTTTTAATTTTATTGAATATTTATATATTTTAAAATATTCAAGATAAAGAAGATTTAACTCCACTTCATTATATATATTCTTGTGAAAAAAAATATAATATTATAATTGTTATTATCCTGATATATATAATTCTCAAGAATTTTATTCTGTTGATTTGTAAAAAAAGTAAAAATAATTTTATATTATTCATATTCTTGATTTAAAAGTAATTTTCAGTTATTTGAACTAAAAATTACTTTTAAAAAAAATATTATCTTAAAAATAAATTTACTTATTGTTTAATAAGTTGCAATTATATTTTTATGTTGTTATTTTTTTGGAAATGAGAATAAATTAATGGAATTTTAATGATTTATAGTTAATATATTTAAAAGTTAAAAATAATATAAATATATAAATAAGAATATAATTATCAATATTATTTTTATAAAATCTTTTATAAAAAATAATAAAATGGAGAAATTATATACATATGAAGCAGAGGACAAAAATAAATATCAAATATTATTTCATAAACATGAAAAAAAAATTAAAATATCTTTTACTAATCAATCTTCTTCAGATTTAGAATATACTTCAGAATATCAATTAGATGAACTTAATGAAAGATTTGGAAAAGTTATTCATTTTAAAGAAATAAATGTATTTTATCAATGTTTACTTGATAATATAAGAAAAAAATCATTAATTATAAAACCACCTTATAAAAATATTATTACTTCTATATGGAAAACATTTCCAATAAAAGAAAATGAAAATCAAACTTTTACTTTAATGTTTTCTAAATTATTCAACAAAAATATTTCTTTAATATTTTATTCTAATTATACAATATCAGAAGAAGTTGTAAAAGAAATTGAAAGACAATTAGAAATAAATCAAAAAAGTAAAATTGAAGACAATTTTTATTCTAAAATTACTTATGATAGTTATTTTATACAAAATATGTATTTTTTATTAAATAAATATAGTAATGAAGAAAAAAAATTAAAAGATTTTATGAAAATAATAGAATTAAATCAAAAAATTATTGAATTTAGAACATTATTAATATTTTTTGATGAAGATAATTTAATTGATTCATTAATGAAAGTAATAAATAAATGTTATAAAAATCAAATATTTATTGTAATATTTACAAATAAGGTTATAAATAATTTAAAAATAGAAATAGAAGAAAAAATAGATAAATTATCAGAAACAAAAAAAAGTTATTTTGATATGAATAATATTTTCATATATGAAATTAATGAAGGACATAAAAAGATTTTAATGACAATTTTGAAAATTTTTTCATATTTTAATCAATTAGGAGATTGGTTTTATTTGCATTTATTTGAAAGTGGTTTAAAAATAGAAGGATTGGAAGAAGAAGTTAAAAAATTATTTTATACTCATTATTTTAATATTTTATTATGTGGAAGAACTGGAACTGGAAAAAGTACCTTTATAAATAAAATTATGGGAGAAAAAAAATCTTTTACTTTAAAAACACAATCAGCAGGAACTGAAAGAAATAATTTTTATATTCATAAAAATTATCCCATTAAAATCATTGATGTTTGTGGTTTTGCTGAAGGAAATGAAGGAAAAGAAATTTTAGAAAGATTAAATTTAATTTATAAAAAAAATCCAGATAATATTATTATTGATAAATCAATGAATGATATTTTTCATTTTTATGAAGATAAAAGAAATAATATTCATTTATTATTATATTTTAATGTTTATAATGATAAATATGATGTTCTTCCTGGAGAATTACCAGTTGTTTATGATGCAAAAGATAAAAAAATTCCAATTATTTTTATTATTAATAAATGTAAGGATGAAATATTTAATGATGAAGATGAAAAAAAAGATTTATTAGATGAAATTATAGAAGTTAGAAAAAATACTGATTTTGAAAATAATAAAACTTACTTTATTAATTGTATAAATGGAAATGGATTTAAAGAATTATTAACTGGTATTTTTGAACATTATCAAAATTCTTTAATATCAAAAGAAAATTTAGAAAAGATTAATGAAAAAACAATGAATAAAGAAGATTTTCAAAAATTATTTGAAAATTCATTTTTTTTAAAAAATATTGAACCTCAAAATATTTTATTGCATGAATCTTTGTTAACTTCTATTAAAGATATTAAAGAATTAATTATTAAATTATCAGGGTATTATTCTGATAATTTAGGTTTCTTTCAATCTTTAAACTTTTACTTTTTTTATAAAATTTATAATAATATTAAAAGAAATTCTGAAATTAATTTTTTTCCATTATTAACAGATTTAGTGAAAAAAATTTATTCAAATTTTGGGTTTGAAAAAAATGAAAATGAATGTAATGATTTTATAAAATCTCAAATTGGAAATTATTTTGGATTTAACTCTCAGGGAACTGCACCATTGCCTAATAACTTTAATCTTCAAGAATTTAAAACTGATTATAATAATTTAGTAAAATTATTTTGGAATTCAAAAAGTAATTATATGTTAGATATTGAAAATATGAATTTAGATACAGAAAATAAAATAGAAGAAAAAGTATTTGAATTAACTGATAATAATTCTGAAATTGATTCTGAAAGAATTCTTCTTTTAATTAAAAGAGATTTTGGTTTAGATAATACAAAAAGAGATGCTACAAGTAATGAAAAAATTATTCAAAAATTATTTTATATTTCTTATACATGTAATCAATTAATTTCTTTTCTTTGTGGAGAAATTAATCAATATGGATTTAAATATAAATCAATTTATAATTTTTATTATACTGTATCAAAGTCATATAATGATGCAATTAATGGATTTATTGAAATTCAAAAAAATTTAGAAGATAATAAGAAAAAATTGAAAGAATATATTCAATCAAAAAAAAATAAAAAAAATCAAGAAAATGATGAAGAAAACAATGCTGCTCCTAACATTAATTATGATTATGATAAAGATAAATAATATTAAATAAAAAAAAATAAATGTTTAATATTTTTTTTAATGTAAAATTATATATTTAAAGGAAAATCCTCTCAAGATTTTGAGAATATAATAATTCATTTGATACTCCAGAAAGATTTTAATATTTGGAAATTTGAAAATTAATAAATTGTATAAACTTTTAAAAAAAATTAAAAACGGGAGAAAACAATAATAAAGATTGGATGAATTTCAGGGAATTTAGCTGAAAAATATGTTAATATTTAAAGTAATAATTTAAAAATTTATAAAATAGATTATCTTTTAATTTTTTAAAACAAACATAATATAATATATTTTTGGAAAAGATTTATCTTAATATTTATAATTATTTTAATATAAATAAAACTTTTTTTAATAATCATTATTCTTATATTTAATTAATGAAATGTAGTTTTCATTTATTATAATATTATATGGTTGGTATAAATATTATTATCATTTGAATTATATTATATATTTAATTATCATGAATCATAATTGATTATTTGATTTTCTTACAATTAAAAATATTTTTGCTTAGATCATGTTATTGTTTTATGTCATAAAATATCATATTTACTAATTTAATACTCAATATTTAATCAAAAAAACATTATTTCATAATAACACAATTATTTTAAAGAAAATAATATGATTATATAAAAAAAATAATATTATGAGATAATTCAAGAGTTAAAGGAAAGATATTGAAATAAATATTTCAAAAAAATAAAAGTTAGATATCCTTATTTTAATTTTCTGAATTTAAAGATGAGAAATTATTTTTTTATTATATTTTTAATAAATAATGTGAAGAATAATTTAATAATTTAATCAAAATAGCTCTTTCAAATTGAAAAATTGGGAAAAAAATACAGATGTTCCTTCCATTTACTAATAACACTTAATTTATATTAAATAAATAAAAAAGCTATTTATATTTTTTAAATTTACTGATTTATTTGATTTTTTAATTTAGGTGATTTTATTAATCTTTCTCTAAGAAAAAAACAATAAATCAAAAGTGACATTTTATTTGAATTTTCATTTAATCAATATTATTAAATCAATTAGAATTGATAAATCATTATAAATTATTTCTATCTCAATATTGAATAAAATATTTCAATTAAAAATAATTTATTTGTTTATTTTTGATATATAATATCAAATAATTTTAATTTGATTAAATAAGACTTATAAATAAAGATTCCTTAGTATTTATATTTAATTTATAGAATGATATTTAAATTTATATATCTTTGATAATATGATTCTGATGTTATTCAAATTTTTTTATCCTGATTTACCTTTTTTCAAAATTTATTTTTTCTGATTATGATTTAATAAATTTTTAAATTTAGAAAACTTTTTCATTATAAAATTAACTTTCACAAATTTATAATTAATATTGAACATATAAATAAATATTTTAATACATAATAGTATTATAATAACAAGGTTCAACTTTTGTAATAATTTCATTTGCTTTCAAAGTCTTAAACGGGAAAATTATAAGATAAAAACATAAAATAATCAAAATTAAAGCAATAATCAATATATAAAAAACAATAATAAACTTTTTTATTCTTCTTTTATTTCTATTTTTATCAATTTTCCAACATATTACAAAATTAGGTACATTTCTACTTAATATATATTCAATTTCCATTTGATATGAAATAAATTTTTCATCTTGAATTCTTGCTAATAACTTTTCTCCTTTATTCATATCTTCTTTAAATTCATTAAAACGACTTTTTATAGTTGAAACTAAACTATCTATTGCACCTTTTACACCTTTTGAATTAATTCCTTTACTAATATTTTTACATGTTTCAATTAAATTTTCTTCTTTATAATTATTCAATGAATTAAATTGAGTATATCCAAATGTATTTTTATTTTTATAATAATATGAATAAATAAAATCACATGCTTCTTTACCATTAAATTTTGAAAAAAAATAAAAAATATAAAGAAATTTTTTTCTATTTGCAGTTAAATATTGATTAAATTGATTATTAAATAAATCATGTTTTACAAGGGCTTCTTGTAAAATATTATGAACTTTATAATCATTTAGAATTTTTAATTGTGGAAAAGAATTCAAATAACCATTTGAATGATATTCAAAAGTAATTACTTCTCCTTTTAAAAGCATTATTGCATACATTAAAAAAATTTCCATTCTTGTATTTAAAGCTTCAACCATGTTTTTTATTGCTATTGAAAATATAACATTTCCTTCTAAACTTTTATAAATAATTATATCAATAATAATAAGAAATATTATAATTAAAAAAGCTGAAATTAAAAAAAAGAAAATGGAAATTATTAAAATTTTTGGTTTTTGTAAGTCTTTTTTTGCTGAAATTTGGTTAATTTCATTTGTTAAATCTAAAGTATTTTTTAAAGTTTCATTTGTTTTATCTTCATTTGTAGTCTTAATATTTTTTATATTTCCTTTTATTAAATCTTTAGTTATATCATTCATTGACTTTTTTTTATGAACTTTTTTCAATTTCATACTTCTTTTCACCTTTATATTATTATCAATGTGTTCATTCATTATATTCATTTTATTTTCAAAAACACTTTTTAAATTAAAAGTCAATTTTTTGTTGTTTTGAAAATTAAATAAATTATAATTAATTGTCAATCCTTTATCATTGAATTTTTTATTTGTTATTTCCTGTATATTGCTTAAGCTTGATTTTTTTTTTGAAACATTTGATAAACTTATTTCTTTAAAGTTCTCATCATTTTCTATTAATTTTATTTGATAAGGTTTTATGATTAAAGGTAATTTATTATTGATTCTTATATAATTATTTTTAAATTTATTGTTATCATCAATTTTATTTAAAAAAACAATTTTTTTATTTTTAAATTTTTCCAAATTTTCTGAAGAACAATCATCAATAAATTCTTTGATTATTGATGTTTTTTTTAAAAGTAATTTACTAAAAAAAACCAAATAATTGAAATTAATATAATATTTTGCATAAATTTGGTTCATATATTTATTAAAAAAATATGATTGAATAATACTTATTATAATTATTACACTTATATTCAAAATATTCATAATATATGTAAAAAACATAATATTTCTTGCATCTTTTCTTGTATCATATATTAAAAGATTATCAATTTCATCCCAAGAATATTTTCCATTACAAAAATAATTATCAAAAACAAATTGAAAAAAAGCAGATTCATTTAATAATTTTCTATTTTCAATTGTATAATAAGAAATATTAAATAAAAATATTTCAATATCATTTTGAACAACTTCATAAGCTTTTAAATGTGAATTTGATAAAATTGATTTTAACGAATTTTTTGAAATTAAATTATCACTTTTCACAGAAATATAATTTAATTCAGAATAGAAGATTTTAATTATTTCTTGTTCATTATAATCACATAAATATTTTTCTTGTCTTTCAAATAATTTATAATAATATAAAAAATCATCAATTTTTTCTAAAATTTTATTTTTATGATGATTAATTGTATTTATAAATCCATTATCTAATATTTCATTAGTTTGCAAATTATTTGCAATAAATTGCATTGAAACTAAAGATGAAACAAATGAATAAATTATATTTCTTGTGATTAAAGAACTGACTAAAATTTCATTTAGAATTTGTGTTTTTTTTTTATTTTTTCTTTCAATTATTAATAGATATGTTTGTAATATTATAAAAAAAATTGTGAAAAAAATCCATATTAACACTTGTAAATATATATTTTTTTTAATTGTATCACTATGATTTTTTTTTTTTATTGGAGAAAAAGAAAATTCTGGATTTTTATTATATTCAAATAATTTATCTGAATTATCATTTAAAATCATTTGATTAGTACTTTTATTTGAATATGAATTTAAAGTCGACATTAATCTATTTGTTTTTTCTTCAATAATATTATTATATTCATTAATCTCTTTTTCTTCTTTTTGATTTAAATTTAAAATTCCTTTCATATTAATATTATGTGATGAAATTAATTGTTTAATTGATAAAATTTGAATTTGACGTATTTTATTCAAAATTTCATTCTGATTATAATTTAATTCAAATTTAGTCTCTCTTGTTTTGATTGGTTCTTTAAATTTTGATTGTATAGAATGATTATTATTTTGTTCATTACTTATGAAATCTTCTAATGCAACAATTTTTTTATCAATTTCAAGATTAAAAGAAACAAAATAATATATTTTATATAATTTCTCATTTTTTGGGATTTCTCTTTCTTCAAAATTACAAATTAATTCTGTATTTTTTTTTATTATTTCTTTTTGCATTTTTTTTATTTGTTTATAAGATTGTGAAAATTCTTCATTTGAATTATTATGCATTAAACTAATATTTAATTCTTCAATATTTTCATATATCTGAACCAAATTTTTTTTAATTGTATCTTTTATTTCTATATTTTCAACTTTTAAAATATCTTTAAACAAATTAATTTTAAATTTTTTTATAATATCTAAATTCAAACAAAAATAATATTCAAATCCTTTACTTATTGCAATTATTTTCCCATTTTTATTAATAAAAATAAAACATTCTTCTTTATTCTTTTTTGCTTTTATTTTATTATCTTTTTTTAAATTACCCTCATTAATTAATTTATTATTCTTTTTTTTATGTTTTCCTATTTGTTTAGAATATTTAAAATCATAAGGATAAACTTTCATAAATAATTTTAATCCTTCTCCACTAAAAATGACAATTGAAATAATATCATATAAATTAGAATATTTTTCTTTATTGAGAAGAACAATTTCTCTTAATAAAATCTGAACTGAGCCTACACGAATTTTATCTAAAATAATATATTCAAAACATTTTTTCAAAGAATCTGGAAACAATTCATTAATTTCTTTTCCTTTTATTTCATATAATTTATAATTTAATTTAGAACATAATTCATCAGATGCATATTCAATAGTAAATTTCCAACTATTTTTATTATTATATGTATTTAAAATCAACATTGAAAAAGATTCATCTTTACATTCAATTTCAAAAATATTTTTATAACATATTGAAATTTTATGAGGAATATCTGCGTAAAAAAAAGAATAAAATATTGTTAATTTAGCATTTAAATAATATGAATTTATTGAATTTTTTGAATATTTGTTTTTTAAATAATTATTCATTTTTTTTAATTGTTTTTTAAAACTTTTCATATAATTCATACATTGATGAAAAGTACAATCTTCATCTTTAAAATAATTAATGGTTTTTATATATTTTTCAATTGTTAAAGTAAGATTATTTTCAAGATTAATTTGATCAATGAGTTCAGAATAAATTTTATACATTTCAGGAAAAGAATTTTCATTAAAATTTTTATTTATATTTTCTTCTTGTGAATAAATATAGAAATTTTTATAATCTTCTAATATAATTAATTTTATTAATTTACATTGTAATCTTACTAATTTATTTTCTTTATAAAATTTTGAGTTTGAAAATTCTTCAACATAAAAAAGTGATTTATTATAATTTTTATCAAATATAATATAAAATAAAACTAAAGCTAAAATGAAAAATGCTTTTCTACTATAATTTTTATTTTTTATCACTTCAGATTTAATCATGTATTCTATATATTTATACATTATTGGAAATTTATTTTTTAACAATTTATTTTCTTTTTTTACTCCATCTCTTATTTCTTTTATTGAATTCAAAAAATTATCAACTTGCACCAGAAAATCACGGTAAACAAAATTCTTACAATAACATTTTAATCCAACTATCTTTGAACATTTCTTTTCTTTAATATGATTTTTGAAAAATGTGTCAAAACATTCTATAATTTCATATAATAAATCATTCCCTATTTTTTTTTCAATATGATTAAATATAAAGAATATTTTATTAAGTAACTCATAAGGATAATCTAAACATAGTTTATTTTCAAAAGCCTCAAGTGTATATTTTTTTTCTTTATTATTTATTATTTGGAGAATAATCATTGATAAAGATATTTCAACTAAGAGCTTAAAAACAATAATAACTTGATTTTTTTGTAATATTATTAAATTATTATTGAAATCAAATAAAAAAATAAATTCAATGATACAAGAAAAAAAATTCATTGAGTAAATAAATAGAGATATCAATCTTAAATTCCAATTTATATAAAAATTTTTTGGTTCAATGAAAATAAATTTAATATAGAAAATAATATAAATTATTCTTATTATTATTTTTATACCAACACATATTTTAAAAGATAAATAATAATCAAATACTAAAATAATTTGAAATAAAGGAAAAAAAACTAATTTAATTTTCAATTCATTTAATTTTGTTACAATAAAAGAAGAACTAATACAAACTGGTTTTGCTACTAAAATACTAAAAATGATATTTAAAAAAAAATTCCAAATTAATATTATTGTTTGAATTATTATGATAATAATATTTTGAAAATCTCTACAATCATCCTTATATGTTTTAATCAATTTATAAGAAATATTTACGTCATAAATAGGAGTACAAAAAAAATTTTCAGAACAAATCATAAAAATAAAAGGAGAAATAACAAAATTTATTAAATATATTATTTTAATATTAATATAAAATATATTTGAATGAATAGTTTTATTATATTCTTTGATTTCATTATATAATTTTAAAAAAATCAATAAATTTACAATTGACAAAATAAAGAAGAATAAAACTAAATAAAATGATATTTTTTTTGCATTTGATTGATGTAATAATGGTAAGCCACTATAATAAGAAATAATATAAGTTATTGAATATTTATAAAAGATATTCCAATCATGGCATACTAAAAAAACGGGAATTATTCGTAAAATTATTATTATCAAATCTAAAAAATAATTGTTTGGAATATTGGATTCTAAAATTAAAATTATTTTTTCAAAATCTGAATTATCCATTATTTTTATTAAATTTTTTTTAATTATATTTTTAAAATATTAAAAAATTTAAAGAATAACACAAACAATCATAGATTTATTGTTCATAATATGCAAGAATTGTTTCTTGAGTTAAATATTTCTTTTTTAATTTTTGTTTCAATCAAATTTTCTTAATTTTTATTTTTCTTTTCTTAATGGAATTTTAATGTTCTTTTCTTGAGTTTTTTTTACATACTTTTTTTAATGATTATATTTTCTTTAATAAAACTTAATTATTAATTATTTATTCCGATTTCTTTGTTCCCAATTTTATAAAAAAATTTTAAAATGTTATTTCATTTAAAATATTTTTTTGAATATTAAAATAATATTTTATAATAATAAAAATAATAATTAAACTTTTATTCATTTAAAATCAAATTATAAATAAAAATTACTTATTATTATTTAATAAATTAAATATTTAAATAAACAAAAAATATATAGAATAACAACTCATAAAAGAAAATATGAGTTTCAATCTGTAATAAATTATCTTAATATAAATATTAACAAACATATTAGATATAATAACTTAATTTAGAATCTTGCCAATTTTCTAAAACCCTTTATCAAATTATTTGGTTATTAATTTTTAAAGGTTAAAAGAATAATAATTCAATTTCTTTTCTATAATTTTTAATTATATTTATTTCCAATTTAAATTTAAAAAATATTTTTCATCAAGTTATCCAAAAATAATATTCATTACTCAAATGTTATTCTCATCCAGTGATATCTTTTCTTCTTTAATGAATTTCTCTTCATTTTATTTTATGAAGGGATAGAATACAATTAAATATATTCATAAAATATTTTTATTCTCCTAGAAATTTCAGAATAATAATATATTACAAAAAATGAATTGTTTTGCTTAATTCTCTTTGAATGACCCTAGAATTAATTTTAATTTTTTGTTTTATTTAATTTCAAATTTATTAACATATTTCACATGGATCATCAGGCTTATTTTTTTTAATTAAAATACCATTTTTTCTAATATTATGATTAATTGAATATTTTACCAATTTATAAAAAAAATTTTAATATATAAAAAGAAAAATAAATAAAGTTTATCAATATCAAGACAATAAAGAAATTATCTGATTGTATTATCATTTCTTCATTATATAGTTGTAATTTATTTTTGTAGAAAATCTGAAAACTTAAATAAATCTTTAAAACATTTTTTCAAAATAAAAATAATTCAATGATTCACATTATTAATATTCTCTTCTTCTTTATAATTTAAAGAAGTTAAAGAATAATAATTATACATATACTTTATGAGTATTAAAAATTAGATAAATTAAAGAAGTAAATTTTTTTTGAAATCAAAAAACATATAATTTGTATTTAAAAAGGATTGTTCATAATAATTTAAATATTATATTTTAGAAATTTATAGAAGAAATATTATTTTGTAATTAATTTCAATATATTTCTTTTCATTATTTGTTCCTTCTGTCTAAGAATTCTTTCTTTTTGTTTCTTCTAAAGAATATATTATTATTTGATTTAAATAATCCTTTTAATATCATATTCACATATAATTAATTTTTTAAATTTATATTTTTAAATTTTCATTAT
>JAEEGL016532401.1_pt1 | contig 11942 bp, 10 predicted proteins | sample 9134231 | NCBI WGS metagenome assembly JAEEGL01 (sample SAMN16246548, study PRJNA631951) | gut metagenome | biome: gut microbiome; feature: rumen; material: fiber-attached | host: Bos | place: Iran: Karaj | collected 2018-10 | reverse complement strand
GGAACCCCGCCGTGACCACTTACAACATGGAGATGGCCGCTGAGCCCAATCTGGACGACTTCACCGCCACCATCGAGGGCGTGAGCGCCGTGCTCACCAAGTCGATGGAGCAGAACCAGGACGGCAGTTACCGCATCGCCATCAGTGTCGTGTCGGGCGACCTGCAGAACGCCACTTGCTATATCATCAACGTGACCGTTAAGTCCTCCGTCAAGAAGGGCGACGTGAACAACGACGGCAAGGTTGACATCAGCGACGTGACCGCACTCATCGACTACTTGTTGAGCGGCATCGAAACCGGCGTTAACATCTCAGCTGCCGATGTCGATGACAGCACCAACGTCAATATTGCCGACGTCACAGCACTCATCGACATGTTGTTGTCTGGAAACCACGAAATTCTATAATATTATATAAAGTAATTCTTTAAGAAAAATGAAGAAAGCATTCGCACTTTTCGCAGCTGCTTGCTGCGCACTGGCGCTGAGCGCCACCACCTATACCTGCCACATCAAGGTCGTTGTCAACGGCATTGTGTCGGAGCAGGACGAGGTGCCCGTCGTTGTCAATGAGAGCAATGGCACCTATGACTTGAGCCTGAACAACTTCTGCCTCACGTCCGAAGGCATTACCATGCCCGTGGGCAACATCGCTGTGAGCGGCGTGGAGGGTATCGACGAATATGGCTACACAACCATCAAGTTCAACGCCCCCATCACTATCACCGCTGGCAACGACGGTGTGCACTCTCAGGACGAGTGGATCGGCCCCATGCTGGGCGAGGTGCCCATCGACCTGACCGCACGCTTTATCAACTCCGCCCTTGACGCCAACATCGACATCGAGTTGGCAGTCCTGGGACAGACCATCGGCGTGTCACTCTTCGGTGTCGCTCCTTCTATCAAGGGAGATGTGAACGAGGACGGCGAGGTGACCATCAGCGACGTCAATTCCGTCATCGATATCATCCTCAACGACTAAATACACAGCCTGAGGTACATACCAAAAAACAGGAGTACTACCATTTTCGGTAGTTTTCCTGTTTTTTTATTAATATTGCTATGAACATTCATTATAAATCATTATCTTTGCACATAATTTTTTAAGGAATCCGAAAACCAAATAATCATTCGATTCAGTATCAGCAATTTGTTTTAACAATTATATTTAATCGTTTTTATTAACTAAATTAATTAGCTTTATGAAGAAATTATCAGTACTTTTGGTTGCCGCCGCAGTTGCACTGAGTGCAAGCGCAGGCGTTAACAACCGAATCGTCAACAATCCGACGACTAAGGTTAGTGTAAAGGAAATGAAGGCTAAGGCTGGCGAGCGTCAGACCATGAACTTCAAGCGTGGTGCTACCCAGAACTTCACAGGCACTCAGCTCAAGGCTATGGACTGGCAGGTTCGTACCACAAACCACGCGCTGAGGGATGGTGCTAACCTCCTTTGGGACTTTGAGGATGAAGCCCAGCTCAACGACTGGATGGTGCTTGACAATGATGGCGATGGCTTCGGCTGGACCTATTTCAACATGACCGGTGTAGAGACAGGCCGCATGACCCCTTACAGTGGTGAAGGCCTTATGGCATCAGCAAGTTATGACAACGAAATGCAAGTGGCTCTGACTCCTGACAACTGGCTGATTTCTCCCGTTGTAACCCTCAACAAGACGTTCTCGTTCTATGCAGCAGGTCAGGATGCCAGCTATGCAGCTGAAGTATTCGGTGTTTATGTATGCATCGGCGATCCCACCAACATCAACGACTTCGTACAGGTTGGTAGCGACAGGACCGCAACTGGCAATTACACCAAGTACACCTATGACCTGAGCGCTTACGAAGGTCTGCAGGGTTGCGTTGCCATCCGTCACTACAATGTTACTGACATGTTCTGGCTGAACATCGACGACGTCGCCATCAACGGCGATGAGCTTGAACCCGAGCCCGTGGTTCCTGATGTAATCTATGACATCCCCGCAACTTGCGAGCTTTACACCTTCTATCGCAACTCTGCTTACATCGCTAGCGGTTTCTTCGGCATCTCCGGTGGTACCACCGATGGCAAGATCAATGTAGCCATTGACGCTGAGAACGGCGAGTGCTACGTTCAGAATCCTTTATGGTGGGTTGACAGCTATAACACCTGGGCAAAGGGTACCTGTGAGGTTACCGAGGATGGCATCTTGCTGACTATCCCCGTTGGCCAGTATCTGATGTACTCTGAAGCCTATGGTTATGGCATCCAGCTCTTCTGGGGTAGCACCTATGTATATCAGGACGGCTATGATGAGGAGACTGGCGAGCCCTTGTACTACCTGGGCACCGAGGTTGACGAGCGCACCACCGAGATCCAGTACCTGTTGACCGAGAACGGCCTCTTCCTGATTGGCAGTGAGGGTAACATGAATGCCGAGTTCCCCGAGAACTTCAACTCAACTGGTCTGATGGCCATCTACAGCGACGACCTGAGCTGGATCAGCAACGAGTTTGCTAACGTTGATGAGGAAGGCAATGCACTGCCCTTCGGTTACACGGTTAACCTGGTTCCCGCCGTTCCCGCTAACCCCACCGCTGATGAGTGGTATGACTGCGGTGACGAGAGTGGCTTCTCAAGGTTCTACTTCACCTTGCCCACCTTCGACGTTGATGGCAACATGCTCGATCCCGAGTACATCAGCTACAGCATCTTCGTTGACAACGGTAATGGCCCCGAGATGTTCACCTTCCCCGCTGTTGATTACACCTATGACCTCTATGAGGACATCACCGAGGTTACCTATGACCTCTACAGCAGCGCCGTTGACTTCCGCGACTACTTCTGCTACTTCTATCGCACCAACGAGCCCGGTTACGAGCCTCTGTTCACCGATGACATCGGTATCCAGGTTTACTACACCGTTAATGGTATCAAGAACGCCAGCGACATCGTATGGCTGTATGGTGTACACTCAAGCGTTGACGAGCTCGTAAGCGGCAAGACCGTTGCTAACGTACGCTACTTCAACGTAGCTGGTCAGGAGATGGCTCAGCCCAACGGCTTGACCATCCAGGTTACCACCTACACCGACGGCACCACCAGTGCTGCTAAGGTTGTGAAGTAAGTAACAACTCTATCATTCCGTTTAACAACGGACTGAAAACTGTAGAGACGCAATTATTTGCGTCTCTACTTGTTTTATTGACACAATTGCATTAATTTTGTGCTATGGACAAAAATGAAAATTACCGGATGCTTGCCCAGCAGGTCGAGAGCCTGATCGAGGGCGAGAACAACCCCACAGGGCAGCTCGCCAACGCTGCCGCCCTGCTCCACGAGACCATGGGCTGGTGGTGGACAGGCTTCTACATGGTTAAGGGCGACACCCTGCAACTCGGTCCCTTCCAGGGACCCGTCGCATGTTACAGCATCAAGCGTGGCCGTGGTGTGTGCGGCACAGCATGGCACGAGAACCGCACCCTCGTCGTCCCCGACGTGGAAGAGTTCCCTGGACACATCGCATGCAGCAGCCTGTCGCGCAGCGAGATTGTAGTCCCCCTGCGAGACAACGAGGGCAACGTTCTGGGCGTGCTCGACATCGACAGCAAGGACCTGGCCACCTTTGACGACGTGGATGCCCACTGGCTCGAGCAGATTGCCCAGATCATCGTCCGCCACGCCCTCTGCAACCAAGAAAACTGACAACAACTAACAACTGACAGCAACAAATGACCTACGAACCTCTTGCCGAGCGATTGCGGCCACGCTCGCTTGATGACTACATCGGACAGCGCCACCTCGTGGGCAAGGGCGCCGTAATCCGCCGCATGATAGAGAGCGGCAACATCTCCTCTTTTATCCTGTGGGGACCGCCAGGCGTGGGCAAGACCACACTGGCCCGCATCATCGCCGAGCAGACCCAGGTGCCCTTCTACACGTTGTCGGCTGTGACATCGGGTGTCAAGGACGTGCGCGAGGTGCTTGACCGCTGTCGGGCCGATGCGCGTAGCGTTTTCTCCAAGGGGCGCCCCATCCTGTTCATCGACGAGATCCACCGCTTCAACAAGTCCCAGCAGGATTCCCTGTTGGGCGCTGTGGAGCGCGGCACCGTCACGCTCATCGGGGCAACGACCGAGAATCCCTCCTTCGAGGTGATACGCCCACTGTTATCGCGTGCCCAGGTCTATGTCCTCAATCCGCTGGACCGCGAAGACCTGCTTCAGTTGCTGGACCACGCCATCAAGACCGACAAGATGTTCCAGGGGCGCGAAATACGCATCGAACAGACCGAGGCCCTCTTGCGTTTTGCCGGCGGCGACGCCCGCAAGCTGCTCAACATCCTCGACCTCATCATGCAGTCGCTACAGGAGGGTGAACCCTTTGTCGTCACCGACGACATCGTCACCGACCGCCTGCAGCAGAATCCGCTCGCGTTCGACAAGGGAGGAGAGATGCACTACGACATCATCTCGGCCTTCATCAAGTGCATCCGCGGCAGTGACCCTGATGCGGCGGTCTATTGGCTCGCACGGCTCATCGCTGGCGGTGAGGACCCCAAGTTCATCGCACGTCGTCTGTGCATCCTGGCGGCCGAAGACATCGGCCTTGCCAATCCCAATGCGCTGCTACTGGCCAACGCCACGTTTGACATCATCAACAAGATAGGCTGGCCCGAGGGACGTATCCCATTGAGCGAGTGTGCCATCTACCTTGCCACCAGTGCCAAAAGCAACAGCGCCTACCTCGCCATCGACGACGCCCTGGCCCTCGTTAATGAAACTGGCAACGCACCCGTGCCGCTGCACCTGCGCAACGCCCCTACGGGCCTGATGCAGCAGCTGGGCTACGGCAAGGACTATAAGTACGCCCACGATTTCCCGGGCCACTTCGTCAACCAGCAGTACATGCCCGAGGAACTCAACCACCCGCAACTGTGGCATCCGCAGGACAATCCCGTCGAGAACCAGATGGCAGCCAGACAGCAGAGCCGTTGGGGCAACAATGCTGGCCACGGTCCCAATAAAAAAGATTAAACTATCACTTTAAAATAGATTTCGCATAACGCTATGGCTAAGAGCAATAAGTTAGGAAAAGATGGCGAGCAGGCCGCTTGTGAGTTTCTCATTGCTCAAGGCTATACCGTGCGCGAAACCAATTGGCGCCTTGGGCACCTCGAAATCGACATTGTCGCCCAAGAACCCTCAGCCCGCAAGCTCCACATTGTCGAGGTCAAGACGCGCACCAGCAGCGAGCACTACGACCCCACGAGAGCCATCACTCGCGCCAAAATACGCAACCTGGTCAATGCGGCCGGTGGCTACATCAGCCTCTACCAGCTCCCGATGGCTGTACAATACGATCTCATGATTATCACAGGCACAGCGCCCGATTTCCATATCCAATTCATCCCCAACGCGTTTCAGCCGCCGCTGCGCACCATCCGCTAAGCAGGCAGGCTACTTGCTGCCGTTACCGTTGCCGCTGCGCGCTTGAGTGGGCGTCATGCCGTAATGCTGGCGGAACACGCGCGAGAAGTAAGCCATATCGGCAAAGCCGCAACTCTCGGCAATATCACCAATCAGCATTTCGGGATGATTCTGCAGCAAGGTCATCGCTTTCTCCATGCGCAGTTGCATGACATAGGCCGCCACATTCTTTCCTGTCATGGCCATCACTTTGCGACGCAACGCGCTCTCGCCCATCTTGAAGGACAAAGCCAACTTGTCATAGTCCAACTTCATGGCACCACTGGCAATCTGCTCGTTTACAAGTTCACCAAAGCGCCTCAGGAAATCGTCATCGACTTCTCGGCCCGAGCCAGCCTGCGACACAGCGCCGTTATCACAGCTGGATTCACTTAAAGTATCACTATAGAACTTGCTTAATATCTCTCTGTTCTTCAACAATCTGACAACCCATTCTATCAACTCATCCTGAGCAAACGGCTTAACCAGATAGGCATCGGCACCGGCCTGAATGCCTTGCACGCGTTCGTCCTTGCTGGTGCGGGCACTAAGCATAATAACGGGGATGTGGCACAGTTGACGCGAAGCGCGGATGCGTCGGCACAGTTCCAGGCCGTTCATGATGGGCATCTTCACGTCGGTAATGATCAAATCCGGCTCCAATTCCATGGCTCGAGCCAATCCTTGCTCGCCATCCGAAGCAAAATACACGGCGAACCGGTCATCGAGCACATTACCCACCAGATGAGCCACATCGGTGTGATCCTCGACCACGAGCACGACAGGAAGATTATTGTCATTACGGACGGGAGCCTGCTTCTTTTCTCTCTTCTGGGTAAGTTCCTTGATTTTGTGCTTGATTTTCGGGGGAACAATGACTTCAGCACGTTTCTTGACTCCTCCCTCCTGTTTGCAAGGCAATGTCACGGTAAATACCGAGCCCTGATCCTTTTGGCTATCAACGGCGACCGAGCCGCCTAACGCCATGGTCATATCCCTGACGACAGTCAGTCCGATACCCACACCGTCAATGATCTGCTCAGCCATGGCACCACGGAAGAATGCCTCGAACACATGGGGCAGATCGGTTTGGGAGATACCCATTCCGTTATCGGCCACACGGATAATGAGATTGCCGCCCTCTTCACGCAGGGTCACCGTAATCTTACTGAAATCCTTGCTGTAATAGATGGCGTTCTCGATGATGTTACCGACGATGGTACTCAGATAGTTAGGCAACGTTTCCACCTCAATGCTCTTCTCTCGCGAGACAAAGGTGAACTCAATGTGACGGCCCAAGCACTGCTCACGGTAACTCTCGATGACCATGCGGATAAAAGGTACGGCATCGGTCTTGACCCAATCGGGATTGCTGATGGCACTGCGCACGCCGCCCACCTCAAGGATACGGTCAACCAGTTCAAGAAGATTATTTCCTTGGCGCTCAATGATTTCCACAGTTCCAAGGGCTTCTGATGACAACGGTGACGATGCTTTTTTGGCTCTTTCGCTGAGGTTGTCGATGGCGCCCATGATGGCGGTCAAGGGAGTGCGCAGGCGGTGCACGACGTTGGTAAAGAAGAGCGAACGCGTCTCCTCAATCTGGCGCATCACCCGCTGGGAACGGGAACGTACCCGCATGGCGTAGATCAATGCAGCGATAATGGCGCCTGCCATGAGCGTGAGCAACACACCTAGCAAGCCCATCGTGTTACGCATGCGCTTGAGGCGCGTAATGTCACTGTTGAGCACACTCATCTCACCGCTCGTACGTCCATTCTGATAAGCGATGCGCTGAGCACGCATCTCATCACTCTTTTTCATGCCGAAGATGCTGTCATACAGTGCGGTTCCATCGACATAATATTGCAAAGCCCCCTGGGAATCGCCCCGCAGCAACATCAATTCATAGTGAATCATATCGGCTTGGCCAATAAGCTGTTTGCTTCCGATGCGGCGAGCGTTCTCCTCTGCCTCTCGAAGATAGGCCTCGGCCTCATCCTCCTCGCCCAGCAGGATGTGGACGTGAGCCAGTGAAAGACACGGTTTCACCCATTGCCAGACGTCACCGATTTCCTTGAGTTTGTCATAGGCGATATTGTATTCCTTGATGGCATGGGAGAAACGTTTCTCGGCCTCATAGAGTTCGCCATAATGCATGTGGCACAAGGCAATGCTTTTTGCAGAACCAGAAATCTGGCTGAATTCCATCGATTTGCGATAATAATACCATGCCGAGTCAAGGTCTCCCTGGGCAATCTTGACCTGTCCCAGGTCCATGCAGTTGACCGCACTACCCAGGCTACGGTCCAATCTCTCTTCCATCCCGAGTGCCCGGTGCAGCACACTGTCGGCAGCGACAAAGTTGCACAGGTCGATCTCGACATTGCCGATGCCGTTAAGCACTGCCGCTTCGGCCCTTATGGCCCGCTCGCTCGTGCGATTACTTGCTTCTTCTATCAGGTGCAATGCCTTGTAATAGCAGCCATTGGAGGCACTCATCTCGCCCAGCCGGCGATTGACGTCTCCGATGCTCGACAGCGCCAGGACCATCTCAATGGTATCCTCATGTTCGGTCGCCAAGTCCAGCCCGTGATTGAGAACGGCTATCGCCTCGCCAAACCTGGCCAGTTGGCGCAAACGGCGTCCCTGGTACCTCAGAGCCATGATCTCGCGGACGGCATCGTCCTGTTTATGGGCCTCATCGACTATTGCCGCCAATGAATCGACGTCCTTCACACTCGACAACAGGCTGTCAGTCGCAAGGCGCCGGGCGTCTTCGGCCGCACCGCCAGTTCCACGGCTGCCGCATGAAGCGAACATCGCCATGGCAACACACACGACGACAACTAAGTGCCAGTTACAATATTTTATGTGATTCATAGGTAAGCAATCAACATGAGTTTTATTCATTCAACTAATGAATGTCGCAAAAATACACAAAATCCCCGAGGACAAGCGAAATAAAGAGGACAAAATCCCTAAAAAACGAGGACATCACCAACTTTCGACCGTTTTCAGTAGCCCTTCATGACTATTATCGGCCACATCGCCGAGCGTGTTTTTTCACGACAGGACTTCATTTTTTGGCACCGAGCGGCGCCATTTCCAATTAAAATATGTAACTTTGCCGTTTGTATTATGGAACAAGAGCCTAAAAAGAGTATCTACAAGTGTGCCGCTGAATGGGGACTGCCCTTCGGCCTGTACTTGTCGTGCATGGGAGTGGCATCAATTTTTGCTGACTACTTCGCGCCGCTGTCCGTCCTTTTCATGGTGCTGCTGTTAGCGACGCCCGTGGTCGTGTATTACTTCCAGCGCCGCAAGTTCATCGAGGACGACGGCTTCACTGAGTATGCCGCATTGTGGATGCTGGGCATCCTGCTGTTCATCCTCGGAGCGGTCATCGCCAGTTTCATCATCTACCTGGTGCTGCAATATGGCAGACCCAATTTCATGTATGATCAGGCCCAGGCCGTCATCGACGCCTACAGCAAGATACCGCAGATGAAGGACAGCGAGTTGCTGCACGTGATACGCCGCATGGTTGACGAGAATCTGCTGCCCACGCCCATCGAGGCGGTCTTCAACGCCTTCTGGTTCGTGTCCTTCTTTGGCTCTCTGTCCAGTGCCGTCACAGCGCTCATCGCGCAACGGCGGCTGAAGGGTAAACATCAGTAGTAGCACATCAAACCCGTTTCACACAATCTCAAAAAAAAAGATAGATTTTTATTGATATGGACATTTCAGTAGTTGTACCTCTTTATAATGAAGCCGAATCGCTGCCCGAACTGGCGGAGTGGATCGAGCGTGTCATGGACGAGAACCATTTTTCTTACGAGGTGCTCTTCATCGACGATGGTAGCACCGATGGTTCGTGGAAGGTCATCAAGGAACTGAGCGGCAGGAACCCCAGACTGAAGGGTATCTCCTTCCGCCGCAATTACGGCAAATCGCCGGCGCTGAACACGGGATTTGAGCGCGCCCAGGGTGACGTCATCATCACCATGGACGCCGACCTGCAGGACAGCCCTGACGAGATACCCGAACTCTACCGCATGATCACCCGCGACGGTTATGACCTGGTGAGCGGCTGGAAAAAGAAACGCTACGACCCGCTGAGCAAGACCATTCCCACCAAACTGTTCAACGCCACGGCGCGTCGCGTGAGCGGCATCCACAACCTGCATGACTTCAACTGCGGCCTCAAAGCCTACCGCAGGGAGGTAGTCAAGCACATCGAGGTCTATGGCGACATGCACCGTTATGTGCCTTATCTGGCCAAGAATGCGGGTTTCAACCGCATCGGCGAGAAGGAGGTAAAGCACCGCGCCCGCAAGTATGGCACGACCAAGTTCGGTCTCGACCGCTTTGTCAACGGCTACCTGGACCTGCTGACACTGTGGTTCCAGGCCAAGTTCGGTGTCAAACCGATGCATTTCTTCGGACTGTTGGGCAGCCTGATGTTCCTGTTGGGTTTCATCGCTGTCATCGTCGTGGGAGCCCTCAAACTCTACAACATGTACAGCGGCAACAGCTACCGCCTGGTTACCGAATCTCCCTACTTCTACCTCTCGCTCACATCGATGATACTGGGTACCCAGTTGTTCCTGACGGGTTTCCTGGGCGAACTCATCATCCGTCACAGCAACGACCGCAACCATTACGAGATCGGTGAAGAGACCAGTAATGCCCCTGCCCTCGAGGCACCACGCCATGACAATGACCTTCCCGATGCGGTGAAGGTCGAGAGCAAAGCAACCACCCTTGACGCCCAATGAGCCGACAGCCACACATCGACAACCCCTTCAAGGGGCCGCTTCTCCTGATGGCTCTCTGCCTGTTCATCGGGCTGGGCGCTCTTGCCCAGCAGCCTGACAAGCGCCATGTGACGCCCGTCAAGCCCGAGACCAATCAGGTGAAACCACCGCCCAAGGGCACCGACGAGAAAATCATCCAGCAATACATCAGCGGTGACAGTGCTGCCGCCGTGGCCGAAGCCCGCAAGGACTCGTTGCGCCGTGTCTATAAGCACTATCCCTTGTTGACCGATTTCTCGGTCGGCCTTAACTTTGCCGAACCGCTGTTCATGATTTTCGGCCAGTCCTACGGCAATGTCGATGTGAATGCCACCTTGAACATGTGGAACCGTCTGCAACCCACGATAGAATTAGGCTTGGGATGGGCCAACTCCTCCCCCGAGGATGAGGACTTCTCCTACAAGTGCAAACCCTCTCCCTATTTCAAGGTGGGCGTCAATTACAACTTCATGTTCAAGAACAGCCCTGATTATCAAGCCCTTTTCGGATTGAGGTTGGGTTACAGCCCCTTCAGCTACGACATGACCTATACCATCTCCAGCACCAATTATCAGAACGTTTCCGGCCAAAGCTCTTACGCCCTGTGGGGTGAAGCAGGTATCGGCCTCAAGGTCAAGCTATGGGACCGCCTGTCGATGGGATGGATGGCACGCTACCACGGCATCTTCAACTATGGCAAGAGCGAGGACTCATCTCCCTGGTTTGTACCAGGTTACGGCCCGCGTACCGGATCCTTGGGCTTCTCGTTTAGCATCTATTACACGCTTCCCATCCGCTCAAGGGCCAAGATAGCCATCAGCCCGGATGAGGCCATCACAACAAATAACCAGAACCAAAATCGGCTATGATCAAGAAGTCAACACGCATCAACCGTCCCAGTGCCCGCATTCCGCGACTTGTGCCGCCCGTCAGGCCTGACTGGTTCAAGCGCTTCAGGCAACTTGCGGCCCTTGCCGACAAACATTTCAAGATTAAATCTTGATACGGCCTGCCCTACCTTTTAAGGTGGAGAAATAATTTTATTGACAATTTTCATCGATTTTTGAAAAAAATTTTGTCAGTTCAAAAAAAGTTCGTAATATTGTACTCTGAAAAGCGGGAGAAATACGGCCTTTTGCTAGAAATCTCCTCATTTTCAACTATTTAATAGCAATAATGTATGCCTTCCATTCTACTGAATGGCAGAGGTTAAACCCAATAGTAAAGAAACAACAAAACAAAAAATATTAATTAACATTATTACTAACATTTTAACTCATTTAATTATGAAGATTAAAAATTTACTCTTTTTTGCTGCTGCAGCTTCGCTGAGCTTCTCCGCTTTTGCCGATGACCTGGCAACTGGTGAATGGGCTTTCCTGCCCACTGGCGAACCCGCTGTTGTAGGTCAGACCACTCAGGACCACCTGTTCGTACGCGATTTGGACTACCAGGGAGCTGGTGTTGCTTCTGACAACCAGGTATCCTTCTTGCTGGGTACTCCCCAAACCGTTTGGGTATGGCTCGATGACGACGAGATTTATCTGAATGACAAGGTTCAGGCTCTGGAGCCCATGGCAATCAACAGCGCAGGTGACCTCTACAACGAGATCACTTACAACTCACTGCAGTGCGAGCTTTATCTGCCCATGAGCATGCGCATGATCATGACCGAGAACGAGGATGGCGACGAGAT
>JAEEGL015228433.1_pt1 | contig 11942 bp, 9 predicted proteins | sample 9134231 | NCBI WGS metagenome assembly JAEEGL01 (sample SAMN16246548, study PRJNA631951) | gut metagenome | biome: gut microbiome; feature: rumen; material: fiber-attached | host: Bos | place: Iran: Karaj | collected 2018-10 | reverse complement strand
GGATAATCATCATCTAAGATAGAAATTCTTCTAGAGAGTCTAAAAGAGTCTGTAGATACTGCGAGTAATTTATTGCCATAAATTCTAAAGTTAACACCAGTTAAAATAGGTTTATTTTCTAAAGTTGCAGTTGCAAACGTAGTTTGTCTAATAATTTCTTTTAGTTCTCTACCATTTACTACAATTGGTTTATTGTTTAATTCAAATGATTGAGTTGGATAATCTTGAACTTCAAGAAGATTCATAGTTACATCTGAATAACCAGACACAATTCTTAATACATTATCTTGTACTAATTCAAGTGATACATCATCTCCATTGAATTTTCTTACTACATCAACAAATAATTTACCAGGGATTAAACATTCGCCTGCATCTTCGATTTTAAAATCTTTATTTTCAATTTCTACTTTAATAGCTAAATCTATATTAGAAGTAACTAAAGTAATTTTAGAATCAGTTACTTTAGTATATATACCAGTTAGAGCTGGCATATTAGATCTTACTGCCATAGCTTTTTGAACTATTTGAAGATTTTCAATTAATAGGTTTTTATTGATAGTAAATTTCATGGTGTCTCCTATAATGATTCATTAATATTCTAATTTATTATTATTACAATGTTGATATGTGGAAAACTTTTATAATATTATACTATATTTTTATACAATTTTCTACACTGCTTGACTATATGTTGATTAGACAATATTTGTGTCTTTTCCCATTTTTCTTTGGATATTTTCGAGATTCTTTTGAGTCTCCTTTGACGATTTTACAGAATCTCCAATTATTCCACATCCATGCATGATAGTTGAGTGGTCTTTTCCACCAAAGAGTAAACCAATCTTTTTAAAAGTTAAATCGTATTTTTCTTTAAGTATGTACCAAGTGATTTGTCTTGCGTAAACAATTTCCTTTTTTCTTGATTGAGATAATAAATCGCTTTCGCTAACTTTGAAATAACCACAAACAATACTAATTAATCTTTTAATGTCATCATTTGAAGCAGAAGAAGATACTTGAGAAGTAAAATCTAGCATATTTTTAAGAGATTCTTTTGCGTTTTCGATAGTGAAATCTTTTTCAAATAATTCACAATCTAGTAAAACTCTTTTTAAACATCCTTCAAGTTGTCTTACGTCTCTATCACAAACGGTTGCGAGATAGTCAACAACTTCGCTTGGAACTGTCTCAGGATTTGGAAGTTCTTGTTTGATCTTAGAATTTAAAATTTTGATTCTTAATTCTTTATTTGGTTTACTAATATCGAAGGCTAAACCTTTTTCAAATCTTGAAGTAAGTCTAGTCATGATATTAGTTAAATCAGTAGGTTTTTTATCTGATGTAAGAATAATTAATTTATTCTTATTTGATAATCTTTCGAATATTTTGAAGAATTCAATTTGCGTTTGGTCTTTGTTTTCGATGATTTGAATATCATCTACAAGAAGCACGTCTACATCGAATTTTTGAGCGAATTTTGTATAACCTTCTTTACCTACACATCTTACATATTCATCGCAGAAATCTTGTGCGCTTGTATATAAGATTTTAGCGTTTGGATCATTTTCAGCTATAGCGTTTCCAATAGCTTGCATTAAGTGAGTTTTACCTAGTCCTACACCACCAAAAATGTATACTGGATTAGCTAAATCAGCTCTTTGTTCTGATACTAAAACTGCGTATCTATGAGCCATTCTGTTTGAATCACCAACCATATATGTCGAGAAAGTGTAATTTGGGTTTAATCCAGAGGCATTATTCTTAACTTTAAATGGAATTTTTGTATCTTTTTTGGTTAATTCCTCTTTTTGAGCTTCCTCTTTAGTAATTAAATAAAATCTTTTATCTGCTTCATATAATTGGAGTAAATAATTTAATTTATCTAAATATTGATTTTGTATTTTCTTTTTATAAAAACTATTTTCTACAACGAGGTATAAATTATTGTTTTGTTCCTTATAAATTTCGTTAATGTTTAAGAAATAATCATCAAAAACACTCTCCGCAACCTCATTTCTGAGTTCTTCTTTAATTTTTATCCATAAGTCATTCAAATTGTTCATAAATATACCCCTTTCGCTATTAAAGATTTTAACACTCAAAAAAGAGACTTTTTCAAAAACTTTTCCACAAAAAATGTGGATAACTTTTTATAAAAATAGCCTATTGTGTCAAAATGTGAAAAGCCGATGGCTAAATCTCTACAAGAAACCTAGATTTTAACATTTCAACATTGTATTTTTAACATTTTCAAAAAGTATAAAAATTATCAACTTTTATTAATTTTTCACAACTTTACTTGTTTTAAATTACTAATGAAAATTCTAAGTTGACATAAAGTACTATATTATATATAATATTTAGGCGTGGTTTTCTAACCAAGAAGGAGAATTTATATGAGTCAAACATATCAACCTAGTAAGAAAAAAAGAGTTGCACGTCATGGCTTCAGAGCTAGAATGGCAACTAGAGGCGGAAGAAAAGTATTATCTGCTAGAAGAGCTAAAGGCCGTAAGTCTTTAACTGTTTAATTTTATATAAAATAACCAAATAATTAGATTATTGTACCTGTAAACACCTGAAAATAAATCTATTTTTTGGTGTTTTTATTTTATTAAAATGAAGAAAACACAAAGAATTAAAAAATCAGAAGAAATAGAACTTGTAATTAAAGAAAGAAAGGTAACCGCAGGAGACAATTTTATAATATACAAAAAAGAAAACCACAACCCTGAAGGACCAAGATTTGCTTTAAGTGTTCCAAAGAAATTTGGAATTGCAGTTAAAAGGAATCAAATAAAAAGAAGAGTAAGATCTATATTTGATTCATTAAGTATTAAAAAAGAATACGATGTGTTTGTTGTAGTAAAAGCTAAAGCTAATGCTTTAGATTTTGAATCAATAAACAAAGAATTATCTAATCTCTTTTTAAAAGCGGGATTAGTGGAGGAAAAATGATTAAAAGAAGAAACATTCTTTCTTTTGTTTTAATTGCTGTAATGGTTTTACTTCTTAGCGGATGTAAACAAAAAAGTGTATCTGCATACACTCTTCCACTTGGAGATTCAGGAACAATTTCAGAAATAGACTTTAAAACAAAAGATAGTTACGCATATTCTTATAACGACGAAGGCGTTGTTAAAGAATGGGTAAGCTACAATTATGTAGAAGACAACAAAGAATATCAAGTTACAATCGAATTTGGTAAATCAGAAATATCAAAAGCTTCAATACTTAAAGTTGGTTACTATAATAATGATGAATTTATAGAATATTCTTCATCTAAATATATAGTATTAAATAGTGATGAATTCGCAACAGCAACAATCTCATTTAAAAAGACTGAAGCTAAAGATGTAGTTGTAAAACTTGTATTTGGTACTAATGTTGATGAAGCAAGAATTAAATCAGAAGATCCAAATATTAAGGCAAGCGCATTAAGAAAAGAAATGAAGAACTATAGAGGTTCATCTATGGTAGTTCGTTCTTTAAAACTTACTGATGGCACAAATACATATGATATTTTATCTAAACCAGTTATCGATAAAAATGGTGAAACTACTGGCGCAAGAGTTGGTTATGTTTCAACTGATTTAACATACTATAATACAGCACAAGTAACATATGATAATGCAGCTGACGCTTTATCTTTAACTCTAAATTATAAAGGTGGCGCATGGCAATGGATTATCAAAATAATTGGTGAATTCTTAAATTGGATCACTAGACTTGTTGGTGGATATTATTGGCTTGGTTTAATGCTTTTAACATTCATTATTAGAACACTTGCATGGCCAATTTATGCTAAATCAAACTCTATGACATCAAAGATGTCAGAAATTCAACCTGAAATCGATAAGATTAATAAGAAGTATGAAGGCAAGACAGACCAAAACTCTCAAATGAAGAAGCAAATGGAAACAAAAGCTTTAATGAAGAAGAACCACGTAAGTATGTGGGGTTGCTTACTTCCAATCCTTCAAATGCCTATCTTCTTATGGGTATATCAAGTAGTTCAAAGATTCCCAATCACACCAGCATATACAGAAGGAATTAAGTTTAATTTCTTATGGACAACATTTGGAACTAACTACGGTCAAACAACAGGCGACTGGATCTTAGCTTTACTTGTTGGTGCAACAATGGTTCTCTCTCAAGAATTAACTAACATTCTTACTAAGAGAATTAATAAACAAAGAGAAAACTTCTATACACAAAATCAAAAGAAACAAAGCAACAGTTCAATGAGAATCATGATGATTGTTATGACTGTTATGATGGTTTACTTTGCTTGGAGATCTGCTGGTATCGCATTCTACTGGATTATCGGTAACACATACCAAATCGCTCAAACTACTATTTCAAAGATTTTAGAAGCTAAAAGACTTGAAAAGAAGCAAAGAGAGTCGGGAAGACCTAGGGGGAGAAATTAATGGAAATATTTGAAACTACTACTATGGATCTTGAAGAAGCTTATAAAGAAGCTGAAGAAGCTTTAAAAGCCACTAGAGACCAAATAGAATTCAAAGTTGAAAAAGAAACTAAACTCACAAGTACTATCTACCATGTTTCTGCGCGTATTAATATTAATTATCCTTTAAAGGGTCTTGAATATTTAAAATCAATTCTTGATGCTTTAAATATTAATGCAATGGTAGAAATGAGAAAGAAAGCTACTGGTGATGTTAAATATGTCATCACATCTGAAGAAAACTCTCTTCTTATTGGAAAAGGTGGTAAAACACTTGAAGCTATTCAAATCTTAATTAGACAAGTTGTTAACCAAGATTCAGAAGAAGAAAAATATCACGTTACAGTAGATTGTGGTGGTTATAAGGAACAAAGACTTCACCAACTTGAAGTTCTCGCAACTAAGACAGCTAAAGAAGTTGCTCAAACTAAAGTTGAGGCACATCTTTACCCAATGAATTCTTTCGAAAGAAGAATTATTCACTCTAAACTTTCTGATTGGAGAGATGTATATACTGAATCAGAAGGCGAAGATAAAGAAAGACATATAGTTATTAAACCAAGAAATAAATAGTAATGAAATTAATTGTAGGTCTCGGAAATCCGGACAAAACTTATGAAAACACAAGACACAATATCGGCTTTATGGCTATAGATAGTTATGCGAAAGAAAATAACTATACATTTAGAATGGAAAAATCATTTATTGGTGAGATATATAAAGATAGAGATTTCATTCTTCTTAAACCTCACACATATATGAATCTTTCTGGAAATTCAGTATCTTTAGTGTCTTCATATTTTAAAATTGAACCAAAAGATATCTTAATCATCTCGGATGATTTTAACTTAGAATTCTCTAAGATAAGATATAGAGATAAAGGTTCTGCGGGAGGTCATAACGGCCTTAAATCAATCATTTCATCACTAAGTACCGAGGAATTCCCAAGACTAAGGATTGGTCTTGGTAGTCCTACTATAAACACCATCAATTTCGTTTTAGCTAAGTTCTCAAAAGAAGAAGTAGAAACATTGAATAATGTGTTTGCTAGAACCAATAAAATGATTGATGCGTTTATCCTAAATAAAACGACTCAAGAAATTCAAACAATCGGATCTAATGACTGATTATCTTAAATATTTATCATCTCTTAAATCAGTAAAAGAGATTATAAATAAAATAAAAGAAGAAAATAGAATAGAAATAAGCGAGGCAAACAAAGATATTTCCTCGCTTCTTTCTCTATTTTTAAAAGATAATTTAGATGAAAACACAGTCATAGTTGCGCCTAATATCTATCAAGCGCAAAGTATATTTGATCACCTAAAAGATTTAGATGATGAAGTATATTTTTATCCGAAAGATGATTTTATTTCAACCGAACTCTTAACCGAATCACTAGAATTCAGTTTGGAGAGAGTTCATACCCTTAAAAACATCTTCAACACAAAGAAAAAATATATTGTCGTAACCAATCTCACAAGTATTTTAAATAAAGTTCCAAGAAAAGAAAAATATCTAAACGGAATCATTAATTTAAAACTTAATCAAATGATTAAACCTAAAGATTTATTAGATAAACTAATAAAAATAGGTTATAAGAGATGCTACACAGTTGAACGTCAAGGCGAATTCTCTTTAAGAGGTTCTGTCTTTGATATCTTCCCAATCAATGAAAATCATGCGATAAGACTTGATTTCTTTGGAGATGAAATAGATGCGCTTAAAATAATTGATATTGAATCACAACGTTCAGTTGGAAATATAGATAATATATCAATTATGCCTAAGGGCGAAAACTTCTTCACCGAAGATGAAGTTGAAACTATTAAATTCTTTATTAATGATAAACTAAACGATAAAACTCTATCAAAAGAGACAAGAGAGAAGTTTACTAAAGATTTAGAAACTATCTCAATTGATCCAAATAATCCACTTCTTTCTAAATATCTATTCTTATTTATAAAAGAAGATTATTCATTTATAGATTATATAGATAATAAGAGAGTCCTATTCTTTGATTATAAAGATATTAGAAATAAAGAAGCTCAACTCTTTGATGAAATATATGGATACTTAGCTAACTTTAATGGTTATTTAAAACCATTCTCTTTCTTAAACTCTCTAGATTCATATATTCCTAAACTAGATAAATATGTATTTTTTGAATCAGGAAATAACCCAACTATTAAATATGATTTAAAATCTATAGATGTCCCATATTATACAGGTAACTATAATATGTTTATCTTTGATTTAAATAATGAATATAAAAATAAAACCGTGCTTCTAAGCGCAGACTCAAAGAGTTTTGATATAGTCACAGATATATTAGATTCTAATAATATTAAATATTATAAGAGTAATCCTATTAAAGAAGGAAAAATTAATATTAGAGAGTCTAATTTCTTCTCTTTTGAACTTTTAAGTGAAAACCTAGTAATTATAGATTCTGAAAGAATTCTTAAGGCACGCAAGACATTTAAGGCTAAATATAGACTTAATGAAGAAGGTAGAAGACTTAAATCAATTAAAGAATTAAAGAAAGGTGACTTTGTCGTTCATTATGATTATGGCGTAGGAGAGTTTGTTGAAATAAAGACAATGTCTTTAGGAACTAAGACATCTGACTATATTCATATTAAATATTCTGATGATGAGTCAGTATATGTGCCAGTTGAATCAATCTCATCTTTATATAAATATAGTGCGGAAGACGGTTATAAACCTAAACTCTCTAAACTAAATACTAAAGAATGGAAGAAGACCAGAGAATCCGCAAGAGAAAAAGCTAAATTACTCGCAGATAAACTTCTTAATGTATATTCTACAAGACAAGACGCAGAAGGATTTAAATATAAAGCTAACGATGAAATAGAAGAAGAATTCGCCAGTGATTTTGGTTATAATTTAACACGCGATCAAGAAAAAGCTATTGAAGAAGTTAAAAAAGATATGGAAGAAGGCGTCTTAATGGATAGACTTATTTGTGGTGATGTAGGATTTGGAAAAACTGAGGTCGCAATGCGTGCCGCGCTAAAAGCCGTAATCTCAGGTAGACAGGTTGCGGTTGTGGCCCCTACCACAATACTCGCTCGTCAACACTACCAAAATTTTAAGAGTAGAATGGAAAAGTTTGGAATAGAAATTGGTCTTTTAAGTAGATTTGTTTCTCCAAAAGAAATCAAAAAAACTATTAAAAATACCGAAGAAGGTAAAGTTGATATCGTAATTGGAACTCATAGAGTCTTATCTAATGACGTTAAATTTAAAGATATTGGCTTATTAATCATCGATGAGGAACAGAAGTTTGGTGTTGAAGCTAAAGAAAAGATCAAAGAAATGAAAGTTAATATCGATGTCTTAACTTTAACCGCAACCCCAATCCCAAGAACTCTTCAAATGGCGGTCACAGGTCTTAAAAATATCTCATTAATTGAGACAGCCCCAATTAATAGATATCCTGTTCAAACATACGTCCTTGAAAGAAATGATTATATCGTTAAAGATGCAATTGAACGTGAACTATCTAAAGGTGGACAAGTATTCTATCTATACAATAGAGTAGAAGACATAGATAAAATCTATCTATACTTAAAATCATTAGTGCCTGACGCAAGATACGCAACTATCCACGGAAAGCTTTCAAGAGTGGATATTGAAAATATCATCGACCTCTTTATGAATAAAGAAATTGATGTGCTTATTTCTACCACAATTATTGAAAATGGAATCGATATTCCAAACGTAAATACTTTAATAATTCATGACTCAGATAGATATGGACTCTCTCAACTCTACCAGATAAAAGGAAGAGTAGGTAGAGGTGAAAGAATTGGCTATGCATACCTTATGTATGATAAGAGAAAGACTCTGACACCTGACGCTGAAAAAAGACTTCAAGCCATCAAGGATTTCGCTGAACTTGGCTCTGGATTCAAAATTGCGGTTAGAGATTTAACCGTACGTGGTGCAGGTGAAATTCTTGGTAAGGAACAGTCTGGATTTATTAATAAAGTTGGTGTAGAATTATACCTTAAAATCTTAGATGATGAAATCAAAAAGAGAAAGAATGAATACGTTGAAGAAGAAAAAGATGAATATAAATTATTCATTTCTCGTCACGTAGATGAATCGTATATTAAAGATGATTATTCTAAGATAGAAGTTCATACTAAAATCTCTAAACTAGAATCATTAAACGAATTAAATGACTTAGTTCAAGAACTCACAGATAGGTTTGGCAAGGTTGAAGATAACCTTCTAACTTATATGTATGCGAAGCTTACTGAAAACTTAATTAATAAGTGTAATTTTGAAAGAGAAGATGTCACAGATAATAGAGCTTTATTTGTGTTATCTCCTGAGAAAACTAATATCGCAGATAGTGAAACTCTCTTTAAAACTGCCTACCAAATTTCAAGAAATTTTACTTTCTACTATAAACTTAGAAGAATGTATATTGAATACAAGTATAATGAATCAAGTCTTTCAATGTATAGAGACCTATCACTATATTTAGAAAAATGTTTAAGTGATCTTCTCTTTTAATTCACAAATAGACTAAAACTCGTATATATTTATAAAAAGCGCTGAAATTTCCCTTCTAGCGCTTTTTATTATGGAAAAGTTAATAATAAGATTATTACAAAAAATGCGTTAGACAATAAATTTTAGGCGATTTTGCTTGATTATATATTATTTATATTATATAATATATAATATTGAGAGGGGTATATGAAACCAGTACAGATTCACACAGATTTTATTCTTTTAAGCCAATTATTAAAGTTATTAGACATCATTCAAACCGGTGGTGAAGCTAAATACTTTTTAGTTAATAATAAAGTTTTAGTTAATGGCGTTAAAGAGGATAGAAGAGGAAGAAAACTATATAAAGACGACGTGGTTAAAATAGGTATAGACGAATACGTAATTAAATAATGCATATTAAAAAGCTCACATTATATAGTTTTAGATCATACCTTAATGAATCTATAGAATTATCACCTAAAGTAAATATCTTTGTGGGAGATAATGGAGCTGGAAAAACTAATATCCTTGAATCAATATATTCCCTTGCGTCTACTAAAAGTTATAAAAACAAAGATGAAGACATGATTCTAGAAGGAAAAGATTTCTTTAAAATCTCTTCAGAAATAGAATTTGAAAATAGAATAGATACACTTTTATTTATAATGTCTCGACAAGGAAAGAAAGTATTTAAAAATAATGTAGAAGTTAAAAAGATATCTGAGTTTGTAGGAAATCTTAATGTAGTATTATTCTCACCTGAGGATTTATTCCTCTTAAAGGCAGGTCCTAGTGAAAGAAGAAAACTAATAGATTTATCACTCATGCAGATATCTAAAAAATATGTTGAAGATTATCAAAACTTTAAGAAACAATTAAAGTTAAGAAATGATTACCTTAAATATTTATATCCTAAGCTAAAAGATGGAGAATCCATTGAAGATGAAATGCTTGGGATATTAACCCTAAACTTTATAAATATTAATAAGCTCATATTTGAGGCAAGAGAGAATTTTTTAAAGAGACTAGAAGAATATACTAAACAGTCTTATAAAGAGCTCTCAGGCACAAATGATGACATCTCATTTGTATATGAAACTAACTTTGATTCATCTATGGATTTCTTTAAAGAGAAATACCAATCAGATATCATAAATGGTTCAACTCAATATGGATGTCATAGAGATGATGTAAGATTCTTGAGAAATGGAATAGATCTTGAATCCACAGCTTCTCAAGGTGAACTTAGAATGTTATCTTTATCAATCAAGATTGCTTTATCTAGAATGATTAAAGATATGAAGAAAGAAGCTCCGGTTGTGCTTCTTGATGATGTATTAAGTGAACTTGATATTAATCATCAAAACAGACTTCTTTCAATGCTTGATAGATCAATGCAGATAATAATCACCACAACCGACATATTAAAAATTAATCAAAGTTCTATTAAGAACGCCAAACTATTTAAAGTTGAAGATAAACACGTAAAGGAGATTCAAAATGGAAGATAAAACACAAGAACTTTATGAAGAAATTGATAAACAAGAAATAAAGATCGAAGATGCGGAATCAGTTGGTAAAGTCGATAAAGACTACAATGCCTCAGATATCAAGATTCTTCATGGTCTTGAAGCTGTAAGACTTCGTCCAGGTATGTATATTGGTACTACTGGTCCACAAGGCTTACACCATATCATTTGGGAAATAGTAGATAACTCAGTAGATGAAGCTTTAGCTGGAAGATGTGATACTATCGAAGTTGAAATCCAAGAAGGAAACGTTATTCAAGTAAAAGATAATGGTTCAGGTATCCCAGTAGATATTCACCCAGAAACTGGTCGTCCTGCGATTGAATCAGTATTCACAACACTCCATGCCGGAGGTAAATTCGGTGGAGGAAAAGGTGCATATATTGTATCAGGTGGTCTTCATGGTGTAGGTGCCTCAGTAACAAACGCACTATCTGAATGGCTTGAAGTATACGTTAGAAGAGATGGAAATGTTTACTATCAAAAGTATCATGTTGATGATAAGAGCGATTTAAAGATAGTTGATCATTATGATAAAGAAACTGGTAGAACTGGTACAACTGTAAGATTCCTCCCAGATAAAACTATCTTCCAAGAAGGTATTGAATATAACTATGAAATTGTTAGAGCTCACCTCCAACAACTTGCATTCTTAAATAAGAACATTAAGTTCACTATTGAAGATAAGAGACCTGGTAAAGAACAACCTCGTATTGAATACTTATACGCTGGTGGTTTAAGAGAATATGTAGAATTCTTAAACGCTGGTCAACCAAAAATTAACCAACATCAAATGTATTTTGAAGGTGCTCAAGCTGGAATCCTTGTTGAAATAGCTGTTCAATATAATAACGGTGTTAACCAAAACTTATATTGCTATACAAATAACATCAATAACCCAGAAGGTGGAACACACGAAGAAGCCTTCAAAACTACTCTTACTAGACTTTTAAATAAATATGGTCAAGATCATAACTTATTTAAAAAGGATGAATCTTTAACTGGTGATGATGCGAGAGAAGGAATAGTAGCAATCATCTCAATCAAGCACCCTAACCCACAATTTGAAGGACAAACTAAGACTAAGCTTGGTAGTGAAGACGCAAGAAGAGTTGTATCAAACGTAATGAGCCAACAACTCCAAAGATTCTTAGATGAAAATCCTGATGATGCAAAACAAATCGTTGAAAAAGCTATCATTGCTGCACACGCAAGAATTGCAGCTAAGAAAGCAAGAGAAGCAGTTCAAAGAAAATCTCCTCTTGATAACTTAGGCCTTGCATCTAAACTCGAAGACTGTACAACTAACGACCCTACAAGATCAGAAATCTCTATCGTCGAGCCTCATTCACCCGCAGGTTCTGCAAAACAAGGAAGAGATTCAGAATTCCAAGCTATCCTCCCTT
>JAEEGL012206029.1_pt1 | contig 11942 bp, 7 predicted proteins | sample 9134231 | NCBI WGS metagenome assembly JAEEGL01 (sample SAMN16246548, study PRJNA631951) | gut metagenome | biome: gut microbiome; feature: rumen; material: fiber-attached | host: Bos | place: Iran: Karaj | collected 2018-10 | reverse complement strand
CTGATATATCTAAAGTTGCTGCGAACGAAGGTGAATCTATCATCAGCAACAATGTTTCTCTCGGCATCGGCATCTTGGTCAAAACTATAGAGATGTCCCTTTTTACCCAATCGAGAGAGAATCTCACGAGAGTGGCCGCCGCCACCAAAGGTTACGTCAACGTAAATGCCGTCGGGCTGGATATCCAGCCCGTCGACACTCTCCTTTAGGAGAACAGGAACATGATATGTCTCTGCCGTGACGATCATCTTATATTTTCATTCTTCACCCTTCGTTTTTTGGTTCTTTACCGTCCATCAGTTCTTCAAGGGCAGCTTCGAACTCTTCTGGTTTCATCTTTTGTTCGTTGGCTTTCTTGTTGCTCCATATCTCTATGGTATCGCCCATGCCCACAAACTTAATGTCCTGATCTATCTCTGCCATCTTCTGGTAGCGTTTGGGAATCAGGAAACGGCCGTTACCATCGAGCGTCAGTAGTTCGACCTCACTAACAAACTGGCGGAATACCTGTTGATGTTGGCGGTTCCACCGATTCAGCCGTGTACGCATCATATCCATTTGCTCGTTCCACACACTTTCTGGATAGAGCACCAGGCAAGGCTGGAAAACATCCTTGCGCAGAACCAGACGCTCTTCGCCACCTGTCTGCAGCACTTTACGGAAGACTGCAGGCAGAAAAGCGCGACCTTTCGCGTCAGTTTTGGCCTCTATATTACCAAGAAATCGCATGCGTACTTATGTATAAGTTATAACTTTGGGTGCAAAGGTAATCATTTTCCCCCACATTCCCCCACATTTATCTGTTTTTTTTATTGGGCTAAATTATAATTTTTGTGAAATAGTTTATAATCTATTAGTTATCAAATACTTGTATTTTTGTTATGTTGGTGGGGGATAGTAGCTTGGCAAATGCTTGAACTGGTCTTTGAGTGTATCGTTTTACTTTTTTTGCACATTTTTTTTAAAAAAGTGCAAGAATTACCAATAAAATGCTTACCTTTGCACGTTGAAAAGTGAACTTTCCGAATATGCAAGAGCCATGATGCTTGCATCTATGGCTGAGTATGAGGAAAGCCGTATGAAGTGCAATATTTGAGAGAGCAACATGGGTCAAATTTCTGAAAAGACGATAGATATTGATCGTATCTTGAAGGATAAGATGGGTGCCAAGGCTAAATGGGTGCCAGGTTTTTTGGTATTATGGCTCAAACGTATTGCTCATCAGGATGAAGTCAACAAATTCTTATGGGAGTCTCGTGACAAAGTAGGTACCGAATGGCTTGAAGAGTGTGTGCGCTACTTGCGGATGACGCTTGTGGTTAAGGGAAAGGAGAATCTGCCTGCCCCTGATGACGGCAGGCTTTATACCTTTGTGTCGAATCATCCGTTGGGGGGAGAAGACGGCGTGGCACTCGGTGCTATTATCGGACGTCATTATAACTCCAAGTTCCGCTATCTGGTGAACGACTTGCTGATGAATCTCCCAGGCTTGGCTCCCTTGTGTATTCCCATCAATAAAACAGGCAACCAGAGTCGTAGTTTCCCGGCGATGGTGAAAGCTGGTTTTGAAAGTGACAACCACATGCTGATGTATCCTGCTGGCATCTGCTCGCGTAAGAAGAATGGCGTGATCCGTGATATCCCTTGGTCGAAGACGTTTATCGTGAAGAGCGTGGAGTATCAACGTGACATCGTACCTATTCATTTCAGTGGGCAAAACTCAAAGTTCTTCTACCGCTTAGCTAATTTCAGCGACCGTTTCCTGCCGTTTAATTTAGCGATGCTCTTTTTGGTAGACGAGATGTACAAGAACGTAGACAAGTCTTTCGAAGTGAAAATTGGCAAGCCTATTCCCTGGCAGACCTTTGACAAGAGTAAAACACCGTTGGAATGGGCAAGATTTGTCCAAGACCAAGTATATTCCCTTTAAAACTCACAAAACTCTAAACTCTAATCTCTCAACTCACAATTCAACATGGAACTACCAATCATCCAGCCCATCAGTAAGGAAGTGCTCAAAAGCGAGCTGACACCAGACAAACAGCTTCGTTTGACCAACAAGAGCAACAACGAAATCTACATCATCACAGCCCATAATGCTCCGAATGTGATGAAGGAGATAGGACGATTGCGCGAGATAGCTTTCCGTGAAGCGGGTGGTGGAACGGGCAAAGAAATGGATATTGACGAGTTTGATATCTGTGACAATTGCTATAAGCAACTCATCGTATGGAATCCAGAGGAAGAGGAAATCATTGGTGGGTATCGTTATCTGCTGGGCACAGACTGGCAGTATGATGAAAAGGGGCAACCAATTCTGGCTACCAGCCACATGTTCCATTTTTCGGAGAAGTTCCTGAAGGAGTATGCCCCCTATACGGTGGAGTTGGGCCGATCGTTTGTCAGCCTGCCCTACCAATCGTCGCGAATGGGTGCTAAGAGTCTGTTTGCCCTCGATAATCTCTGGGATGGTTTGGGTGCACTGACGGTTATCCGTCCTAATGTGAAGTATTATTTTGGTAAGATGACCATGTATCCTTCCTACATCCGTAAGGGTCGCGACATGATACTATATTTTCTCAAGAAACATTTCGATGATAAGGAGAACTTGATAATCCCGATGAAACCGCTGGAATTGGAGACGGATGTTAAGGAGTTGGAGGCTTTGTTCTGTGGTAAGACATTTAAGGACGACTACCTCGTTCTGAACCGTGAAATCCGTAATATGGGCTATAATATCCCGCCGCTGGTCAATGCCTATATGGGTTTGTCGCCTACGATGAAGCTGTTTGGTACGGCTATTAATTATGGTTTTGGCGATGTCGAAGAGACTGGTATTTTGATTGCTGTTGATGAAATCTTGGAAGACAAGCGTAAACGCCATATCGATTCATTTATCAAGAAGCATCGTGATGAGTTGGAGATAACTTCAGGAGCCAACAAACTGATTTACAAATATAAAAAGTAACTACTGACGAATGCGCCGACTTTTGTTGTTGTGGGCACTAATGCCCGTGTTGGCTTTTGCTCAAAACCTTGACTCGCTTCACATCATGATTGATGCGGAAGCTGGTACTCATCCTCCTTTTGTCTATTCTTCCTTTCAAGAAGCTGCAGCCCATCTCCGTGATGGCATAACAGTCTATATTAATCCAGGCGTTTACTGGATTGACGACCCTGACGATGCTCAGGTCAAGGTGGGTAAGAACGGACAAGAGCCGTTTGGTATGGTGGTGAAGTGTAAGGACCTCCATCTTATCGGTAAAGGTGAGTGTCCTGAAGATGTTGTCTTGGCCAGTCAGCGAGGTCAGACGCAGGGTGCCATCGGTAATTTTACCATGTTCGACTTCTGGTGCGACAAGTTAGTAGTCGAGAATCTAACGATGGGAAACTACTGCAATGTTGACCTTGAATATTCCAGAAATCCTCGATTTAATCGAGAAAAGCGAAGTAATGTTATCACACAGGCTCATGTCGGTTATGTTCATGGTGACAGTTTGACAGCCCGTCGTGTACGTTTCATCAGTCGGCTGAATCTTAATCCATTGAATGGTGCTAAGAACTCCTATTATGAGGACTGCCATTTTGAATGCACCGATGATGCATTGAACGGCAACGCTATTTATCATCGTTGTGAGTTTGACCTTTACGGTCAGAAGCCCTTCTGGAGTACTTTTGGCAAGGGTGTCCTGTTCGTTGACTGTGATTTCTACGTGAAAGGCGAGAATCGCGAGATGTATTTCTGTAAACAGGGTGGCCCTGTCGTACTGAAAGACTGTCGTTATCATGCACCTTCTGATAGTATTTATATTGGTTGGACGGCGTACCCTCAGCCCTGGCTGCGCTGTTACCAGCAAAACTTTACGCTGAACGGCAAACACTACATTGTTGGTTGTCGTCATTATCAGAACACCATTGTCCTGCCCGACACGTCCCGTCTCATTTCACGTGATATTCCTTATTTGAATATCAGCCGCCACGAAGCAGAGCTACGTACTGGTGAAGCCCCCTTGACGCTGGCTTGTAACGATTTGGCAGCAGTGAAATGGCGAGTAACTGACTATTACAATCAATATGTGATGCTGAAGCCCATAGGCAGAGACTCTGTACAGGTTGTACCAATGAACCAAAGTGGTAATACGGTTAATTTCTGCGTGTTGGCTACCACTCCCGATGGTCGGGAGGCTGCTTGCCAATTGACGGTTCATCCGCGCCTTCTGCCTGCACCGATTTTTCTACGCAAGCCAACAATTCAACTTAAGAAAGGTATGGCACAGCTAAACTACGACCTCGATTTGCAAAACCGCTATGATGAGTCTGTGATTATTTGGCTGCGCGATGATATTCCTGTCAGCGTCGATAAGGCCCATCCGTTGGCACTGACCTACCCAGAATACAAGATGTCCAATGCTGACAATGGCCACAGACTTAGCGCTTTGATTATACCCAAACTGCACGGTGGCCTGACGGGTGACACTATCCGTTCGGATGCGCCAAAGATTATCAAAGGCCAGAAGAAGACAAAACAATTGATGACCGACTTTCACGACCTCCCCTGCCAGTGGCAGTCACGTGTTCTGCCTGGCTATTGGACGGTGGATGGCTTCAAGCCTGCCGATACATCGGAATACAACTGGTCTTTTAATCGCCAGAAGCCCATGTGGGAATATAAGGAAGGCTTCAATGGTGCCGTTGGAATGGGGCTTTTACAGGCCCAGCGTGGAGCCCGTCTGATGTATACGCCTGTCAAACGTACCTATAACAACATGTCTTTGGTACTTCATGTCGACCCCACCAAGACAGCGGGACAGGGTTTCGGCTCTGCTACGGGTCAGTATATGGACGTGTGCCTGAAGTTCGATACTCAGACCCTTACAGGTTATGGACTTCGCATCATTCGTACCACCAAACATGCCAAAGCTGTTGATTTCCTGTTGGTACGCTACGATAATGGGAAGATTACGCCTCTGACAGAGCCCGTCTCGTCAACGTGTTATCGCACAAATTGTACTATTTCTATCCGTTTCAACGAGGGTGTTATCTCTGCTGATGTCACAACGATGACTCCTCAGCCAGTCAACTCAGTTCTTCCCCATGAAGTGCATCTCAGTACAAAAGTCGATGCCAACCCCTTCGGTGGCATCCATATCCAGCATACAGGCTCCTGTGGCGAAAGCACCACCATGCTTCATGATCTTAACGCTGTTTGGTTATAGGCTAAATCTCGAAGTCAAGACATGAGCGCTGTACGGTATAAGGACGTACCTTACCATTAGCTACCGCAACATGGTCGGGATGTTGGGCATAACCCTTCAGTGCTTCTTCGTTTTCAAGTGTACTGTCGAGCATGACGTCAGCATTTGATGAGGCTAAGCGTCCGTCAATATGAACTTTCACATCAATGAGTCCTGGTACCTTGCCTACCAAGCCTTCCAAACCTTCTTTAATACCTGCCTTGACGGCTTTCTTCTCCTCTTCGGAGAGTTCTGGATTCAGTGTCCAGAGAATAATGTGCTTTACCATAATCTTAATTTACAATTTAACAATTTACTATTTACAGATGATTGAACTATTTACATGTTGGGAAATTGAGCTGGGGATTCTAAGTGCATCGGCTCGCCAGTCACAGGATGCGTAAACCATATTTCAGTAGCATGTAGCATTAGCCTTTCGCACTTGGTGCCATAGAGCTCGTCGCCCACGATAGGACGCCCTAATCCGTCAGGATGTGCGCAGTGTATGCGCAACTGGTGCGTACGACCCGTCTGTGGATAGAGGACTACAATATTAGGACTGATGAACTCGTAATCTGTCACCGCTCGTTTGCCATGTTCCATATCCACGACCTGCCGCGGACGATTCATGGGGTCGGGGCTCAGGGGAAGGGAGACAGACCCCTTCAACCTCCCCTGTTTAGGGGAGGCTTCCAACATGGCAATGTATTTCTTCTTCACTTGATGCTTGATAAACTGCTCCTGCAAGGGACGATAGACCTCTAACGACTTTGCCACGATGAGCAACCCCGACGTGCCCATATCCAACCGATGGGCAATAATACTGCCGGGATAACGCTCCTGCATCACGGTCTCCACACTGTACTGCTCAACACGCCCCGGAACAGACATCAAACCGCTTGGCTTATTGACCACCAACAGCCATTCGTCCTCATAAACCACAGGAATATCCAAATGTGCAAAGCCCAACGACTCCGGGTCTGGATCTACCTCCAACCCTTGCAGCATCCATGTCAGGATAGGCTTGCACTTACCCCGACAGGCAGGGTAGTAGTTCAGGTGCTGGCGTAGTTCCGTCTTTGTCGTCGCTCCCCACCAGAACTCTGCCATACATACGGGCTTCAGGCCCTGCTGATAGGCATACTGCAACAACTTCGGTGCACAGCAGTCACCCGTACCGCCAGGTGGGAACGGAAACTTTCTCCTTAATTTGGGACGGTTGTAATAGTTTTGCCAGATGTCCACCAAGTCTTTCACCTTGCCATGCGCATTCAACAGCCGGTACTGATGAAAGAGCCATTCCTGCAATTCTTGGGAGAGTTGCTTCGCGGAAGAAGCATTATCCTGCTGTCGGACTATCTGGGAAATCTCGCGCTCCATGGTTTTAAAGTGACCGTCTGGCTGCTGCGCATCATAGACAGGGGGAACAAAATAGTCCCAATCGTTCCTGCCTGCCAGCAGCCCACTATATGCTGCTAAAAAGGAGACCCCCTCTGACTCCCCCTGTTTAGGGGGAGAACACATAGCCCCAAATCCTTTCGGCATCTCTATAGCATTGCTTGCATCCTGCTTAGGGGTGGAATCAATAGTCTCCCCTAAACAGGGGAGGTTGGAGGGGTCTCCCTCCACCACCAACACACCAAACATCTTTCCTCGATCGGCATCCTCCCTGATCTCCGGATGGCTACCAATATAAGCCTGCACCTCCTTTGCTGCCAACTGACACAATGGATGCGGCACGTAGGCAAAAGGATACGTAAATCGTTCGGGCTTCGAAATGTCAGTATATAGCGGATGTACTACCATAGCCCCTGCAATATTGGTATCAGTAGTTCGGCATGTGATTCTCTGACCATGATTTTCCTATCGGCATCCAACAGATACAGTGCCGGCATGGATGACAAGTCATAGCACTTGCTGTCCCTCATCTCTGTTTTTGCAGTCGTCTTCATCCATGTATCAGGCATGTCACCCAACATGTTCCGCCATAGTCGCTCCTCATATCCTACATGCACCGTCATCACCTGCAACACTTCCTCCTCCATCAGCTGGTTCACCAACGACGAATGCTTCAATCCAAACAGAGCCTGTCGGCAGGCGCCACAGCCGGGGTCGAAAAACACCAATATCGTCAATCGTCCCTTGGGTAGGTCGCTGAGTTTCATCTCCCGCCCCTCTGCCGTCACAACCTCAAAGTCTTCAGCCACAATGATAGAATCCTGTACTGCAACGGAATCAAATACAACAATGCTCTGAGCACTCGTTAAGAGCGTCCAAAGCATTGCCATTATCATCACGCCAATCCTCATGGTGTCGTTTCCTTCTTACCAATATTCACATTCGCATTACCCGTCACCTCGGCATTGTTACCACCGCCGTAGACATTGTTACGGATGTCAACACCGAGGACAGTGTATTTCTTGTAGTAGGTCGTATCCGCTGCGGCTGTGCCTGAAGCAGAAGAATATTCATAATTCTCTGTGCCAGTTCCACTACGGGTGTAGTAACCTCCACCTGTCAGATTAGTGCCTGTCGCAACAGGTACTGCCAAGTAGATATCGTCACCGACTACCGTACCGATGTTGACAGTTGTGTTTCCCTGGACCTTGGCAGCATTACCACCACCGAAGACACGGTGGATGGCACCTATCTTACCCTTGACGTGAGAAGGCAGGATGACATCATGTCCAGCAATGGTCTTAGTTTCTCCGGCGTAATCAGAATAGTATTTTGTTGTAGCCTTATTAGGGTCGTCGGGATCATCTGGGTCAGGTACCTGGTATGACTTGTTCTGTGCGTCACTTGTCGGGTCTGCCACCTCATTGATATTTACCGTAGGACTACCTACCATCAATGCTCCTGCACCAAATCCGCCACCATAGATAGAACCGATGCTGGTGAACGACTTAACATTGACTTCAGGATCTTTAGAAGGATTCTCGCCCGATGTCTTTGGCGTTTCGTCATCGTTATAGCCATAGATAGAGTATGCAGCGAGGTTACCGCCGCCATAGAGTTCACCAATGATAATAGGACGGCAGCCCACCTCCTCGATGTTCACCGTGATGGCGCCACTGATAGTGCCACTGATGTTGTTGCCGCCAAAGACACGGTTGAAGGTGCCGTTGGTGATGGTCAGCGTTACGTCATCGCGGATGTCAGCAGCCTGAGCACCGCCATAGACCTCCTCCAATCCTGGGATACATGCCATGAGCAGCTTAGCCTCAGCATCCATAGGCGCACTCTTACCGCCGCCATAGGCCTCGTCAACGTGGAATTCGCAGACAGGCAGACCTCCTTCTGACACTTCCTCCAGCATGGTAAGTGCCGTCTCACGCACGTTACCCTTGGTGTTGGAACCACCAAAAACACGATGGATAGTACCACCCTTAACTATCACGTTAGCCAAGCCAGTACCATATACATAATTGTCAATGAAGTCCTGATTTGTCTCACGTTTTTCCTTTGTATTCCAGCGTTCATCGTTCTCTACTGCTGAATAGTCTTTGAATCCGACGTTGGCGCCAGGATTATCAGCACCACTTGGCAACTTATCCTTACCGTTACCACCTCCGAAGAGTTCGCCAATCTCGAAGGTACCGTTGACGGTCACCGATGTGGCAGGTGTTGAAGCGGCATTACCGCCACCATAGACCTGTCCGATGCTGGTACGGCTACAGCCGTCGATGATGACGTTGGTACAGCTATTAGCATTCTTAGGAGTATAGGCAGCGAGGTTGCCACCACCATAGACGGCAGGTACGTCGAAGGTCGTCAAGACATACTCACCATTTCCATCTTTTGTTCCCTGAACCTTTGCATTGGTTACCTCCGCAGTATTGGTGATGCGTGAGGCACCATCGCGCTGGGTCTTATAAATATGCACGGTAGAAGTTCCCTCTGGCGAACTGTTTACATTGTTACAGCCAAAGATGCTTCCCTTTACGACACATCCTTTGGCTGCATCGTCAACGCCATTATTCAATTCAACAAGAACATCCTTTGATACACCCAGGTCATCATTTTCTGTCGCACCCATACAACCGCCATAGACGTTTTGCCTGATGGTACCTCCCTTCAGATGAACAGTGATGCAACCATGGTTGGTACCATCCTGCATGATGCCATAATTCTCACTTTTTACATCAAAGTCAGTACCTACTGATGCCATTTCTCCTCCGCCATATACGGAGCCGTTGATAGAGCCGTCAAGAATGTTCAAGATGATATTACCGCCAACCACACCAGCCGTCAGTGCAGTAAAGGCACCTTGTCCGCCACCGAACACATTGCCGTTGCTGTCAGAGGTACTGACACAGCCAATCACAGGTGCTACTTTTCCTTCACCAGTCTCCTTCTTGATGGTCGTCTCAGCGTTACCGAACACGTGACCATCTTCACCGCCACCATAGACGGAGCCGTAGACGATACCACCGGTTACCTCTACTTCCGTGCTTCCCACGTTGGTAAATTCGTTAAAATAAGAACGCGGATCACCCTTTCCTGCACCAAAGATGTTACCATTCAACGGATTGGCCTCAATCTGTTCCAAGGTACGCGGCACACCCACCGTACCGCCAGACATCCTAACCGTACTTGTACCCTTGACATCGGTAACTTCATTAGCGCCATAGACATTGGTCAGGATATGACCGCCCTTGATTTCCACCAAGGTGTTGCCTTCCACTAAGCCTGCCGAACGAATCCATCCGTAGCCCGAACCATCCTTCTTCTCGTAAGGCATGTAGCCGGAGCCACCGCCAAACACACAGCCAATCCACGTTTTACCGTCACAAGCATGCGATGTGCTACCCAGTTTGAGGTTTTCAGGAATATTTTCCTTGTGGCTTCCTGATGTTGTATCATAATACTTATCGTAGTACGGGTCGAATGTCAAATATTCAGGTTTGCCGTCTCCATCGTAATCATGCCCATATTCAAAGTGCGAACACTCGGGCAAAGCATTCGAATTAGTTATCGTTGTGGTAGTCGGGTCGATGAACTTGTCATCAGCATAACGCTTGGGCTTATCGCCGTCCACCTGATTCTTTCCTACACCAATCTGACAGTTGCCCTCAATGGTTACGTGTGTATCGCCAAGCACGCGTCCGAACTCTCCACCGCCAATGATAGACTCCAGAATGAATGCATCACCACCAATGGTTACATCGGTACTGCCAACGTATGTCCTGAAATCTGTATCAGGGTCGTCCAACGGATCTTTCACGATACCACAGCCTCCGCCCCATACCCAGCCTTCTGGAACAGGGCCACCTTCAGAGGCAGGCCTTGTCATACCCTTTGTTGCCACCTCAATGGGACCAATCTGACCGCCGGTAACCACAACCGTACATTTACCCGTGCCGTCCTTAAAGGCAGTAGGCTTACCACCAATGCAGCCGGGATGCGATGTATCATGAGCTGTTCCATCGTAATTTTGGGGAGTCCTAGCAGTAATGGTTCCTATCGAACCTGCGAGTCCACCGCCAAAGATACCGTTAAAGACATAACCGTCAGTCATCGTCACATGGGTATTACCACTAACATCGGACTCCTCACCACCGCCATAGACACTCTTACCAACTGTGGTTGTACCATTAATGTTAAGAGTCACATTACCTGTAACAGTTCCCAAGTTGTCAAGAGGTATCTCGGTGTAAAAATAGTCTTTGGGATCTGTTTCCGTTGCTACCGTGATTGGTGAATCCGTCGAACCTTTATCGTTGGTCCAATAATAAGTAGTAGAAGTACCACCCGTCTGAGGCTTAATCATACCGGTACTAGTGTTGACCACAGGTGCCACCTTGTCAATGTTGTGGATAGTAACTGTACCTGCATCTGCTGAATAGCCTGCTCCAAAAACAGAACCTGCGACTGTGCAGTTGTTTAGTGTGGAGGTGACATCACCTGTGACACCACCAAGGAATCCACCACCGTAGAAATTGGTATTGATAGTGCAGTTGTTCAATATATTTGTGACATTGCCGGTGTTGGTGGTGGCAAACTGGGCAGAATAGTAGTAACTACGGTTAACCACTTTATTATTCTCGTCTCCAGTAGAAGTATTGATTATCTCTATGTCGTAGTCGGCTTCATAGCCTTGATCCTTACTGCGGTATTTCTCTGGGGTATAATTAGTATTGATAGTGGAAGACCAATTTGTGATTGGCGTACCCGTGGCATCGGTGCTGGTATATTGTACGTAGTTGGTGCCGCCGTTGCCTGCACCGAAGTATTGATTAAAAATGGTGCCTGTTGCCCTGGTGGTAACGGTCTTGCCTGACACCATATCGCCGAACTTAGGACCGCCGCAGTATTTGCCCACGATGCTGTTATCAATGACCACATCAATGTTGCCTTTCACTATCTTATAAGTTGAACCATCTTTTTGGGACATGACACCACCACCATAGAACTCACGGATGAGAGCATGATTGATTCGCCATGTGACATTACCCCAGATACCTTCCTTATAAGCTGCAGCTATAGTACCAAATCGACCGCCATCGATATAACAATGAGGATTATCTTGATAGGGAGCAATACCTTCATTGTAGCCACCAGTGAGATAGAAACTGGTGAAGTCACCGCCAAGAACATTGACAGCACAGTGGCGCGTCTGGTACTTGGCAGCACTATTGACGTGGGCGCCAGGGGTAAATGAAGGCATAACAACATGACCGCCAAGGATGACGTAGTTGATATGTT
>JAEEGL011774733.1_pt1 | contig 11942 bp, 7 predicted proteins | sample 9134231 | NCBI WGS metagenome assembly JAEEGL01 (sample SAMN16246548, study PRJNA631951) | gut metagenome | biome: gut microbiome; feature: rumen; material: fiber-attached | host: Bos | place: Iran: Karaj | collected 2018-10 | reverse complement strand
GCTGAACCTACATCAGTTATGGTTGATACATTTGGCACAGGAAAGCTTTCAGATGAAAAGATTATCGAAATCGTTCGCGAGAACTTCGATCTTCGTCCAGCAGGAATCATCAAGATGCTCGACCTTCGTCGTCCAATCTATCGTCCAACAGCAGCTTATGGTCACTTCGGCCGTACAGATGTTAAGCTTCCATGGGAGCAGACAGATAAGGTGGATGTATTAAAGAAATATCTTTAATAAGCCAGTGATCTTTCTAAAGCAGAACATAATATGATTTTATGATAGAATGTAAATTGTGAATTTATGTCAAAGTTTAGTGTTTATATTTTTTATAGATAAAAAGATTTTTTATGAATAATACAACTATTAATCCAATATTATCAGTAATAATACCAGTTTATAATGTCGAAACATATTTAGAACGTTGTTTAAATAGTGTAATAAGACAGTCGTATTCCAACTTAGAAATAATATGTGTAAATGACGGTTCAACAGATGGAAGCTTAAGAATCTTAGAAAACTATGCTAAAAGAGATTCTAGAATAAAAATTGTTTGCAAATCTAATGGCGGTCTCGTAAGTGCCCGTAAGGTTGGAATTCAGACAGCAACTGGGGTGTTTGCAACATATGTTGACTCGGATGATTATATTGACCAGGGGATGTACTCTAAGTTAATGGATATAATGTTGGAATACGACGTAGATGTGGTTACATCTGGATGTATTCGTGATTATGGAGAAAAAAAAGTATTAGAGCCGGAAGATATACAGAATGGATTGTATTGTGACGAAAGACTACAAGTATTGCTGGGAAATTTAATCGCTACAGATAAATTTTTTAAATATAATTTATCTTGCCATGTCTACAATAAAATATATAAAACATCTTTATTGAGAAAATATCAATTACGTGTATTGGATGATATATCTGTTGGAGAGGATGCGGCAGTTATATACCCTCTTATTAGTGATGCGAAGAGTGTATATGTTTCGGGATATAATTATTATCATTATTGTGTGCGCGCAGATTCGGTCATGGGGGCGCCAATAGTAAAGAACGATGATACATTATATAAGATGTTAAAGTATGTGGCTGATAGTATGAGTGATGCAAATGGAAGTATAAATAACTTATTTAAAAAACAGTATACGTATTTTAAAACGTATATGAAGTTGTTGCGTGATCCGACTTCTGTTTTGCGATATTGTGACGGATATTTATATCCATATGGATTTGTGAGTAAAGATGAACGAATTATTTTGTATGGGGCTGGGAAATTTGGTGTGGCAATAAAGCAATTTTTGGTATCTAATGGATTTAATAATGTGGTCTGGGTTGATCAAAATGTAAAAAAAGAGAATGTCATTAAATGGGAAGAGGCTAGAAATAAGCCGTACGATAAAATAATTGTATCTGCATTGTTACATGAAACGGTTCAGAGTATCATAGATATAATAAAAATAGATAGCGATAATGATAAATTGATGTATATAAAAGAAATAAATAGAGAGTGAATTGTGAAAAGAGAAGATTATATTGAAGAATTAAAAAAAATTAAATCTAGTGTTTATATTTTTGGGGCTGGACATATAGCAAAAATTGTATATGAGCTGGCAAGAGACAATTCAGTTGATGTGGAAGGATTTTTAGTTTCAGACATTAAACAGAATAAAGATAAATTATTCGGGATAAATGTATGTCAGGCGGATAGCAAAAATATAATTAAAGATAAAATTGTTCTCGTAGCTGTTTTACAACGAGGTTCAGATAAAATCATACCATATCTAAAGGAACTTGGGTTTGAAAACTTCGTTAATATACCAGATGATATACTAGATTGTGATTCATGGGAATATAAAAGAATGCGTACGCCCATTATAGAAGTGACAGCAAAGATTGGATGTGCAGTGAATTGTCGATATTGTCCGCAAAAATTATTGATAACCAAATATTATGAGAAGAACAAGAATAGACAAGGGGTTATGTCATTTGATGATTACAGAAGATATCTTGATAAATGCCCAAACGAGACTATCGTTGATTTTTCAGGATTTGTGGAACCTTTTTTGATAGATGATAGCATTAAAATGATGGAATATACATATAAAACTGGGCATGAAATGACATTATTTACAACCTTACGAGGTCTTTCAGTAGAGGATGCAAAGATTGTAATTCAAATGCCTTTTAAGTATGTTTGTTTACACACACCTGATAAAGATAATTATGCACAGATACCGATGACAGATGAATACTTTGATGTGCTAAAAATGTTTCTTGAGGCAACTAAAGCTAATGGAGAACCGTTTGTAGATGTTGCAAATTGTCAGTCAGAGCCTCATCCAGAAATAGTAAAAAGGACACAAGGAAAATTAAAAATATACTGCGAAATGTCAGATCGTGCTGGAAATCTAAATGAGGATGACCCATCGCTTACACACGTAAAAAAGAAAGGAGCTATTTATTGCTCGCGTGCATATAAATTGAATCATAATGTACTTTTGCCAGATGGGACATTGACTCTCTGTTGTAACGATTTTGGATTAGATAATATAATTGGTAATCTTAATAGTCAGTCTTATGATGAGATTATGCGCGGCGAGGAAATGATTAATATCAAAAGAGCAATGAATTATGATATTAATAAAAATATAATTTGTAGAAAATGTATGTTTGCAATCAATATGCTAGAAGCTAATTGATGAGGGATATGAATATTGTGGAAGATTCAATTAGAAATATGAATGTGTATGATTTGAGACGGGAAAAGTCACTTTATCATATATTAGATGCAAAAAAAGAAATAGAATGTGTACTGCCTAATAATGTTGCTATGGTTATTAGTTTGTATTATTTTGAAGAAATTTCTAGATTTCAAAAATATATAGATTTAATCCAAGAAGAAATTGACGTGTATGTAGTGTCTCCAAATGAGAAGTTACTATCATTTATTAAAAGTGAATCAAAAAGATCAGTGAGAACTATTGTTAAAAAGAACAGAGGTAGAGATATATCAGCATTTTTGGTGGCGGCAAGAGATGTATTTAAAAAATACAGATACGTAGGATTTGTTCATGATAAGAAAGAAAAGTTTGATGAGCAAAAAGTTGATTCGGAATTTTGGATATATAATATGTGGGAAAATACGCTTGCGTCAAAAAGTTATATAAGTCAAATTTTGAATTTGTTTGAAAATGATAATGACTTGGGCTTATTGCTTCCACCGGAACCAGTTGGTGAATATATCAATTGTTGGTATTTTAATAAGTGGTCTTCTAATTTTGAGAATACTGTTAGTCTATGCAGACGAATAGGCACAAAGGCAGTTATTGACAGTGATGTACCACCAATCTCCTTTGGTACAGTTTTTTGGTGTAGGACTAAAGCCCTAAGAAAACTCATTGACTATGAGTGGAAATATGAGGATTTTAAGGCAGAACCGTTGCCTATAGATGGAGAAATAAATCATGCTATAGAAAGAGCCTTGCCATACATTGCTCAAGATGCAGGATATTCTACGCACATAGTAATGACGATAGATTATGCTCAGCGTCTTATGGCGCAGTCACAGTTTATAGCTCAAAGAGCATTTGGGGTTTTAAATAGTGAGCTTGGAATACGCTATGCACACGAGTTAAATAATTTTAATGATAAAAAAAAAGAATTACGCGAATTTTGCGCTAAATATAGTGAGTTGTATTTATATGGTATTGGCGAACGTGCAAAAGATGTATTAAAGTTACTTAGATTATGGGAGATGAAGCCTAATGGGTATATTGTTACAAACAAAACCGTTTCTACGTTTGAAGGATGTCTCGTATACTCATTAGAGGAGTGGATTGAAATGAAATTGAATAAAGATTATGGTATTGTTGTTGCTACAAATCATATTAATGCAGAGGAAATAAAAAAGATGTTAGATCGAGAACAAATCAGAAACTATTATATTTTTTCTGGTTAAAGAAGGAATTGAAAGTAAAGTTTTTGGTAAAAGAGACGAATTTGGTAAAATATGATAAATATAAAAGATGAAATGCCTACTAAAAGAATACTGATTTTTGGTACAGGTTGTTATTATCACAAGTATAAAAAATACCTTTTAAAAGAAAATGAGGTTCTTGCTGTAGTTGATAATAACTATAGGTATATGGGCGATTATATTGATGGGATTCGGATCATAGGCCCTGAGAAAATAAAAGAATACGAGTATGATTATATATATATATTGGTGCGAAATTCGGAAGATATTTTTCACCAGTTGTTGAATATGAAAATAGAAACTGGAAAAATAAAATTTTATTATGATGTACATCATGGTGAAAAAAGCATAGCCTGTCAGGGGGTAGAAATTGCAAACAGAAGAAAAATTGTTATAGTGCTGCATGAGCTAAATTATGACGGTGTTCCAATGTGCGCATGTACATGTGCAGAAATATTGGTAAAAAATGGATATAATGTCGTAACTATTTCATTAGAAGATGGTCCAGTAAAAGAAAGACTGGAAAGGATTGGAGCGAGGGTTATTATTAATCCTGATTTTTCTATAGATAGTATTATCACAGATAATAACATAAGTGATGCATCTTTAATTATAGTTAATACAGTGATTCTTCATTTTTTATTTCAAAGCAAAGAACGTAATATACCTATAGTGTGGTGGCTTCATGAATCAAAAATGCTCTTTGAAAAATGTGTATACAAATCATTGTTGGAAGAAATAAATCTTAATAATGTATATATTTACGCAGTTAGTGACGTTGCCAAAAACGATGTATCTTCTCTTTTGGATGCGGCAAAAATAAAGAAACTAATGTTAGGAATATCAGATAAAGATTGTAGCAATTTTAGCGGCCATAATAAAATTAAATTTGTTATTATAGGTAAATTGTGTGTGCGAAAAGGTCAGGATATTTTAATGGAAGCGTTAGAAGAATTGAATCCGGAGATAATAGCACAATGTGAGTTTTATTTTTTAGGCAATATACCTAATGATAATTATTCGAAAGAAATAGAGGGTACCGTACAAAAAAACAATTATCCAGTTTTTTTCTGTGGCACTAAGGATAATGAGGAAGTATTAGAATATTTAGATAGCTCGGATTGTCTGATTTGTCCATCACGTGAAGAAACGGTATCTATTTCAGTAATAGAGGCATTAAGAGCAAAACGTTTGGTAGTTACATCTATTCAAACGGGGGTGGCCGAATACTTGACGGATGGAGACAATGCTTTTGTATTTGATTGTCATAAACCAGTGGAACTGGCAGAAAAAATAGAGTATATTGTGAAAAATATAAGAGATTTAGATTCTGTGGCAAATCAAGGTCGAAAATGTTTTGAAAAATATTTTTCGGAAAGTGCATTTGAATCTAGATTATTAGAAGAGATTAAAAGTATAGAAAGTAGATAGTATGAATAATTTAATACAAGAAAATGAATTATTAAAAAGAAAGAATATAGAATTACAGAGAGCAGCTAATGTTATTCATCGATATGCTGTACCAAACACGGCAGATAAGATGATAGAATATTGTAATCAATTTAGCAAGATATATATTTATGGTGCAGGTATTAAAGGAAAAAGGGCTTATGATAGATTAATATCTCATAATGTTTCTGGCTTTGTGGTTTCGAAAAAAGACAAAAATGAATATCTAGGATTGCCTGTAATGAGCATAGATGAGGCAAAGGAAAAACTATGCAAGAGTGGGACAGTATTGGTTATTGCTTTAAATCCAAAGAATTTATTAGAAACATTACCGCTAATTGGTGATATCGAGTTAAATGCAATTTATGTAATGGAGTAAAAGATGCTACACATAATAGTAAATATAGAAGAAAAAGAAACAGAATATAATAAAATATGCGAACATCTTGAAACAATACTTGGAGAAGGACAATATGTGGTGTGGACAGAAGAGAATGTTCAAGATATTTTTTCAGTCATTACCCCGAACGATATTGTTTCATGGCTTTATAGAGGCGAGAGATATATTAAAGATGGACTTCTCAATGCCATAGCATTACTTCATAAAGATGGTGTGAGTGCGGTTTTTGGTGATAGTTATTTTGATATTAGTATTGATAGCACAAGAATGCCACATAGTTTTTTTAAGCCTAGTTTTTCGTTACCATTTTTGACAAACTATAATTACATAGGTAATTCTATTTTTATTAAGGCAAATATTTTTTCTAAATATGCACATGAGTATAATGCCGAATGTCTTATTAATAACTATAGCTTGCTTTTAGCACTTTCAGAAAGAGAAAATGTTATTCACCTAGATGAATATGTATTGCTAAATGAGTATCGAACTATTATTAATGATAAGAATATAGCTATTGATGATAAATGTGCTTTACAATCATACTTCGGATCAAGCTATGAGGTTGAGGGAACGAATAAGTATGAGTTAAGAGAAAAATGTCAAAATAAAGGCATAAGCGTTTTGGTTGTAGGTGATGATATTGCAGCTATTAAAAAATTAGAAAATGATTTACATAATATAATTGATTTAGCTTACAATGAAATATTATTACTAAAGAATAAGGAATTAGTAGATTTAAAATTATTACAGAGTAAAATTAAGTATGAGAAGATAATGATTCTTGATGCATCATTGTCATTTATCACATCTAACTGGTTCCAGGTGATGAAAGGATATCTAGATATTAATTGTGTTGGCGCTGTAACTCCTGTTATATTGAAACCAGATTGCACTATATATAATGGTGGAGAAGTGGTTTATGGAAGAGATATCATAGACAACTTTTATTATGGGAAGCAGTTTGAGTATGTTGATGATTGCCTATTTAATCAGATTCACGTTCGAGAAGTATCAGTAATAAGAAGTGGATGTATGCTTACGACGAAGAAAGCTTTATTGGGTATAGATACGTCGAACAAAGTGTTATGCTCAGATCTGATGATGTATATAAGTACTGAGATTATAAAAAATGGTTTTAAATGTGTGTTTACCCCATATGTAGGCTTTTTGACAGATGTTAAAGATGAGACCAAAGATGATGTTATATCCGATATATGCAACGTTCCTTTACGCGATGCTACTTTCTCAGATAACATGAAAAGGAAATATATGCATCACTATATAGATGTAAGTAATGTAAATGATAATAACGAAGAATTAAACTTTTATAATTCAATAGTGGTTATAGCAGATAAAAAGAGTTATGAAAAATCAGGCTTTAAAGTAAAAGAAAGATTGCGTGGATATGATGGAATCTCGATTACGTTTATTTTTTCGGATGAGATACCTGATACAGAGCTAGATAATAAAGTCTGTGAGAATGTAATAAAATGCTATAATATAAAAAATCCTACTAAGCAGTTTATCGATAAATTAAAACAATCAAAAGGCATAATACTATGTTGCACTCATGCGGATATTTTGGAGTCAAAATTAAATAATGAGAATATTTTATATGATGCTGTTTCTATAGACGATACTGATAGAAAGTATGACGTTATTATACCTGTATACAATGGGATGAAATATTTTGAAAAGCTATTCAATGGGGTAGAGCAAACACATTGCAACTTTAGATTAATTATAATAGATGATTGTAGTCCTGATGAACAGGTGAAAAAATATCTAGACGACCTCAAGAATCGTTTTGATGATGTTAAACTAATACGTCATGAAGAAAATAAGGGGTTTGTTCAATCAGTTAATGATGGGTTAAGAATAGCAGAAAATCATGTGGCAATTGTAAACACTGATGTTGAATTGCCAGAATGTTGGCTAGAAAGATTAATGATGTCAATAGAAACAGACGCTAGTGTGGGTTCGGCTACCCCTTTTACTAATAGTGGAACTATTTGTAGTTTTCCTGATTTTTGCAAGGATAATGAGTTAATCTTTAGATTATCTGTTAATGAAATAGACAAAGCCTTTCGCAAATTGACTCCAGAGTATATAACAGTACCAACAGGAGTTGGATTTTGTATGGCTATGAATATTAATGCAATAAAAGAAGTGGGGGTGTTAGATGCCGAAAGTTTCGGGAAAGGATATTGCGAAGAAAATGATTGGTGTCGACGGATTGCAGAAAGTGGATATAGAAATGTTCATGTAAATAATCTCTTTGTGTATCATAATCACGGCGGTTCTTTTTTGCCTGAAGAAAAAAAGAAACTAATAGCAAAAAATCTTGAGACATTAAATAACAAACATTGTGATTATGAAAGAATTGTTCAAAGTTATATTGCCCTGGATCCAGTGAGAAAATATAGAAATAAAGCATTTATATCATGTGCATTAATGCTTAGTGACAAAGTGAAAAAGGAAACTTATATATATTTTTCACATAATAATGGAGGCGGCGCACAGGACTATATAAAACAAAAAAAAGATGAAATAAAAGCTCAAGGAAAAAGGTTTACATGTATCTACTATGATAGAGAATCGAGTTTATATTGGCTAGAGATTGCGTATGATGATTATAACAAAGTAATAAAAAATATAGAAAGAAAGTATATTGAGTGTTTTCTTGAAGAGTTTAAGTATGACGAGATAGTTATATCTGAAATACTGACATTCCCTCAGTTTGAAGAGTGGTTAAATAAGGTTTTAATGCTAAAAAAACGTAAGCATTTCAAATTGAGAATGTTAATACATGACTTCTTCCCAATTTGCCCATCATACACGTTACTAGATGATTGTGGTGACTTTTGTGAGATTAAAGATATTGACGGATGCAAAAAATGTGCTGAAAAGAATCAACTTGTTCGGATGTATACAAACGATATAGAGAATTGGCGCAGGCTGTGGAAACAATTCTTGGATTCATGCGAAGTTATAGAATGCTTTTCGCAAGATTCAATAAATTATATGTGTAAAGTATATCCTCAGAATAATTATATACTTAGACCACATAAAGTTGAAAGGCTACGTAAAGTGGAGAAAGCTCCAATAAACGAGGAAATAAGAGTTGCAATTATTGGCGCAATAAATCATGCTAAAGGGTTGGATATAATTGAGAAGATGGCTGATTATTCGGCAGATAATAATTTGCCTATTAAGTATTATATTGTGGGATACTGTTCACGCGATATTTCTAGGGAAAATATAATAATAACAGGTAAATATAACAGTGAAGAATTGCCTGATATTATGGAGAATTATAAAATCAATATGATTATGATTCCATCTATATGGCCGGAAACATTTTCATATACAACAACAGAGGCGATGATGATGGGTTTACCATTAATGGTATTTAATATAGGCGCTCCTGCTGAAAGAGTTGAGAAGTATGATGCTGGTTATATAGTATCTAGAATAGATGCTGTAGAAGCTGTTAATGAACTTCAAAAGTGGTACGACGGGGAGAAAAATCGGATTGAATTATAGAAATGAAGGATTAGACATCTTTAGGGTATGTTCTTTATTGCTGGTTGTCATCTATCATGTGTGGGTGATAACTAGCAATTATTATTGTTTTCATAATATATTGCTGGATACTATTATACCATTAGGTGGAGAAATAGGCGTCACAGCGTTTTTTGTTCTTAGTGGGTGTACAATATATCTTAGTTTATCAAGAAAAAAGAATAATTATATATGTTACATAAAAAAGAGATTTTATAGAGTTGCACCCGAATATTATGTATCAGTATTTATTGTTATATTTTTTATGGAGGAAGGTCCAGGTTATATTACATGGCAGGGCTTGAAACATTTAATTGCTACACTTACATTCACGCAGAATATTTTACCAAGTCTAGGGGCAGTAAATGGTGTTTTGTGGACAATGTCAGTGACAATGTGTTTTTATTTATTAGCGCCGCTATTATATAAAATCATTGATAAATCCAATATATATGTTTTTTTAATAGTAAGCATTATGTTTACTATTTTTTCGAAATATATTTTTTTTCACATCCTTGGAACAGGCGGAATTGTTTCTAATTGGTTTTGGTTGAGTAGACAGACAATATTTACAGATTTAGATAATTTTGCCTTTGGTATGGTTGTGGGAAGGATTGTATATTCCGATAGGAAATTTGCTTATAAAAGTTCTATTTTTTTTATAGCGTGTGCGTTCATCGCGTTGATTATAATATGTAGAATTGGATTAAAGTATGGTATACATACAGATAGTATTTCTGGCTATACTTGGCATACATTAGTGGCGATGTGCATATCTATCCAAATGTTGGCGCTAGGAGTAATGCATATACCAGATGGATGTGGATATGTGAAAAAGATGATTCATATACTGTCGAGCAACCAGTACGGCGTATATGTATTTCACCTTTTAATAGTAAAAAACATGTTTATGCATTCTATACAGTTGCAATCGCTTATGGGTAAAAATATAAATATTGGCATCATATTATTTGTTGTTATATCAGTTTGCGCTAGTTTATTAGTCTCGCTTTGCATAAATTGGGCTGTAAAGTGGAAATTTAGTAAAATACAATAAATATAAGAATAATGCAGCATAGTAATTTGGCTATAACAGAATAACAACACAGTGATTTGTTTTGTGTTAATCTATCAATAAATGAAGTTAGATGCTGAAACGAAAGGGAGAGTGAGAGATTGGTTAATGAGAAAAAACTTAGTATAAATGAAACTATAGTATTCAATGTAAGATTAGGACTTATTGGAATTGTTGGTGTAATAGTATGGTGGTTTATAAATAAACAACTTGGCTATGATAATGGAATAAATCCAGATGATATTGCATCAATCCAATTTGCTATGGGGAAGAGGGGGATAATAGATAAAATAGTATATATACTTGAGCAAGATCCTACCAATGTGCCTTTATATTACATTATTCTATACATTTGGATTGAGATTTTTGGATATAATGTTATGAGATTGAGATTACTTTCCCAACTTATTTCCGCAACTACGGCAATTATTCTGGGGAATGTAGGTCTTTCGATTAAGAACAAACAAATGGGATATGTGTTGGCACTTATGTCAATTACATCAACACAACTTGCTTATACTTCTTATCAGATTAGATCATATGCATTATTGATATTGAACGTTTCGGTTTTATTATATTGCTATCTTAATAGGGCTGATAACAAGCTGATTAATTGGGGATATGTATTATCTCTTGCGATCCTATCATATACGCATTTTTTTGGAGTTCTTGTATGTTTTTCATTTGGATTATTAGATTTATATGGAATAATACAAAAAAAGACAAAACTATTAAAATTGGTTAATTATGTGATTTATTGCATTTTGTTTATTCCATATTTAGTTGTTGCGTACATTAATTCAATGCATATGTATCCTGCGTTTTGGCCTCCTGTACCTAATTATTTAGATATAATAGATATGGTGTTGAGACTTTTTCCGTTGGGAGGTATTGGATTATTTGTTTATGCTTTTTTTATGGTTGAATGCAAAAATGAAAATGAAAAGAAAATAAACATAATTATTTTGAATACTTTGATTACGGTAATAGGGATAAGTTTTTTTTATTCGAGATATATAAATCCAGAGAGTTCAGTATGGTTATATAGGTATTTATTAGCAGTATTTCCATTTACTTGCATTGGAGTAGCGGAAGGTATTTTTAAAATTGGTTATTTGCTAAGTGATAGTTTAGCGAGTAAAAAGTGGAAGATATTTATTGTATTTCTGATGACAATGAGTTTGTTAAATATAAATAAATTGGCCAACAAACAGGATGATTATTTATCATACAGCGGTGATTCATACTCTAAGATAAAAAGTTATTTTAAAAGTGTAGAGAATAATCATACAAATGATTTAGTTATAATGTTATATCCAGAAAGGTATTTTGATGGATGGCTTATATATTATACGGAAAATTCTGGAACAGATTTAGATTTTTATTGTAATGACGATATTAGCCAATTAGATATTTCAAAATATAAAACAATTTATGTTGTTGAGAATACATACACGTTGAGTGAACAATCTAAG
>JAEEGL010206302.1_pt1 | contig 11942 bp, 8 predicted proteins | sample 9134231 | NCBI WGS metagenome assembly JAEEGL01 (sample SAMN16246548, study PRJNA631951) | gut metagenome | biome: gut microbiome; feature: rumen; material: fiber-attached | host: Bos | place: Iran: Karaj | collected 2018-10 | reverse complement strand
TCACACCCCACTTCTGGAAGAAGCCGTGATGACGGTTATTGAGGGCGATATTCCTCGAAAGAGTGGTCTTCGTAGAAGAAGAGAATCTTTACTAACCTGCGCTTGTCAGTTGAGATAGGCGCAGGTTCTTTCTTCTCTTGTTCTTTCTCCTGCTCGCGCTCCGCGCTCACGAAATCTTGTAAATCTTGTAGATTTTCCGCTTTGCGGTTTTCCTCGCGTTCCTCTTCCATCGGTTCTGGAATGGGATCTGGTTCGGGAATAGAATTAGCGATGGGAGCAGGAGAGGGGGTATCCTCAGGAATGGAAAAGAGCGTAGGCTCGGACGAGAATCCCTGATTCCTAATTCCTGATTCCTCATTCCTCATTCCTAATTGCCCATACATCTGACCTTTACCCAAAAGCAACCAGTTGGCATCTATCTCGGGATAGCGGCGGATGACTTTGTTGACAAACTCCAAACTCGGGTTGTTCCGGCCACTCAAAATATGTGACATTCCGGAGGGCTGAATTCCGATTTCTTCTGCAAACTGTTTTGCAGTGATATTTTTCGCCTGCAAAATGAGATTTATCCTGTTTATCATTTTCTTACAGATGTAACATCATTATTTTCGATTTACAAATGTACTAACATTTTCTGATACCAACAAATAAATTTTAGATTATTACAAATGTAATATTATTCTTTTTATAAATAATAAGTTTAAATAAATTATATATCTAATTAAAATATATTTATTTATATAGATATATCGTATATATTTAAACTTATGCCCAGCAGGCTAAAATAAACTATTCTTTACTTTAATTATCAGTATCTAAAGTACTGATTATTATAAAGTTTATTTTTATATCGTACTTTTTGTTAATGTATTTAACATAAAATACAGTTGTGTATGAATTACATTTGTAAAATTACAGAATTCTGCTGTAATTTACATTTGTAAATAACTTAGAGTGGTGTCTGTTTGTTACAAATGTGAATTACAAAAAATCGCTTCTAAGCGCCTATCGCCCCCTCCGACTACCTGGCGCTCTAGAATACAAAAAAAATCGCTCAGCGGCGATTTTTTAACTCTTAACTATTATCTATTAACTTTTAACTAAACACCTCCCCTACCCTTCGTGTCCGAAATAATATTGTCCGCGGCGGCGGGTAATCTTGCCGTAGTTAATGGCGTGCTTCGGACAGTGGTGGTAGCAAGCCAGACAGCAGGTGCAACTGCCATCATGATGCCAGATGGGGAGGCCGTCGGTCAACGTAACATCGCCCGTGGGACACACCTTCTCGCACTTCCCGCAATGGATACAGACCTCGCTGTCGACGGAGAACTTCTTGTCCGTCACCATCTTACCGTTGAAATAGCTGCCCACCACATGGCTCATCACCCACGGGGCAGGCCCTTTCCGGATATGCGTTTCTCCTGCTTTTCTATTGACAACCAGCTCTGTGAACTCCCTCAGCTGTTCTTGGGCACGGGTAATCTTCCGATGCTCCTTCTCGGGGGTGTCGGTATACATAAACGGCAGACAGACATAGCTTTCAGGCATCACTAGTGAGAAGAGGCTGGTAGCTACAGGTAAGCCAGCCTTCTGCAGGTCGCTGTTGAGGATATCCATCGCCACCCCGATGCTGTCGCCACAGGTGGTGAGGGCATAGCAGAAGTGACCCTCCGCATGGTCTATGTGCATCTTCTTGATGAAGTTACGCACGATGCGTGGCGGCTGCCAGCCGTGGGTGGGGAAGACGAAGCCGATGCGCTCGCCCTCTGCCAAAGTATACTCACACCTCCCTTGCTGTTCTTCGGGGATGAATAACATCTGTTCGACTGTCGCTTGAGCCAACGTCTCCGCTGCCCAGCGCGTATTGCCTGTTCCTGAAAAATAGAATATCATAATTATCTGAGTTTTTTTAGGATTGTCTTGTGGTCGTCGCTGACACGGAAACTCTCGAGGGCTTTTTGGATACTCTTACCTCTCACCCACCCCTCCAGGGCGTCGAGCATAGGGAGCGTAGCGTCCCACTGCTTGGCGAGGGCGGTGGCGAAGTACCACGCCTGCATCATCTTGATGTAATACTCCTCACGTTCGATGGCAGCGACCCACCGCAGGTGCTCCGGCTGGAAGTCGTCGTCGAGGTAGTGACGCATCAGCATCCCGATACCGAAGCGGACGGTGTACTCGTGCTTCGAAGCCATCCACTCTCTGATCTTCGGCAACAGCTCCTCTTTGTGGCGGGCAAAGAGACGGGGCACCAGCGAATCGCAGACGGCCCAGTTGTCGATATAGGGGAGGAAACGCTCCGTTTCGTCCACGAGAATCGCGTATTTCTTTTCCTCGCACAACAGGTAAGCATGTAGCATATTCTCCTCGTGATATCGGTGAGGCAACTCGCCGAGAATGTCTGATTGCTTGATTGCCTGATTGTTTGAGTTTTTATAGAGTTCTTTGGCAAGGGCGCGGAGCTGTGGGGAACGCACACCGATGAAGCGCTCGGGAGGCACCGTAGGGATGAGCTTCGCCGAGAAGGCGGCGTATTTCTCATCGCGCAAAGAGAAGAGTTTTTCCTGTATCGTCATAGCAGTTTCAGTATTTTTCCGCGGGTGTGTTTTACACCAGCCCCCAGTTCGGAGGGCTCCATCAGCAGGAGGCATTGCTTCAATTCGGCACAGAGTTCGGGATAGTGGCGACATTGCTGGTAGGCCAGCTTCATGCAGAGGGCTTTAACGCCGTAGGGCTCGTCGGCGAGCATCATGTGCTCGAGGCAGAAGTCCAGCAGGTCGGTACGGATGTCGTCCCTCCCCCACTCCAACCGTTCAAGCAGTACCATGGAGAGACGCCGCAACGGCACCTCGGATGTGGTAATGGCCAGCTGCACCAGTTTCGCGCGATACATATTTATATATATGTTGTCCTCCTTGGGCAAATGAGTGAGCGCCCATGCGGCATTGGAAGCCTCTTTACCCTCTCCCGAGAGCATGGTACGGAACAGCCGCTCGCGCACTTCGGCTTCGTTGTGTGCGCTCTTAGCCAGCGCTTTAATATCGTCGATATGCATCACCATCGTACTGCAAAAGTACACTTTTTTCCCATTCTTTAAGCATTAAACTTTAAACATTAAACTTTATTTTGTATCTTTGCAGTCGGAAATCTAAAACTCTTACGATATGAAAAACGCACAGAATATCGATGGTTGCCGCATTGCGTCGGACCGTATCGCCACCCTCGGCGAGAACGAGATATTTGTTTTCGGCAGCAATATCCAGGGCTCCCACGGCGGCGGTGCCGCCTGGTTTGCCTACAAGAACCTCGGAGCTGAATGGGGTGTCGGCGAAGGACTTACGGGTCGCTGCTATGCTTTGCCCACCATGGAGGGCGAAGCCTCGATGAAGGCTGCCGTCGACCATTTCATCGCCTGTGCCAAGGAGCACCCCGAGCTGACCTTCCTCGTCACCGCCGTGGGTTGCGGCATCGCAGGCTACACACCTCAGGAGGTGGCCCCTCTCTTCAAGGAAGCCCTCTTGTTGGAAAATGTCTACCTGCCGCAGGTGTTTATCAACAACCTTTAATTGCAGCATTTACTCGTCCTTGTAGTCGGCGATTACTCACCACAGACGGTATAGACATAGGAACGGTCGGGGGAGTGTAAAGTGTAAAGTGGAGAGTGTAAAGTGTAAAGTGGAGAGTGTAAAGTGTAAAGTGGAGAGTGGCAAGTGGATAGTTTTGATATATCGTGTAGGCCTGTGCCGGTGAGCTTCAGGAGGGCTTCCTTTTGTGTCCAGAGCGTGGTGAAGGCGAGGGTGGGAGCGTCGGAGGCAAGGATGGAGGCGACTTCTGCTTCGTTGAAACAGTAGCGGCAGAGCTCCATATCGAGCTCGTCGGGGACGGCCTCAATATCGCAGCCGACGGGATGGTCGGCAACGACACACATCGCCGCACGGGAGCAATGGCTGAGATTGAAATGAATCTCAGGGTGCTCTTTGAGATAGGGTTTCCCGTTGGGGCCAAAGGCGAATTCGGGGACTTCCTTCAAGCCATATTCTTCGCGGAGCGCCTGCTGGAGCAGGAGGAAGACGGCCAGCGAGAGGCGCTGGTCGAGCTCGCGCCGGTAGCGCATCGCATAGGCGGCACGCTGGGGGCTCACCTGCCGCAGAGCCTCAGAGATGTCGAGTTCGTCGATATGGTCGTTGAGGTAAATCACGGGTGCAAAAATACGAAAAAAAAGGTTATTGGTTATAGGTTATTGGTTATAGATTAAAAAAAATTTGTATTTTTGCAGTCGCTATGAAAATGAAAAAACTATCAATAGTAAGTGTGGTTTTTCTCGTCGTTGCGATGGCGATACAGTTTGCCGTATCATATAACCGTGAGAGGACAAACTTGGAGAATGATATCGAGAGGAGGATGGAACTGGCGGAGAAGGATTTTGTGTTCGAGGTGTATGACATGTATGACGCGACGGACGAAATCACCTATTTCTTCCCCGAGTTGTGTGACAACACCGAGGAGTTGTACTCGATGCTGAAGACGGTGTTGGGGCGCTTCCAGAACCTCTACGGCTGCTATGTGGCTTTCGTGCCCGACTCGTTGCACGGGAGAGAGCGTCGGTTTTCGCCTTTTGCATCCAGAGCTGAGGGGGATTCCATTTCCGCATTCGATGCCAGTGCGGATGTGAATTATACGGAGCGCGACTGGTACAAGGGTGCGTTGCAGAGCGACGAGAAGGGCTATTGGAGCCTGCCGTATCATGACGGTATTCATAACGATCTTGTTTTCTCCCACTCGCGGAAGGTGTACGACAAGAGCGGCAGGATGGTGGGTGTGGCGGGAGCCGACTACACGCTCTCCTGGACGAAGCATAAGTTGGAGGACATCAAGCCTTACGGCGATGCCGTCTGCCAGCTGTACAGCACCAATGGCACGCTTATTGTCGAGAGTGGAGAGGGAGATGTGGACGGCATGATTGTGATGGAGAAGACCCTCTCGCCCCTCAATATGCGACTGGTGATAGGGGTGCCAAACAACCACGTGTGGAAATCGGTACGTGGCATCTCGCTGCTGACGCTGGCTGTGCTGCTGACGGGAATCATCGCAGCAGGATGGCTGATTAGAAGAATCCAACGCGACCATGAGGCATACGCCCGCACGGAAACTGCCAAGAAGCTGATGGAGAAAGAGCTGCAGATTGCCAGCAATATCCAGAGAGGAATACTCCGAGCTCCGGCCCCAGACGGGGCCGGAGCCGGAGCCGAGGTGCAGGCGACGCTGGTGCCGATGCGCGAAGTGGGTGGCGACCTCTATGACTATTATCGCAAGGGAGACGATTTCTTTTTCATCATTGGCGATGTGAGCGGCAAAGGCATTCCCGCTGCCCTCTTTATGAGTGCCACTGTCAACCTCTTCCGCTCGGCGGTGAAACGTCTGCAATCGCCCAAAGCCATCATGGAGGAAATCAACGGAGTGTTGAGCGAACACAATCCAAGCCTGACATTCGTCACCGCCATCATCGGCCGGCTGCATGTGCCCACAGGACAGCTGACGTATTGCAACGCGGGACATTTGCCGCCGATAAAGGTTTCAGGTTCCAAGTTTCAGGTTTCAGGTGAGGGGTGTGAGGAGGTCGGACTGATACCGAATATCCCGTTGGGGTATGAAGGGAAGTTCCAGTTTGTGGAGCAAGGCACCCTGCTCGAGACAGAGGACACGCTGGTGCTCTATACCGACGGCATCACCGAGGCACGCAACAAGAATCACGAGATGATGGGAATGGCGAGGTGGAAAGATTGCTTGAATGTGTTAATGCCTGATTGCTTGAGTGCTGGCGCGTTGATGGAGGGGGTGAAGGCTTTCATCGGGACGGCGGAACAGAGCGACGATATCACGCTGATGACCATCAGCAAGAAAAGTGATATGCAGCCCTATGTCCTACATGTAGAAAACAAGATGAGCGAATGGCCGGTGCTACGCAAGGGATTACAGGACTATGGCATGTGTGTGGGAATGGAGGATAGGACGCTCAAAAAGATGATCCTCGCCCTTGAGGAGGCTGTGGTAAACATTGTCAACTACTCGGAAGCAAAATTCATTGGAATGACTATTTCCTGCGGGGACACCCAGCGACTCAGCATCACCCTCCGTGACGACGGCATTGCCTTTGACCCCACGGCGCAAGCGGAGGTGGATACCGCTGCGGTCATAGACCAAAGGCAGATTGGAGGATTGGGGATTGCCCTGCTGCGCCAGATAGCCGACGAGGTGCACTACCGCCGCACCAACGACGGACAAAACGAATTATCAATCATAAAAAACATATAATTATGCAACTCAACATTCAACCTGAAGGACAAGAAACCATCGTGAAAATCATCGGTGAACTGGATACCATAGCCACCACCGAACAAGCAGACGAATTGCAGAAAGTTGTCGACATGGCCGACAAAGCACTTACTGTCGATTGCTCCCAGCTTGAATACGTCTCTTCTGCCGGTTTGCGTTTCTTCATGCGCCTCAAACGCGAAACCGAAGCCAAAGGCGGAAGCGTCCGAATCTCCCACCTCAACGAAGATGTCGCCGACATCTTCCGCATGAGCGGTTTCGAAAACATTTTCGATATCCAACACTGAAAACGCGAAGCCTAGAAGTCTCGTTAATCATTAACCGTTCTGCCTGACCTTTGGTCACGACCTTGAGCACCGCTAAATCAAATTAAATCAAGCGAAAAACCATTAACCGTTACAACCCATGAAACAGTCAGCGCCCCTTGCAAAATCGCAATTAGGTGTTTATGCCGAATGCGTGCAACATGAAAACGAGGTTTTCTATAACCTTCCTTTCCTTTATGTCTTTGACGGCAGCATTGATGCCGACCGTTTGTGTCGCGCCATCGAGGCGACGGTACAGGCCCATCCCACTTTTTTCACTCGCATTGAGCTGAGTGACGAGGGCGAGCCCATCCAAACTATTGACACGGATGAGGTTTCAAGCTTCAAGCTTCAGGTTTCAAGTTTTACCGACTTTGAGACAGAGAAGCGAAAGTTCATCGAGCCTTTCAAATTTTATGGCGGCCGTCTGTTTCATACCAAAGTGATGCGTGACGCTGAGCATGTCTATTGGCTCTTCGACATGCATCATATCATCAGCGACGGAGGCTCATACCATGTTATCATTTGCGACGTGGAGACGGCCTACAACGGTGGCACGCTGGCTCCCGAGGAGATGTCGATGCAGGAATTCGCCCTTGCTGAAGCCGAGATGCGCAAAACGCCCGCTTTCGAGGAAGGCAAACAGTGGTATGCCCAAAACTTCGACTGCGGCGACACCTTCACCCAGCTCCTCCCCGACCTTGAAATATCCGAGCACTCGGACGCTTATATGTTCCGCACACTCGGCATCGACATGGCACGGGTGGATGCTTTCTGCAAGACCAACGGCATCAAAAAAAGCACTCTCTTTACGTCGGCCTATTCCTTCCTGCTGGCACAGTACAACAACGAGCAGGAATCGCTGTTCACCACGGTGTTCAACGGTCGCACCAATCCGAAGTTCCAACATTCCGTTGGCATGACGGTGCAGACGCTGCCCGTTTACGCCAAGTTCACCGACGACACTACGGTGCTCGACTTCCTGAAAGCCGGTGAGGAACAGATGATCGGCTGCCGCAAACACGACATCTATGCCTATACAGACATCATGAGCGACCTCAACCTGCAAAGCAACTCCATATTTGCATGGCAAGGCCTCTTGTTTGACTACACCGAGCTGATGGGCAAACCCATGAAGGCCATACAGCTCCGCAAGCACAACGAGGATGTGCCATTCTATCTGATGGCCTACTATATTGGCAAACAATATGAAATCAAGGCCGAATACAGCTCCAACCTATACTCCGAGACGCTGATTGCCCAATTCATGGAGAGTTACGAGGCTGTTCTGGAGGGCTTGCTGAGCCAAACCCTCTTGCGCGACATCGACATCTGCACCGAGAGCCAGCGCGCCTTGTTGGACAGTTTCAACCAGACCGATACAGAGTTGGACGAGAGTGCGACGATTGTCTCCAAATTCCGCGAGCAGGTGGCGAAAACGCCCGACAATATCGCGGTGGTATTTAAGGAAAAACGCTTCACCTACAAAGAATTGGACGAGCTTTCCGACCGCATCGCCGCCTATATCCACGGAAAGGGCCTTCACGAAGAGGATGTGGTCTCCGTGTTGATTCCGCGTAGCGAGTGGATGGCGATTGTCTCCCTGGGCGTGCTGAAGGCCGGCTGCGCCTACCAGCCCCTCGACCCGACCTATCCGTCGGAGCGTCTCAACTTCATGATGCAAGATGCCAACGTGAAGTTGCTCATCGCCGATGAATCGCTGCGCGACATCGTGAACGAATACCAAGGCGACGTGCTGCTGACGAGAGAAATTGAAAATTTAAAATTGAAAATTGAGAATTTGCCTGAAGGGCCAAAGTCCGAGTCGCTGTTCATCATGCTCTACACCTCCGGTACCACGGGGACGCCCAAAGGCTGCCAGCTCGTACATCGTAACCTCGTCTCATTCTGCGAGTGGTACCGGCGCAGGTTCAACCTGACGCCCGACTGCAAAGTCTCGGCCTACGCAAGTTACGGATTCGATGCCAGTATGATGGAGACGTATCCATGTCTCACCACTGGTGCCACGCTTTATATTATCCCGGAGGAGATGCGCCTGGACATGATAGCGCTGAACGAATATTTTGAGCAGGAGCAGATCACTCACGGATTCATGACCACGCAGGTGGCCTATCAGTTCGCCACTTCCATTGAGAACCATTGCCTGCGCTACCTGATGACCGGTGGCGAGAAGTTGGCTCCGCTGACTCCGCCCACGAACTACACGTTGGTGAACCTCTATGGTCCGACCGAAAGCACCGTCTGCATCACCTCCTTCGACGTGACAAAGCCCATGAAGGATATCCCAATTGGCGCTGCGTTGGACAACGTGAAACTTTATATCGTCGACAAGGCGGGTCACCGTCTGCCTGTGGGTGTGGCGGGTGAGTTGTGGGTCGCTGGACCGCAGGTGACCCGCGGCTACCTCAACCGTCCCGAGAAAATGGCCGAGGTTTATATCGACAATCCCTTCGATTCCAGTGAGAAATACGCGCACATCTACCGCACTGGCGACATCGTGCGCTACCTCCCCGACGGCAACATCCAGTTTGTGGGGCGCAAGGACGGTCAGGTGAAGATCCGTGGTTTCCGCATCGAACTCAAAGAGGTGGAAGGTGTCATCCTTCAGTTCCCCGGCATCAAAGATGCTACGGTGCAAGCCTTCGACGAAGAGGGCGGTGGTAAGTTTATCGCAGCCTATATCGTCTCCGACGAGCAGATTGACATCGAAGCTCTGAACAACTTCATCTTGGATGAGAAGCCGCCTTACATGGTACCTGCCGTGACGATGCAAATAGAGCGCATCCCGCTCAACCAGAACCAGAAGGTGAACAAGAAAGCCCTTCCAAAGCCCGAAAAGAAAGCAGCTGAGGCTGTGGTGGAAAGCAACGTGCCGATGAACGTCTTAGAGCAGGAAATCCACGGCATCATCGCCAAGATTATCAATACCGAAGACTTTGGCGTGACCACCGTGTTGGGTTATGTCGGCCTGACCTCCATTATGGCCATCAAGTTGGCTATCCAGATCAACAAGCGCTTCGGCGTCACCCTCGACTCGAAATCCCTCGCCAAGACGGGTACTTTGCAAAGCATAGAGAACGAGGTGTTAAGAGGTATGATGGAAGAGGGAAGAGGGAAGAAGGAAGAGGTTCCGGGTCAAGCCCGGAATGAGGAGCAACATGCCGATACGAACAACATTCCGCTGTCCTACGCGCAGATGGGTGTATATGTGGAGTGCATGAAGCAGCCCGAAGCCACCGTGTATAATATTCCGATGAAAGTCCGTTTCCCCAAAGATGTGGATACGACTCTGCTTACCCAGGCATTGGAGACCCTCGTCAAGGCGCATCCTCAATTGCAGGCGCATTTTGGAAGTTCGGGCTCGGACATTATTCAAATTATTGATTTCGAGCAACCCATCGAAATTCCACATATCCAGCATAGTGAGGCCGAGATGGACCAATACAAGCGGGAATTCGTCAAGCCGTTCAATTTGAGGCAAGGTCCGCTCTATCGCATGGAGATTGTCACTACCGAGCAATGGGTCTATCTGATGATTGACTTCCACCACCTCGTGATGGATGGCGGCTCTCTGGATCTGTTGTTGACACAACTTTTCGAATTGCTCGACGGTCATGAGATTGAACCAGAATCCTTCACCTACGCCGATTTCGTGGCAGCCGAGAAAGCCGACGAAAATAGCGCAGAACATACTGCTGCCAAGGACTTCTTCCAAGAACGTCTCGGCAAGGTGGAGGGCGTGACCGAGGTTCCGTCAGATTTGACCAACCCCAAAGAGCAAGGTGTCATAGAGACCTCGACGAGTCCGTTGGATCTCGAAGCCATAGAGGAGTTCTGCCGTCAGCACAACATCACTCCGGCGCATCTCACCCTCGCGGCCACCTTCTACGCCCTTTCGCGTTTCACCAACAACGAGCAATTGTGCATCACCACCATCAGCAACGGCCGTTCCGACCTGCGCATCAGCAATACCACCGGCATGTTCGTCAACACGTTGGCATTGAGTGCCACCATCGGCGAACAGACTGTGCTTGAGTTCCTTGACGAAACTAGCAAGCAATTCGACGAGACGCTGCGGCACGAGAAATATCCTTTCGCGCAAATCGCTGCTGACTACGACCTTTCCGCTGAAATCATGTTTGCCTACCAGATGGGCGTTCTCAACGAGCACAAGTTCGGCGGCCAGACGATTGCCATTGAGAATATGGAGTCTGACGTGCCGAAGTTCCGCATTGCTTTCTATATCCAGGAGGAGAAGGGTGTGCCGAGTGTGTGCATCGAATACGACAATGGCCGTTACAGTCACGACCTGATGCAGACCCTGGCAAAGTCGATTTGCAACGCTGCGAAGGCATTCATCCGTCAGTCGGAGATGAAGTTGCAGCAAGTGTCGCTCTTGGATGCCGAACAGACCGAAATCCTCGACAGTTTCAATCAGACCGAGGTGCCCTACGACGACACCCAGACCATCGTTTCGCTGTTCCGTAAGCAAGTGGAACTGACGCCCGACAATATGGCGGTGGTCTATCATGACAAGCACTATACGTACAAGGAAGTGGATGCTATTTCGGAGCGTATCGCCAGTTACCTGGTGAAACAGGGTCTCGGCAACGAGGATGTGGTCTCGGTGCTTATCCCGCGCTGCGAGTGGATGGTCATTGCCTCGTTGGGCGTGCTGAAGGCCGGTTGCGCCTATCAGCCTCTCGATCCGAGTTATCCCGCTGATCGTTTGAACTTCATGATGAAGGATGCGAATGCCAAACTGCTCATCGCCGACGAGGAACTGAGGCCTATTGTTAATGAATATCAAGGCACGGTGTTGTTTACCAATGAGATTGATAAACTGCCAACAGCCAATAGCCAACAGCCAATAGCCGATATCACCCCTTCGAGCCTCTTCATCATGCTCTACACCTCCGGTTCGACGGGTACGCCCAAGGGCTGCCAGTTGGAACACGGCAACCTGGTGGCTTTCTGCCATTGGTATCAGAGACATTATGGCCTGACTTCCAACGACAAGGTGGCCGCCTACGCCAGTTACGGTTTCGACGCCTGCATGATGGACATGTATCCCGCACTGACCTGCGGCGCTTGCGTCCACATTATCGGCGAGGACATCCGCCTCAACCTGCCCGACCTGAACGACTACTTCAACCAGCAGGGCATCACACACTCATTCATCACCACGCAGGTAGGCTATCAGTTCGCGACCAACGTCGAGAACCACTCGCTGCGCTGCTTCGCCGTGGGTGGCGAGAAGCTCTCGGCCCTCAACCCGCCGAC
>JAEEGL017057630.1_pt1 | contig 11943 bp, 3 predicted proteins | sample 9134231 | NCBI WGS metagenome assembly JAEEGL01 (sample SAMN16246548, study PRJNA631951) | gut metagenome | biome: gut microbiome; feature: rumen; material: fiber-attached | host: Bos | place: Iran: Karaj | collected 2018-10 | reverse complement strand
TATTAATTCTAATAATTATAATGAAATAACTTTATCATATAATGAATATAATGAAACTATTAGAAAATATATTTTTTATCATTTTGAATTTAATGTAGATTATTGTATTACAGAAGGAGATAACAAAGGAATTTATACTTTAAATGTTTTTAATTATCCATATTTAGTTTATTTAAATGATGTTTTATTAAATCAAAAAGATGATAATGGAAATTATTTAATTGATGTTAATATATTAAAATATGGAGAAAATAATATTGTTTTTAGAGAAAGTGAAAATGATAATTCAATTTCTATTTTAACAATTCAATTTAATCAAAAATTTATATTATCAATTGTTGATATTGAAGTCAAAAATATTATTTATCATAATCCATTTTTCATTCAAATTCAAACTTTTTCAGGTGAAATAATAAAAAAGAATAATATTAGTAATATAATATCAAATTTATATATTAATAAGGATAATAAGTATATTAATATTGATATAACATCTTGTTTATATCTTGATGAATATTATGTTTATAATTGTTATAATTTTAATAATTCAAAATATAATTTTACCAAAGGATTTTATGAAATTATTTATGAAAACAAATGTAATAAAAACTTATTTTTAGGAAATTATGAAGTTATTAATGAAAATGAGCAAAAATTAATAAGTATTTCACCAAATTACATTAATATTAATGATGATATTACAAAAGTTACATTAACTTTTTCAAAAAATGTTGATAAAAATATTAAGAGTATTTCTTTTATTAGAGAAGAAACAAGTAAATTAGAATTAATATTTAGTTTATTTGAGCCTCAAGATAATATTATTTATTTAGATATTCCAAAATCTTCCTTTAATAATAATAATAATATTGAATATTTTGTTGGAACTTATAAAATAATTTTTTTAAAAGAAGGTTCTAGTAATCCTTTTATTAGTAAAAAAACAATTAGATGTATAACTAGGGTTGGTCTTTATGAAAAAAAACAAAGATTTATAAAATCTACATTAAGATATTTTAGCATTGTTTTAACTGGTCCAATTCATGAAAGTTTAATTAAAAATATTACATATAATAATACTATTTTGAATTTTACAGTTGAAAATAATATAATAAAAATTAATAATATAGACACTTTAAATAGTACTATTATTGATTTTAATCAACTGGGAAATTATATATTTAAAATTTATGAAAATGAATTTGAAAATGAACCTTTAATTTATACAATAGAAATAATAGATAATAATGATAATATAATATTTAATCATTATATTTATAAAAGAACAATTTCTAATTATGCATATATAATTTTATCTTTTACAGATTATTCAGCATTTTATATTAATATAAGTGATATTAATATTAATAATAATAGGATTATTATCGGTTCTACAATTATTTATACTATCAGCCCACACGAAAAAGGCCCTTTTGACTTTTATATAAATGAAACAAAAATAAATAATGAATCAATTAGAATTGTTGATAGAAGTTCATTTATAGATGACAAAGAAAAAACATGTTTTATTAATTATTGTTCAATTGAAAATCAAATAAAAGAAAATTGTTTTGAAGAATTAAGATTTATTAATGAATATAATGATTTAAAGAAAACAAATATTACATATAAAATTTCTTCTTCTAATTATGAAAAATATTTATTTACAAATAATAATATTTTATATTTCCCAAATGATATTGAAAATAATAAAGAATATTTATTACAAATTTTGAGAAGTGATTTATTAGAAGATAATACTCTTCTTTATGAAAGTATATATAAAATAACTAATATAACAAATTCTACTTTATTTTATAAAGATCATTTTATAAAAGTAAATTTAACTTTATTTTGTGAAGATAAATCATTAGAAAAATTATTAACAATTAACAATACAAAATTAAAAAAATGTGTTTATGATTCAAGTAATTATATATATTCATGTGATTTTGAAATTGAAAAATCATCAATTGAACAAAGTTATGATTTATTATTTAATAATAAACCAATAAATTCAATTAATATGAGAAATGATTTAAAATATGAAATAATATCATATTTTTATAAAGGAAAAGCAATTTTTAAAATCCATATTTTAAATAATGATTTATATAATTCATATAATATTAAAGAAATAAATATTTCAAATTCAAATAAAAACAAAATAAAAATTTTTAATTCTACTGAAATTATTTATGAAACTAATGATATTGCTTATGTTGAATTAACAAAAGGAGATTTATCAGATTCAATTTTTTTAACTGGTTTTAAATTATTTAATAATCTTGAAATAGAAATTAATTCTACTTTAATGACTTTTAATGAAATTAATTCAATTTCTCCAAATTATATATTTTCAAATGATACTTTTAGTAATATTTCATTTACAATAAATTTAAATCCTAATTCAAATCTATTAGATTTCTATTTGATAAATGGAAAAATTGAATATAATTTACAATGTAATAATCAATCAAATAATAATTGGAAATGTAATTATAATCCAATTCAATTTGGATTAGATTATTCTATTAATTATTATAATAATATTATTTTACATACAATTCAATATAATTTTGAAAATAAATGTAAAAGTATAAAAAATAAAAATAATAATAGTAGTTTTATATTAAAAAGTATGAGTGAAATTAATAATATAGAAAATCTTCCAATAGAAATTATAGATTCAAAAAATGAAAGTATTTCTAATATACCAATTACTTTTAAAGATTTATTTAAATCTGATAATTATTATAAATATGAAATTGATACTTCAAATTTAATTGCAGGAAAATATTTTATTAAATTTAATAATACAGATTTAAAAAATGAAAAATTAATGATAACAGAAGAAAAAGAAATACAAAATATATTTGGAAATATATTTTCAAATTATAGTGGAGACCAATTTATTATAATTCAATTTAATGAAGATATTGAAATTAAAGAAATTTTACTTTTAAAAGACAACATTAAAATTAATGGAAATTGCGAAAAAATTTTAGATGATTCAAAATCAATTTTATGTAAAATTAATAATGATAAAATTGAAAATGGAAAATATGATTTAGAATATATTGATGAATGTTCTTCATATATTAAAACTGAAAAAACTATAGAAATAAACAATTCAATTGACTTTATTCCTTTATCACAAAAAATAATTTATGATATAAACGATAATTCAAATATAACATCAATTAAATTCAATAATAATGAAGAAAAAATAAACAATATAAAAATATCTTTAATTAAAACTGATTCACTAAATTCAATAAATGAAAATCAAATTAATGTAACTTTAAAATTAACTACAATGGAAATAGAAATTCCAAAAGAAATTCCATTAGGAATTTATTTTATTAAAACTCAATATTTAAATTATAATACATATACAATAACTCCTTTATTTATAGTATATGATTCTAATTTTGATATTAAAGATTATTCACCTTTAATTCTCAAATCTTTTAATCTTTCTAATTTAGTTATAGATTTTAATAAAAATGGTAAATATTATCAAAATCAGATAAGAAAAACTTACTTTGTTGATAAAAATGGAAAAAGAGAAATTGAATTTAATATTAGTGAAAATCAATTAACTTTTGAAAAAAATAATATAATATTAGAAGAAAATTCTCAAAATTATGTTGAAATTATTTCAGATATTAAAAATTTTTATTATTATATTCATATAATTACAATTCCAAGTAAATTTCTAACTACAACAACTTCATCTTTAATATTAAATAAAAACAATGTTTATTTTGATTTAAAAGCAACAAATTATTTACAAAATATTATAAGTTCAATTACAGATTCAAAAAGACATCACAAATTTGAAATTTATTATTGTAGAGAAGATATATGTAGAATAGGAAAAAAAAAAGAAGGACAAGAATTAAAAAATTCAGACTATTGTGAATTAAATTTCAATGATTTAAATAATAAAACAATAGGAATTTTAGGAATGACAATTTATCCAAAAGCTTATTTAGAAAAATATTTTCCAATAAATAATGATATAACATATTCTTCATATAAATCAGATGATGAAGGAGATAATACATATATTACTTTAATCCCTTATAATACAGAATCAGAAATAATAAACACATTATCAAATTTAAATTTATTTAAAACAATATTTCCTCATACTTCATATAATTATTATTATATAGATTATAATTTAAATATGCTTTTATATGTTTATAGTATTTATGGAGAAAATAATAATCATACTTTAATAATGAAACATCAAACAGAAAATAATAAAATAATAAAATCAAATATTAATTTAACAGTTTGTAATAATCCAGGAGAAATTTATCATATAAAAAATGGTAAAATAACATGTGAAAAATGTTCTTCAATTGATCCTAATTTTCCATATAAAGCAGCAGAAAGTAATAAATGTGTAAAAAATTGTGAAGTAGGTTATTTATATAAAAAACATGATTCATGTTATTTAGATTGTGATAATATAAAAACAAATAAACAATTATATATAGAAGAAATAAATGGAAATAAAGAATGTGTATTAGATTGTAATCCTTCATATGGAAGAGATTTTCAAAGTTCTTTAATTTGTCATAAATGTGAAAATAAAAAATATCCTAAAAATGGAATTTGTGTTGATTGTAATGAAAATTGGTGTCTTGATTATTATAATGAAAATGAGAGATCAAATAATACTTGTTATGGTTTTATATGTAAAAATGGTATATGTAATATTAAAAATAATGAAGCTTATTGTGAATGTTTTGAAAATTATTTTGGTTCTAATTGTGAATTTGGTACAGAAGAAGCAATTCATTATACTATTGATTTAATTAATGATTTTTTAAGTAATAAATCTAGTTTAAATGATTCAGATGACGATAAATTTGAAAGTTATAAAGATGAAAATGGTGATATTATTTATGTTATAGATGATAATAATAATGTTCAAAAAATAAGAAAAATTTCTAATTTAATTAAAAATATTGAAATTATGGAAGGACTTTTAAATGATACTACAAATTCTAATAATGTTAATGAATTATTTAATGCTTGTGCTAGAATGATTTCTAAAGCTAAAACTGATGAAAAATTTATTCATACTAATATATTAGAATTTATTGATCTTGCTACCAATATTTTTACAAGTAAATATCAATATAATAAAAAATATATGAGAAATTTACAAAATAATGATGATGAAAATATTAAATATGATTTATCTCAAATTAATCAATTAATGGAAAATGCTTCTATGCTTTATTTAAATATTACTTTAAAAGAATTACAAAGAGGAACTTATAATTTAAATATGGCAACAAGTGAATATAATTTAACTAGAAGTTTATATTATCAAAGATGGACTATTTTAAGTTATAATCAAATAAAAAATCAAATTATTAATAATTCTGATTATAATGAATTAATGTATATTGATTATACAACTTGTGTTAAAGAAGAAAATATTTTATTTATTAATATAATTTTACCAACTGAATTAAGTAAAATTATTTCTTCAAAAAATACAACTTATGTTTCTCCAAAAACTTTAACAAAAGCATATAATTATACAATATATGAAACTTATGAATATAATTTAACTAATTGTGAAAATATTACTGTTTTTTTTCCTTTTAATAATAGTGAAGATTATATTAATTTACAATCTTATAAAACATATAAAAAAGAAAATATTGATATTTATAATCCTAATGAAAAAGCTTTTAATGATAATTGTTATATTACTAAATATTTAAGTTATGATTTAAATACACATTTTAGAAAATATAATATTTTTGAAAATAAAACTTTTTTAAGTGAAAATTGTACTTATGATTCAATTGATTTAGAATTAAAAAAAATTAAAATGTTATGCCAATATCAAAATAATTCAAGTTATGATTATTATGAAAGTAAAATAATATTAAATAATTTAAAAAGTATTCAGCATTTATTATTATTTAAATGTATTGGGAAAGTAGAAAAAATTTCTATTAATATTGGGTTTTATCTTTATTTATTTTTCTATATTTTAACTATTATTTGTGTATTATTATATAGAATTAAGAAAGATGAATTTTATGAAAAAAAAGAAATAGAAAATGATATTATTGATGATGAAATATATTATGAAAAAGTTAATAAAATTAAAAGTAGTATATTTCATTCAAATTATGGAATTTATAGTGGAAATCAAAATAGTCAAATAAATAGTAGATTAAATGTTGGTAATAATTATGTCAAATCATCAAATCCACCAAAAAAAAGTAATAATGAAAATAATAATAATAATAATAATGAAAATAATGAAAATGAAATTAATAATAGAAATAGTAATAACAATATTGATGGAAACGACTTGCAATATAATATTGATGATAATAATAATTTAAATAGTTCAGAAAATAAAAATAATGATAATATTAGAAAAAGTATTATGCATGATGGTTGGAAAGCACCTTTAATTCAAATATTTGGAAGAAATATTTATCAATTACATCCATTTTTAATTTTTTGTAGAGTTTCAATAATATCACCTTTTTTCATTAATATAATTTATTTTAGTTTTAATGTTTTATTAATTTTTGGATTTAATGCAATATGTTATAATGAAAAATTTATAGAAAAAAGAATCAAAGATAAAAACAGAAAACTTTTTATTTATCCATTCAAAAAAGAATTTTCAAAACTTATATTATCTTTATTTTTTACAATGTTATTTTCATTCATAATAAAAATCATATTATTAATTACAATGCAAAGAAAAAATAAATATATGGCTGAAATTAAAAAAAGTGGTATTCATGAGAAAGATAAAACAATAAATTTATTTCAAAATGAAATGTATAAAAGAAGATTAATTGCAATAATAACTATGATTGTTATTAGTTTATTTTTCTTTATTTATTCTATTATTTTCTGCTCAATATATAGAAAAACTCAATTTAGTTGGTTATTTGGAGGAATTTGGTGTTTAATTTTTGAATGGTTTATTTTTGGACCTATTTATATTTTTATTATTTCTATTTTTCAAAAAAAAGATTATCAAGATACTACTTATTATGGAAAAAGATTATATTGTTTTTAAATAAAGTTTATTTTTCAAATATATTTTAAATTTATTTTTCTTTATTAAAATATTGAAAAAAAATTTAAATATATAATTTAATTTATTATTTGTTTAGATTTTAATTAATATAATATATTTAATATTATAATATTAAAGAATATTTAATAATTTAAATATTCTAATAAATATATAATTAATCTACAAAAAAGAATGTTAAAAAAATTATTATTTATCATAAAATCATGTAATATCTAAATATCAAAATAATAAAATCAAAAAAAAATTAAATCAAAAAAAAAAAAAAAAAATAAAAATAAAAAAAAAAAAAATAAAAAAACGCCTTTCCAAAAAAAAAAAAAAAAAAATAAAAAAGAAAAAAAAGAATAAAAAAAAGAAAAAAAAAAAAAAAAAAAAAAAAAAAAAAAAAAAAAAAACACAAAAAAAATAAAAATAACAAAAACTCTTTTCTCAATAAAAAAAAAATAAATTAAAAAGGTATAAAACGATTAAAAAAAAGAATAAAAATTCAATTAAAAAAAAAAATGAAAAAATTATCAATAGCAGCATTAATATTATTTGGTTTATCATCAGAATCTCAATTAAAGAAAACAAAATGTAAAATGGGAGGTGAAAAATGTACATTTAATGCTCAATGTTGTGGAAGTCGTGTTTGTCTTTCTAAACAAGGAAATGTATGTGGAGCTCATTTAAATGTTGGTGAAAAATGTGGTGAAAGTGGTGAATGTGGAGAACCTAATTTCTGTGAGAAAATTTCTAAAAAAAATAAAACTAAAGTTTGTACTGCTCCTTATGCTAGTGGACATGACTGTAAACATAATGATCAATGTACTTCTGGAACTTGTAAAGGAAATTGGGGAGGACTTAAAACAGGAAAATGTAAGTAAAGTTAGATAGCTATTTTTAAAAAGAATTCTTTTTGAAAATCTTTTTTTTTAAAATCTTTTTTTTATATTTTTTTCATATTTTTTTTTTTTTTTGATTTTTTTTGTTGTTTAATATATATTAATGATTGGTTCTTTATTTTTTTTTAAAGGTTTTTTGATATTTTATGCTTTTTATAATTTATGGTCTTTTTTGGGTTTTGTTTTTTTTAGTTTTTAAATTTTTGGTTTTTTGTTTTTTATAAAGTTACATATTTTGTAATAAATTAAATCCTTTTTATTCATAGATATAAATTTTTTTTTAATGAAATAAAATTAATATTATTGTTGAATAGAATATTAGTAAAATATAATAAATATATTAATATTTTATATATAACAATATACAATATTAAATTATAATAAAACCTTTTCAATTCATTTCATATTAAAAAGATGAAATTAAAATAATTGTTAAAATAAACATTTATGTTATAATATCATATGAATTAATAATTAAAAATGTGATATAATAAAATAAATCATATATAAAAATTAAATTTATGAATAAATTTATTTTATATAATATTAAAATTTTCAATTTCAGCAATTTGTTGTAAATTGTATAAATTATCAATTATAATTTGTTTATTCATATTTTTTTTAGAAATTTCTTCTAATATTAAATCAGCACATTTAATTGATTCTTCATATTTATTAATTTCATTTTGATTTAAATTTCCTTTATTTTTATCAAAAGCTTCATTAATTGCTTTTTTCATATTTAAAATTGTTTCTTTTAATAAATCAAATTGAATTAAATAATCTAAAACATCTTCAAACATTTTCATTTGATTTTCTTTATTATCATTATTATCTTTTTGATTTGATAATTTTTCCTCTTTTAAAATATTTTCCATTAAATTATTCATTCCATTTAAATTTAATTCTAATTCATTAAACATATTTGATAAATCTTTTTCATTTATATTATTATTATTGAAAGCATCAATAAATGGATTTGATTCATTCATTAATTTAAATTGTTCATTTATTTTATTTATATTTTGTTCTAATTCTTTTTTTGATTCTATTATTTGTTTATTTTCATTTTTATTTTCTTTATTTTTTATATTATTATCCATTAAATTTAATTTTGGTATTAATTTTTCATTTTCTATTGTATTATTCATATTGTTATTTAATTCTGGTTCTTCATTTATTTTCTTACTTAATTCATTTAATTCTTTTAAAAAATCATCATCATCATCCATTAAAAAATAAAAAAAAAAATTATTATTTTTTCTTTAAAAAATTTAATTATAATCATATAAAATATGTTTTTTCTTATTAAAAATATTAAGGAAAAACTTAAATAAAACCAAAAAACTTTATTATTTATTATTTAAATTTAAAGGAGAAGGTGTATTTGAATAAATAAAATTAGTATTTATATTTTCATCTTCTTTTTCAATTTCTTTAACATCAATTTCTTCTTTTGTATCATTTCCATCAATATTAATATTTGAATTATAATCTTTTTTTAATATATCAAAAATTTTTTCTAAATTTAAATACATTTCAATTAATTTTTCTTCACTTATAATTTCTTCTCTTTTATTATTTAAATATTCAATATTTTCATATTTTTTAATTTTTGAAGTTGATAAAATATACGAAAACCAATTTATTTTTTTATCCTGATTTAATTTTCCCTTTTCTAAAGAAAGAGTATTTCTATAATTTTTTGATAATACAATTTCAGAAAAATGAGAATTAGTAATAAAATAATTTCTCTTAACTAAACTTCTATTAGAACTATTTGTTTTAGTAATAAATTGAGATTGAATTTTTTTATTAATTTCATTATTATTATCATTATGATTATTTTTTTTATTTTTATTAAAAACTGAATTTTGATTGTTTTTAATATTTAAATTTTTTTCAATTTCAAAAGAAAAGTCTTTAATGATATAAAAACCTCCAATAAAAAAATTATGAATAAATTGAATAATAAAAATAACAATTTCGATTATTCCATCAGCTCCTCCTGCAATATCTTGTATTTTTTTATAAGTTCTATCATAAGTTGCTTCAGTATTTTGCATCCAAAAATTAAAAGAGCCAATTATACTATTTCCATTATGAGTTATTTTTTCATTATAATCATATGTATATGAAGTATTAATTTTTTCATTATCCAAAAATATTCCATCATTTGTTCTTATTGTTGCTGGATTAAAATTTAGATGATTTAAAGTATATGAATCTGAATTTATTTCACTTGTTATTCTATGAATAGAATCAATTATTGGATTTTTATAATCATCTACATTTATACTATGATCTATAAAATAAATTTCATAACCTATTATTTTATTTAAAAATGAATTTTGTTCTATTTCTGGTAAACAGTTATTATCATTTAATATTGTATTATTTTGACATTTTTGAATATAAACTCCATATTCAAAGTTATTAAATTGTGATGCTCCATGTATTAAAGTAGGATAAATAAAATTTTTATCATTTTTATTTATAATTGACTTACTTTTTAAATCATAATATTTAGAAATACAAAAACAATTTGTAAAATTATCTTTATCTTTTTCTGAATAAGTATCTTTAAATTTACCTAAATCACTTTCTTCACAATTTTCATAAATCCAATGTGAATAATTTGAAATATTTGTATTTTTTAAAAATTCTCCATCATTAATATTTATTCCAATAATATTAATTGCTTTTTTATTTATTTTAACTTCTAAATTCGATGAAGAATAAACTCCAATATAATGAAGAATTGAAGATGAATTTAAAGGATATGAATCAATATCTTCTGTAAATTTTTTATAATAAAATGATGTTGGATTTTGTTTTTTTATTACATCAACTGATAAATATGAAATTAAAAAAAAAATTCCTATTAAAAGTATTATTGATAGTATTCCTGATATTGATGAAGAATGAGAATCTATTCCATGATAAAATAATGTTATTTCAGGAGAAATGAAGTCAATTGTTTTTAATATCTCTTTTATTGATTTCATTTTTTATTTTTTTTAAATTATTATTAAAGAATTGATTTATATTTTTATGATATATAAAAATATTTTTTATATTTGTTTTTCTATTTTAAAGTTGTATTATCAAATTGTATAGTTTAAAATACAATTTTTATATTTTTTTATAATAAAATTAAATTAAAAAAAATTTATAAATTCAATAAACAATAAATTCAAAAAACAACATTTAAAAAAAAAAGTTTTAAAAATAACTTATATCAATCTTTTATATAAAATTAAAAATTTCAATGAATTAAAAAATCCCTTATTGTAATCTACTAGATAATTGAATTAAAGATTGAGCAACATTATTTACTTGGTTTTGAACACTTGTACATCTAGCATCACCAATATTATTTTTCATATCATCTAAAGTTTTTTGCATATCTAAAACTGTATCCATATAACTTTTTTTAATTTCATCATTTGGATCTCTATAAACAGCATCAATAGCATTATTTAAGTCTTTGATTTTATTATCTAGATCCCATAATTTATTTTTGAATAATTCAACACGGACACATTCACTTTCATCTTCTTTTGGTTCTTGTTCTGCTATTTGTTCTGCTTGTTCTACAATTTGTTCTGGTGTTAAATCTTCAACTTCTTCTGCTAATTTTTCTGCTTGTTGTTCAGTTAAATCTTGTTCTAATAATTGTTCTGCAACTTGTTGAGCTTCTTGTTCTGGTACTCCTAATTCTTCTAATAATTCAGCTACTTGTTCTACTGCTTCAGGAGTTGGTTCTTGTTCAGCTAATTTTTCAGCTAATTCTTCTTGAACAGGTGATGGTTGTTCTCCTAATTGTTCTGCTTGTTCTACAATTTGTTCTGGTGTTAAATCTTCAACTTCTTCTGCTAATTTTTCAGCTTGTTGTTCAGTTAAAGGTTCTTCTAATAATTGTTCAGCTACTTTTTGAGCTTCTTG
>JAEEGL016820071.1_pt1 | contig 11943 bp, 7 predicted proteins | sample 9134231 | NCBI WGS metagenome assembly JAEEGL01 (sample SAMN16246548, study PRJNA631951) | gut metagenome | biome: gut microbiome; feature: rumen; material: fiber-attached | host: Bos | place: Iran: Karaj | collected 2018-10 | reverse complement strand
TCACAGAGCAACCTGAGCACTGTCTGGGATGCTCTCAGGGATGCAGTCGATCCGCGCCTGCAGGTTATCGTTCCTGTCAGCTCCGTACAAATGGAATACCTTTCCCATATCAAACCGGACAAACTGATTTTGCAGATTACAGACAGAATCACAGAATGCCGTATGTGTACCTCCAATGTGGAGTTCGTCGCGATGGATGCTACCCGCAGTGACAGGAGATTTCTGCAGGATGTTCTCCGAAAAGCTGTTGAAGCCGGTGCATCAACCATTACGCTTTGTGACACAGCCGGATCCATGCTTCCGGATGAAACGGGCATCTTTCTGCATGAACTATATGAAGGCGTACCTGAACTGAAAAATGTCACCGTCGGGTATTCCTGTGCAGATACCATGAATCTTTCCGACGCCTGTGCGATTGAGGCTGTCCGATGCGGCGTCCGTGAAATAAAAGCATCCGCTTTCAGGGCGGACAGCATTTCTCTGCGGAACATTGTCAATATTCTGAATGTCAGACAGAAGCATTTCAATATTTCCCTTGGAATCGGTGTTGAAAAAATCAACACACTCACGGCGCAGATTGAAAACCTGTACCGGTCAGGACTTGCGCATTCATTTGCTCCTGTAAAAAACACAGAAACACAGAATGAGAGCATTGCTGTTAATTCTCATGAATCCCGCGATTCTATTTCCAAAGCCATTTCCAAACTCGGTTATGACCTTACGGAAGATGATCTTGAAAAAGTCTGGAGCCGTTTCCAGGAAGTTTCCCGAAGCAAAGACAAGATCACTCTCAAAGAGCTTGAAGCAATTGTCGCTACAGAAGCAATGCAGGTTCCCCCGGCCTATACAGATATTCAGTACGTAATCAATACAGGCAATACGATCGGTGCAATGTCACATCTGAAACTCCTGTTCCATGGAAAGCAGCTTGAAGGCATTTCCGTCGGGGATGGTGCAATTGATGCTGCCTTTAATTCAATTGAAAGAGCTACCGGAAGGCATTTTGAACTGGACGATTTCCAGATTCAGTCTGTAACGGAAGGACGGGAAGCCATGGGCGAAACTTTGATCCGGCTCCGTTCCGACGGAAAACTCTATTCAGGAAGAGGTATCTCAACAGATATCGTCGGTGCCGGCATTATGGCATATATAAATGCACTGAACAAGATTATTTATGAGGAGGAAGAAGCATGAATCTTGCTTTTTCAACCCGCGGATGGAGAGATAAGAACTGGATGAAGCAGATGGAAGATGCATGTGAAATGCAGTTCCAGGGTATTGAAGTATATAATCTCCATAAAATAGATTCCCTGATCAGCCGCGGCGGCCCGTTCCATAAGTATTCCCGGAATGAAACAGATCGGATGCTGCAGGATTGCGGATTGAAAATACCCTGTTTTGATACATCTGAAGATATCAGTCTTGAAGAAACAGACCCGGACCAGATCCGTATGCTTTTTGAGATAGCAGGTTCGATGCATATCCCGTTTGTCGCTGTCTGTGCGCTGACGGATTGTGAGATACAAGTCAAACATTTCCTTGATGAGGTTCTTCCTGATGCGGCTGACAAAAAAGTAACTTTGCTGATTAAAACTTCCGGGATCTTTGCCAATACCGGCCGTCTGCGTTCTCTGCTGGATGAATATGCCTGTGATGAACTCGGATGCTTATGGGATGTTCATCATCCATACCGCGATTTCGGTGAGTCTCCGGATTCTACCATCCGAAATCTGGGCGGATACGTGAAACACGTTCATCTGCGTGATTCGAATGATGATTGTTCCTATAATCTGATCGGCGAAGGAACAATGCCGATAAAAGAAATCATGAATGCTCTTTCTTCCATCGACTACAGCGGTTTTATTTCCCTGGAATGGAAAACAGAATGGATGGAAGATCTGTCAGATCGTGAGATCATTTTTTCACACTTTGTGAATTATATGAATCGTTTTGACAATCCGAAAGGAAAAAAGAAATCCCTCTATTTTAATTTTGACGGCACAGGAAGATATGTCTGGAAAAAAGATGAATTGATCGATGAAACTTTCGGTCAGGTATTGGACAGAATGGCCGAAGAATTTCCGGATCAGTATGCTTTCAAATATACAACGCTCAATTATACCAGAACCTATTCCGGCTTCCGTGATGATGTCGATTGTTTTGCACGGGCACTTGTTTCGCTTGGCGTGAAGCCCGGTGCCAAAGTCGCTGTCTGGGCCACGAATGTTCCTGCCTGGTATATTACTTTCTGGGCCTGCGCAAAAATCGGCGCTGTTCTCGTCACAATGAACACTGCCTATAAGATTCATGAAGCAGATTATCTGCTGCGCCAGAGTGATACACACACGCTTGTTATGATAGAAAAAGCTCTGGACAGTAATTATAAGGAAATTATCAATGAACTGTGCCCCGAAATAGCTTCAGCAAAACCCGGAGAAGCATTGCACTGCAAACGTCTTCCCTTCCTGCGTAATGTAATCACTGTTGATTTTAGGCAGCCCGGATGCCTTACTTTTGAACAGGCGATGCGAAGAGCAGATACTGTTCCGCAAGAAACAATCCGGATAATGTCCGCTCATGTGAAACCGGACGATGTATGTAATATGCAGTATACATCCGGAACCACCGGTTTTCCAAAAGGCGTTATGCTGACGCATTACAATGTCGTAAATGACGGAAAATGCATCGGTGACAGAATGGGCCTGTCCACAGCAGACCGTATGATGATTCAGGTACCGATGTTCCATTGCTTCGGAATGGTACTTGCAATGACAGCTTCCATGACACATGGAGCAACTCTTTGCCCTCTTCCCTATTTTTCCGCAAAGAATTCTCTTGCCTGCATCAATCAGGAAAGAATCACCTGTTTCCACGGCGTTCCGACAATGTTTATCGCAATGTTCAACCACGAAGATTACCGGAAAACAGACTTTTCCTATATGCGGACAGGCATCATGGCCGGATCAGGCTGCCCGCCGGAGCTGATGAAACGTGCAGCACAGCCGGATGAGATGAACATGAGAGGAATCGTCAGCGTATATGGACAAACTGAATCCTCTCCCGGCAGCACCATGTCTGACTGGAATGATCCTCTTGATTTGCGCACGGAAACCGTTGGATATGCATTTCCTCACGTCCAGTGTAAAGTCATTGATCCGGAAACAGGCATTGAACTGTCTGATGGACAGGATGGTGAATTCTGTTCCCGCGGTTATCATATCATGAAAGGATACTACAAAATGCCTGAAGCGACCGCCGCTGCGATAGATAAAGACGGGTGGCTGCATTCCGGTGATCTGGCCAGAAGAAATCCTGACGGAACCTATCTAATTACCGGTCGACTGAAGGATATGATTATTCGCGGCGGAGAAAACATTTATCCCAAAGAGATAGAAGAATTTATCTATACGCATCCTGCTGTCGAAGATGTGCAGGTTATTGGCGTTCCGGATGCAAAATACGGTGAAGCTGTCATGGCATGCATCATAAAAAAGAAAAACGCATCCCTGACATCCGAAGAGATGACGGAATACATAAAGAGTCATATGGCCAGGCATAAAGTTCCGCAGTATATCGAATTTGTTGATCATTTCCCGATGAATGCCGCAGGAAAAATCCTTAAGTACAAGATGCGTGAAGAAGCGGCGGAACGTCTGGGCCTCGTTGGCGCTGCCGGAATTGACACCGCGGGAAATGCAAAAAAGCATTAATCAATCATCAGGATGCGGACAGCAGATGACGCATTCCCGCCGGATCATTCAACACTTTTGCACATCCAAGAACAATACAGTCTTTCGGTTCATCAGCAACGCGGCAAGGAATGCGGATCGTATCTGAAATGGCTTCGGAAAGCCCATACAAAGCTGCAGCGCCCCCCGTCAGCGTTACTCCTCCCTCCAGAATGTCGGAGGCGAGCTGAGGAGGGGTTTTTTCAATTACCGCCTGAATACTTTCAATCAGATCGTTAACATTGTCAATCAGAGATTCATAGATCTCGTCTGAGTCGATGGAAATCGTTCTTGGAAGACCGGAAATCAGGTTTCTGCCGGTAATATCCATTGTTACTTTCGGATTTCTCATCATTGCTCCGCCGAGTGTAATCTTCACCTGTTCTGCAGTTCTTTCACCAATCAGTATGTTATACTTTTTCCTCAGATATCGGATAATGGCATCATCAAAATGATCCCCTCCGACCTGAACAGAGCTGACAACAGAAACAATGCCATTACTGAGAACTGCGATATCTGTTCCGCCTGCACTCAGATCAGCAACCATGCTGCCGTATGAGCCGAGAAAATTCAACTGTGCGCCAAGTGCTGCAGCAATTGTTCTGTCCAGAATCTGAGTCCTCCGCAAACCCGCGTCAAACAATGATGTAATCAGCGCTTTTTTCTCCATCTCTTTCACGCCGGACGGAACAGACATAATTGCCCGGGGTCTGGAAAAGAACTTTTTCCCGATTACGCTTGAAATATAATAGCGCAACATTGCTGCTGTAATATCAAAATCAAGAATTTCCCCCTGCGCAAGCGGCCGGATAATACTGATAGTGGATGGGGTGCGTCCAATCATACGGTAGGCTTCTGTTCCAAATGCAATTATCTGATTGGTTTCGCTTTCCACCGCAATAACAGATGGTTCGCGGAAAACAACGCCGCTTCCTTTCATATAAATCACTACGTTGGATGTGCCAAGATCGATACCGATATCACCGTTCTGAGCCATAAGCAAACCCCTCAGCGTCCAGATTAAACAACACATATATTATCATTATGAATGTGAAATGACAACTATGACCGTGCGGATTCGTTTTCCTGTCATATTCTTGACAACTCAACCCAATTTTAAGATAATAAATTGGGTTTTTATGAAATCTAAGGAGGAATGCGTGCTTGATCAGAATTCAATCCGTTTCCCCCTTCTCCCCGGCTGAAAAGGCCGGCATTCATGCCGGAGAAAGCCTTATTTCCATCAATGGCGAAACAGTCATCGATGAGATTGATTATCAGGATCTGATTCTTCATCCTCATCTCGAAATTGAGATCGCTGACAATGACGGAAACATTCGTCAGATCAGCATTGCAAAATCATCCTGGGAACCGCTGGGGCTTCAGCTGGATGAAACCATAGCCATGAAACCGCGTCACTGTATGAATCATTGCGTCTTCTGCTTCATTGATCAGATGCCGCCGGGAATGCGTGAAACTCTTTATGTCAAGGATGACGACTGGCGTCTGAGCCTGATGATGGGCAATTATGTAACGCTGACCAATGTGGATGATCAGGAATTTATCCGCATTCTGCGCAGAAAAGCCTCCCCTCTGTATATTTCTGTCCACGCAACAGATCCGGAAGTCAGAGTGAAAATGCTTCGCAACCCGAATGCCGGAAAGATTGTCGAACGTCTTTCAGCACTGAAAAATCATGGTTTGCAGTTTCATTCCCAGATCGTTCTCTGTCCCGGATTCAACGATGGTGATGTTCTTGAAAAAACGCTGGACGACCTGGCTTCTCTCTGGCCTTCATCTCTTTCCGTTGCCATCGTCCCTATTGGAATGACAAAATACCGTTCAAAGCTCACGCAGATTCCGCCTGTCAGCCGGGATCTTGCTGAGAAAACGATTCGGAGTGTTTCCCGCCGTCAGCAAAAATATCTGGAACAATTCGGGACGCGTTTTGTTTTCCTTTCTGATGAATTCTACTGTATTGCCGGTCTGGAAATTCCTGAAGAAGAGCACTATGAAGATTACCCGCAGATTGAAAACGGCGTGGGAATGATCCGGCAGTTTGAAGATGAATGTGAATCAGCTTTCCAGGATTTCAGGAACGTGAAAAGAAACCCTGAACAGAATGGTGTCAAAACCCGGCTTGCCATACCCACCGGCGTTTCTGTGTTTCCGTACATCCGGAAACTGGTTCGTCTGTATTCACCTGAGTGGATTCAGGCGGAAGTAGTTCCTGTTCCAAACCGTTTTTTCGGTGATTCCATAACGGTAACAGGATTGATTGTCGGGCAGGATCTTATAAATGTTCTGAAAGGAAAAGAATTCGACAAAGTGCTGATTTCAGAATCCATGCTTCGGGAGAACACAAATTGTTTTCTTGATGACTATACACTGGAAAAAGTACAGGACGCAATCGGAAAACCGATTCAGGTTGTCCGCAATACCGGAGAATCTTTTATCAGTGCTTTATTTCAGACGGAGGAGGCAATATGAACAAACCGCTCGTTGCCATTGTCGGAAGGCCGAATGTCGGCAAATCAACTTTTTTCAATAAGATTACCGGAAAACGCATCAGTATAGTGGAAGATGTTCCTGGCGTTACACGGGACAGAATTCATGCTGACGCAGAATGGCTCGGACATGAATTTACTTTGATTGATACAGGCGGTATAGATCCGCACAGCGAAGATTTGCTGCTCAGCCAGATGCGTATGCAGGCTCAAACTGCAATTGATCTCGCAGATGTTATCTGTTTTTTCACTGATGCACGTGAAGGTCTCACGGAAGACGACAAAGATGTTGCGGATCTGCTTCGCAGGGCCGGAAAGCCTGTTCTTCTGGTCGTCAATAAAGTTGATTACCTTGGACTCAACAACTCACTGTATGAGTTCTATGAATTAGGCCTCGGTGATCCGATCGGAATCAGCAGTATCAACATGCTTGGCTTCGGCGATCTGCTGGATCAGATTATCAGCTGTTTCCCCAAAAATGATTCTTCTTCTGATAAAGAAGAGCAGGCTGTTATTCAGATGGCTATTGTGGGACGGCCGAACGTTGGCAAGAGTTCCCTGACAAACAGGCTTCTCGGACAGGAACGAACGATGGTTTCCGATATTCCGGGCACCACCCGTGATGCCATCGATACGGTTTTACACACAGAGGACGGAACGGCTTTCAATATTATCGATACTGCCGGCATGCGAAAGAAAAGTTCCATTGAGGATGACAGTCTTGAAAGATACAGCGTGCTTCGTTCCATTGCTGCCATCAAACGGTGCGATGTTGCTTTGCTCCTTATTGATGCGAATGATGGTGTTACTGAACAGGATACAAAGATCGCCGGCCTGATTCACGAAGAAGGGAAAGCGGTGATTGTTATTGTCAATAAATGGGATATGCTTGAAAAAGAAACAGGAACCCTGGAAAAATACCGGAAGGAAGTCATTGATAAGCTCAAATTCATGGATTACGCTCCCGTCCTGTTTATTTCCGCAAAAACAGGGCAGAGAGCGGGCACTGTCCTGTCCAGAGTGAAGGAGGTATATGAAACCGCCAGAAAGCGCATAACAACAGGCATCCTGAACGATGTACTGAATGACGCTACCGGCAATCTGCAGCCTCCCCTGCAGGGCACACGACGCCTGAAAATCTATTACGCTACACAAACCGGCATCCAGCCGCCTACTTTTATTCTATTTGTTAATGATGAGAATCTGTTGCCTTTTTCTTACGAAAGATATCTCGAAAATTACTTCAGGAAAACATTCCCGCTTGAAGGCACTCCGATTCGCTTTATTCTCCGTGAAAGGAAAAAGGAGGATTGATATTAATGGCTTTTGAAATAAAAATAATCTTATCCTGCCTGATTGCCTATCTTCTTGGTTCTCTTTCCGGCGGAATCATTATTTCCAGAATTGCACATGGCCCTGATCTTCATACGGTCGGCAGCAAAAGTACAGGAGCGAGCAATGTACAGCGAACCATGGGCTGGAAATACGGGTTAATCACTTTTTTCTTCGATGTAATCAAAGGTGTCCTTTCATGCCTGATTGCTCAGTGGATCTCCGGAAATCATCCGAATGCTCATTTTGTTGTTCTTCTTGCCGGTCTTTTCTGCGTCATTGGTCATAACTGGCCGGTTTTCTTCTCTTTCCGCGGAGGAAAAGGCGTTGCAACAACAGGCGGAGTAATGCTTTTCTGCTTCCCTGTTAATGCGCTGATCTGCATCGCGATTACAATTCTTGTGATTGCAGTTTTTCGTTATATTTCTGTCGGTAGTATGCTGCTGGTTATTTCCTTTGCCGGATTGTCCTTCATATTCAGTCAGGGAAATGCCTGCATCATTGTCTGGGCTTTTCTGCTTATGATTATGTGCGTGGCCCGGCATCATGCCAATATAAGCCGTCTGATTCACGGTACGGAAAACAGGCTTGGAAAGAAATATAACAAAGCCGGAGGAAACAATGGAAAATAATATGAACCGGATTCGGAACTTTTGTATAGTAGCGCATATTGACCACGGTAAAAGCACGCTCGCGGATCGTATCCTTGAGAAAACCGGCGTGTTTGAAAAGCGGGAAATGGTTGAACAGATTCTGGACAGTATGGAACTTGAACGGGAAAGAGGTATTACGATCAAGAGCAAAGCTGTCCATATGAATTACACAGCGAAAGATGGAAATGAATACATTCTTAATTTGATTGATACGCCAGGCCATGTAGACTTTACGTATGAAGTCAGCCGGGCACTTGCAGCCTGCGAAGGTGCTCTTTTGGTCGTGGATGCTACGCAGGGTATTGAGGCTCAGACACTGGCAAATGTATATATGGCCCTGGATCACAATCTTGAGATAATTCCGGTAATCAACAAAATAGACCTTCCATCTGCACGGCCGGAAGAAGTTCGCGCTGAAATAGAAGACGTCATTGGGCTTGATGCGAGCGATGCGCCATGCATCTCTGCAAAAACCGGACAGAATATTGATGATGTTCTTGAAGCCATTGCAAAACACATCCCATCGCCTTCAGGGAATTCAAGCGCGCCGCTTCAGGCTCTCATTTTTGATGCCTTTTATGACAACTACAGAGGAGCGATCTGCTTTATCCGGATCAAGGAAGGATCTATATACCCCGGAATGCGAATGCGTCTGATGGCAACCGGCTCTGAATTTGATGTTGTGGAAGTCGGTCATCTTTCCCCCGGATACATTCCCTGCGATCAGCTGAAAGCGGGGGATGTCGGATATGTTTCTGCGTCCATCAAGGACGTACGGGACACCCGTGTGGGAGATACAATCACGAATGCCGCAAACCCTGCGGCTGAACCGCTTCCTGGTTACAGGGAAGTGACACCTATGGTTTACTGTGGTATTTATCCGGCGGACGGCGCAGATTATCCTGCGCTGAAAGATGCGCTGGAAAAACTGCGGATGAATGATGCCTCTCTTTCTTTTGAACCAGAAACTTCCGTTGCTCTTGGCTTTGGTTTTCGCTGCGGTTTTCTTGGACTGCTGCATATGGATATCATTACAACCCGTCTGGAACGTGAATTTGATCTTAATCTCGTCACAACCGCCCCAAGTGTAATCTATAAAGTCGTCAAAAACAACGGAACGTTATTGATGATAGATAATCCGACAAATCTTCCGCCTGCCGGAGAAATTGATTATATGGAAGAACCTTTTGTACATGCAACGATATATACCCCGCAGGATTCCGTCGGAACACTGATGGAGCTTTGCCAGGACAAGCGCGGTATTTTTATTGATATGCAGTATGAGGGAAACCGTGTAAAACTGAATTATGACCTGCCGCTCAACGAGATCATTTTTGATTTCTTTGACCAGATAAAAAGCCGCAGCCGCGGATATGCCTCTTTTGACTATGAACTGAAAGATTATCGTGAGAGCGACCTTGTGAAACTGGATATCCTGCTGAACGGGGAACTATGCGATGCATTTTCAATTATTGTACACCGCGATAAAGCCTATGCCAGAGGCCGCGGCATTGCTGAAAAGCTGAAAGATGTTATTCCGCGTCAAATGTTTGAAATACCGATTCAGGCTGCCATCGGGGGTAAAGTAATCGCCCGTGAAACTGTTAAAGCCATGCGAAAAGATGTCCTTGCCAAGTGTTACGGCGGAGATATTACACGTAAAAAAAAGCTGCTGGAGAAACAAAAAGAAGGCAAAAAGCGCATGCGCCAGTTTGGAACGGTACAGGTTCCAAGCGAAGCATTCCTTGCTGTGCTGAAAATGGACTGACAGAATGGACAGGCAGTTTGATAAATCCTGTACCGTTTGCTTTTCCGGTCACAGGGCTATCCCGGAATCAGAATGTTTTCTGTTGCAAAAAAAGATTCAGAAAGCTGTTCATTGTGCTTATCATAACGGATACAGAGTATATATCTGCGGTGGAGCCCGCGGATTTGATACTCTTGCAGCACTGGAAGTTATCCGACTCAGGAAAACGCTTGGAGATATCAGGCTCGTAATTGCTGTTCCCTGTCTTTCCCAGGCAGATCGCTGGCCTGAAAAGGATCGCATAATATACCAGTCGATTCTTTATCAGGCAGATGAAAAAATAGTCCTGTCAGATTTCTACTATTCCGGATGCATGCAAAACCGAAACCGTTTTATGGTGGACTCCTCTTCCCTGTGCATTTGTTATATGACTCGTTTTGAGGGCGGAACATGGTACACCGTACGATATGCAATCCGAAACGGATTACTTCTGCAGAATCTTGCCATGCCTGAAGAAACCGTTTTGAAGGAGAGACCATGGAAGTATACATACATATACCCTTCTGCGCAAAAAAATGTGAGTATTGCTCGTTTATTTCATTTCAATCAACAGATGTTCAGAAAGATGAATACATTACAGCTCTCCTTCGTGAAGCTGAAACAAGAAAACCTTTTTCGGATGAACCGGTAAAAACTGTATATATCGGCGGAGGAACACCTTCCCTTCTTTCCCCGGACCAGCTCCGTCGGCTTGTTGACGGACTGCGTGTTCATTTTCCGATGGATCACAAAGTGGAATTTACCATTGAAGCAAATCCCGGAACTGTTTCCGAGGCGTTTATGAAAACGGCTTCTGATCTTGGCATTAACCGGATTTCCTTTGGTATGCAGGCTTATCAGAATATTCTCCTGCAGAAGCTTGGACGTATTCATGATTTTTCTGCAGTAAAAGAATCTGTCCGGATTGCCAGGAAGTTTTTTGTTTTCAATATTAACCTCGATCTGATCTTTGGCATTCCGGGACAAACAATCGACGACTGGAATGAATCCCTTGAAGCAGCCCTTTCCCTGCAGCCGAAACATATCAGCGCATACGGACTGATTCCGGAAGAAGGCACTCCTTTATGGAATAAACTGCAGACCGGTGAATATGCCCTGCCTGATCCGGAGGCGGAACGGGAAATGTATGATCTCGCCATTCGCAAACTGAAATCACATGGACTTGAACAGTATGAGATATCCAATTTTGCTCTGCCAGGCTGTGAATGCATCCATAATATCGGGTACTGGACACAGGAGCAGTATATCGGGCTCGGCCTTTCTGCTGCTTCCATGCGTATTACGAAAAAAAGCATAAAAGGTTTATCCTGCGAACGCAGGACAAACCCTGATACAATGGATCAGTATATGAAAATGGTATACAATAAAGAATTAAATTTCATGGAAGAGTACATTCCGCCAAAGGAGACCAGATTCGAAACGCTCATGCTGTCCCTGCGCATGAACCGTGGAATCCGTCCGGAAAAGTTTAAGGAATTGCATGGTGTTACGATGGATTCCTGTTACAGAAAGCAATTGGAAATGATGGTTCATAACGGTCTGATGCAATATTCAGATGGTGCATGGTCCCTGACCAGAAGAGGAATGGATGTTCAGAATTCTGTCCTCGTTGAATTTATGGACGAATAGTGTATTCGTTTATTCAGTCATCAATTCAGCGCAATTTCGCGCTCTGTACACGCAAAATAAGAATTCGCATATTCTTCGAGCATTTTCAGGATATCTTTCTGTCCCGGATCCTGATGCAGACGTTTTACAGCATCAGAAACTTCTTCAATCAACAGCGAATCGCCCGAAAAAACAGAATGCAGGTCAGCTTCGCCGGACTGACGGGTTCCCAGCAAATCCCCCGGGCCTCTGATCTCAAGATCCTTTCTAGATATTTCAAAACCATCATTGGTTTTACAGAGGATCTG
>JAEEGL016465102.1_pt1 | contig 11943 bp, 11 predicted proteins | sample 9134231 | NCBI WGS metagenome assembly JAEEGL01 (sample SAMN16246548, study PRJNA631951) | gut metagenome | biome: gut microbiome; feature: rumen; material: fiber-attached | host: Bos | place: Iran: Karaj | collected 2018-10 | reverse complement strand
ATTCCGACCGAAGGCACCACATGCGGACTTAGCTCATCTGGTAGAGCGCCACCTTGCCAAGGTGGAGGTAGCGAGTTCGAGCCTCGTAGTCCGCTCCAAAAAGGCAGGAGTTATTATTCAGCTCCTGCCGTTTTATTAGGCGCCATAGCCAAGTGGTAAGGCAGAGGTCTGCAAAACCTCCACCCCCGGTCCGAGTCCGGGTGGCGCCTCCAAAGCTCAAAACCGTTGGAAATGCTTATTTTTCAAGCCTTCCGACGGTTTTTTATTCAAAATGATACGGAGCAGGCTTCAAGCCTGCTCCGCCGTGGATCGTTCGTTATATCCCGCCGTTATTTTTTCCCTGCTTTCAGGCTGCGGCGGATCTCGCTGTTGAACTCTTTTAATACTCCTTTCGGGCTGACCTCGTCAAGGATCTCAATCATTTTTTCAACCTGCGCATCTGTTAGTTTCCCGTTTTTCGTAATGTTGCGGAATTTTGTGCCGACAACATAAAGCGCGATATCTTTCATCTTCGCATTGTCTTCAATCATTTTGCGGACTTTGCTGCTGGAATGCGCAAACTTGATCATGTCCTTGTTCAGAAGCGGATAGGAGAGTTTGCCGTTTTTGTCGGTATATTGTTCGACTATCTTCAAATATTCGGCGCTGTTGACAACTATCTCCTCCGGTTCTTCTTCCTTAGGAGCCGCCTCTTCTGAAACGAGCTCGCCCTTCAGCTGCACACTGCCCTGCTTTTTATACGGAAGTCCTGATGTCAGGGCGATAGCCTCATTAAAGGCCTCCTGCGGGTACAGCTTTTTCGGCGTATTGCCAGCCGGAATGGCTTCACCGGAGGTTTTGCTGATCGAAGCAATACCGGGCTGAGCCGCGTCCTCGCGGATGATAACGATCCCCGAGCCGCCGGATTTGAGTTTTTGGCGGTAAGCGACGCCCTTGACGACACTTAAATATACGACATTGGTCCTTATCATAAAAACACTTCCTTTCACAATGGGTTTATGTTATTGTTTATACAACAAATTCGCAGAAAAGTCAATCTTGTGCCAATTGCAGGCCTCGGCAAAAAAGCGTTGTATCGCTGTTTTGATTAAATCATACTAAAAAGGGACGGATATGGCCGGAAAGCTCATTTTCTTTGATATCGACGGTACGATCATAAGACCCGACGGCACCATACCGCCGTCCGCCGTGCGCGCCGTGCGCGCGGCAAGACAGAACGGACATTTGTGCTTCGTGAACAGCGGAAGACCGTATTCACACATCCTCCCCCAGGTCAAGCGAATAGGTTTCGACGGCTACGTGTGCTCGTGCGGGCAGCGGATAATAATGAACGGAGCCGTCGTCTCGTCCTGTTCTCCCCTTCCCGCGCCCGCCGCCGAAAAAATCGTCGCTCTCGTGAGAGAGGCGGGCGCCGACGTGGTCTTCGAGGCCGAGGCCGGGATATGGTTCGATCACACAAGGCCAATGCGGCAGGAGGTTCGCGAAACGTTCGAGGATTTCACTGCCCGCGGCTTCGACACGGGCGCGTCCATTGACAGGCCGGACTTCACCTTTGACAAGTTCTGCGTCTGGATAAAGGACGGACGTAAAAAAGATGCGCTCCTCGGCGCGTGCTCCTGCTGGTTTTCGCCCATCGAAAGAGGATCCGACCTTGTAGAAATGGTGCGAAACAGCTATTCAAAAAAGACCGGGATAAAATACGTCTTGCAGAAAACCGAAACGCTTCCCGAAAACGGATACGCTTTCGGTGACAGCACCAACGACATTTCCATGTTCGAATGCGTCCTGAATTCGGTGGCAATGGGAAACGCCCCGGACAACGTAAAAAAAGCCGCCCGCTACACGACGGCGGAGCTGGATGAGGACGGACTGGAAAAAGGCCTCGCCATGCTCGGGCTTATATAAAAGAACCCGGCGGAATCGGTATCCCGCCGGCGGAAAAAAGATCATTTAATTATATGAATGGTGCGGTTTTTGAAACCGCACCATTTCTTTTTTATCCTTCACTGCTTTTATGCTGCATCGGGAAGCTCTTCGGGCTCGGTATAACAATAGATATACTCATCTGCCAACTCGTCGATACGGCCGGAAGCTTTCTCTTCTCCGATAAACTCATTGACATATGCGAGCAGATCCTCGCTGCCTTTCGGCATCAGTACACCAAGCTCGCCGTGTGTGAACGGCTCACGGATCAGAGGAGCGGCCAATCGGCTGTCCTGCCCGGCATAAAAACCTGCTTCCATGATCTCAGTGATCATGACGTCGGCTTGCCCGGAAGCGATAAGCTCGGGGATCTGCTGATTCACTTCATGGATGATCAGTGCAGCGTTCGGAAGGTTTTCCCGAACGAATTTTTCATTCAAACCGCCCGGGTTTTCCATGACCCGCACCTCCGGCCGATTGATGGCCTCAAGACTTATATATTTGTCCGCATCCTCCGCACGGCAGAGCACGGTCTTTCCGTTACTCAGATATCCATTTGACATCAGCGCCTGATCCCGTCTGGCTTCGGTAATCGTTATGCCGCAGATAGCAAGGTCAAACTTTCCTGCCAGGGTATCCTCCATCAGCGTCGGCCATGACGTCTGCACATATTCGAGTTCTACGCCGAGCGCTTCGGCCAGATCTTCCGCCAATTCAGCGTCAAAGCCGACGTAAGCTCCGGTCTGCGGATCAAGGTATGACATGGGCTGATAATCCCCCGTCGTGCCTACGAGCAGGACGCCGCGTGAGCGGATCATTTCGAGCATCTCGTTCGTCTGATCTTGTGATGAAGCCGCTTTCAGTGAATCGCTGTTGATGGGGAACGTGAAATACGTATCCGGATAAGGCTCATTTTCAAGCGTAAAATGCCACCATTCCTCTGCCAGCGGTTTGAAACCGTGGCGAAGCATCACTTCGCGCAGCAGCATCCTGTTTGCATACTGCTCATCAGTGATCCCGGTATAATCCGGATGGCTCAGCTCTCCGAAGTAGTCGAAGGTCCCGCCCATATCGACTTCTCTTTCAGTGGTCATGTCAAACAAAGTGAGATCCACTGTGCTGCCGCGGCTGTGTCCGGAACGTTCGGCGATATATCCCTGCGGGAAAAGGACGTCCTTTTCCAGCTCCGGATAAAAGTATTCCTTCATCCGGGTGTCCGCCACGTCAAGAGCCCAGTTCATGAAATGCGTCACGGCCATTTGCGGGCGGTAGGCGTCAAAGATCTTCAGCCGATAACCCATACCGAGCAATTCGTCACTGACTTCCCGGAGCGCCTCCGCAGCCTCCTTTGTCAAGAAGGCCAACGGCTCCTCATATCCGTCGATCCTCTCGCCGACAAAGTTGTAAGTAGAGTAATATCGGATCTCCAGGATCGCGTCTGGAACGGCCTCGCTGAGCAGCACAAAACCCGATGCGTCGTTCGAGAACTTTATATCGCCGCTGCCGGACTGCTCCTGTCCCGCGAGCCAGACCGAGGTCCGCTTGGCGACGTTCTCTTTCAGATTGGTGAAAAAGAACATGTAGTCATATAGATGATAGGCGCCCTTCGGGAAGATGTCCAGCACGGGGGGATAGTCCTCCGCCGTAACATCGGTCACAATAAGCTCTCCCCGATCGCCGATATAAGCCCCGCACAGTTCAGGGACAGGCTCGCCTCCCGCTTTAAAAACCGCTCCGCGGTTGAGCGATTTATCCGCCGGAGTGCCGTCGGTCTTCCAGTTCAGAGGGTTGATGGACAAGGCCATCATTCCTTCCGGGATGATGATAGTCTCCGTCACCGTCCCGTCCTCACAGTCAAAGCATATGACCGTGCCGGTATCGGTCTCACCCGCAGCGGGTACGATCTGCGGATATGCCTCGGTCATTTCTCCCGTGACCATCCAGCCGATGGAGTATACAGCAATCAGCCGCTCACGCAGCGCCTGCGCTTCATCACTCTCGCCGCCGTAATATTCCTTCAGCAGCTCCAGACACATCTCGCCGCCCTGGGAGAATCCTGCAAGAATGATGCCCCGTCCGTCGTTCTCATTGTCCAGATACCAGCGGAAAGCGGCCGAAACATCCGAATAAGCGATCTCTCTGGCTTTTTCCCGTTCGCTCTCCGGCAGCGTATAAGCGTTGATGGACATCTGCCGATAGTAAGGCGAGAACAATCTGCCGGTCTCATCAAAAATGCCTTTTTCCAAATCGAGCGCATAAATGAAGTTGCTCTTCAGCTTGTCGTTGATGTCAAAAGAATTCGTCTCACTACGGGTATCCACCGTAGGGCATATCAGAAATACATCGACTTCACGATCCCCGCCAAGCTCAAAATAAGCCCAATTATCCGCAGCTGCATAGTCAAGCGTGTCATTTTCGGGGATCGCAGGCTCAATTTCAGCAGGAACGTATTGTTTCTCCGCCTTGGTGACCGCATCTGGATAGATCTTCGCAAAATCAGTTTTCATCGAGATCGGAATAAAGCCCTTGGCTGCGTAATCCGCTGACTTTGCCGCCCAGTCCTGTGTGCCCCATTCGCGCTCGTTGTCATCGGCGACGATCATATAAGCCTGCGCTCTGTAGGGATTTCTTTCATCGATGGCGTAATACATCATGCTTGTATCGCTTCCGCTGTTGCCGAAGGCAAGCACCGGGCGCTTGCCGATCTCGCGCTCCACATAGATCGACTTGTTGCCGTTCAGATTTTTCTGTATGAAGCCTCCGGTCAGAACGAGTTCGTCACCGTTTTCATATTTATAGTCCATGTTGGACGGCTGGTTCTCATGGCCCTTTTGCTTTACCTCAAAGTCGGTGCCTATGACGTGCTCCGGATCAACGTAATCTTTTATCGGGGAGTTGGCCACGATGGCGCGGGTGGTCGTGCGCTCCGTGCCGCTGATGACCCAGATCTCAAAGCCGTTATCATAAAGATATTTCACAAGTTCGACCATCGGCAGATAAAAGTTATCCGAGTAGCGCATGTTGTTGAAGCTTTGGGTCATCTTCTGTCCGAACTCCGCGGCGTAGTTGTAAAGCTCTTCGACAGTCATGCCCGCGTAAGCTTTCGCAAAGTTTCTCGCGAGCGTCTCATCGGCGACGTATCCGGGTTTTATCGACGCAGCAACCGCCTTCAGTTCATCCGAGACGCGCTCGGGATGGTCATGAAGGCAGTATTCGATGAACATCATCGTGTCATAATAGGTATAAAAAGTTTCACACGTGAGCGTGCCGTCCATGTCAAAGACAGCGATGCGATCCTCAACGGGGATAAAGTCCGCTCCGCCTTCTTTAGTGACGGCGTTGACATAGTCGATAAGGCTTTTCTTTGCGCCGGTGCCTTCGTTCCATAGTGAAAGCGCTTTGTTGCCGTCGATCGCGGGAGAATTGCTCTTGCGGCCGACGCCAAAAGCATAAAGGATGCATACAGTCAGCAGCGCGATGATTGCTGCGATAGCGATGATGCGCCAAATCTTCAGTTGCTTCGTCGTCTTGTCCATTTCCAATCTTCCTTTGAATACAAATCATAGGCTTAAGGATATTAAATAATCAGAAAAAATGCCTCTTTTGACTTTACGCGCCAGCCGCTACGTTTTTTCGCGGATAAACACCACTTCACAAGGTGAATAAGCGACCATCACGCTCTCCTGGCGAAAAAACGCGCAAAGATCCTTTGCGATTTCGGTGATGATCTCCTCCGGAGTGTCCATCAGCACCAGCAGCAAAGTGGTTTCCTCGGTGTAACGGCCGTCCTCGTGAAAATAGCCTCCGTTGATCGTCTGAAAAGAAAACGCCACCTTATAGTTATGACAAACGGTTTTCAGAACGGAAATGTACTTTTCCGTATTGAATAATTGTTTTCCCGACTTCGAATCGTTCAGCCCGATATAAATATTCGCCATTTGTGCCATGTTTTCTTTTCACTCTCCTTCTTATCTGCGCATCCCGACGATCGGGCGGCAGACAACGAACTTGACGTTACCGACGTCGTCTGCGGATTGAGTTTTCTCGGTCCTCTTTCCGTCTTCGGCCTGCTATCCCGTCAATCGATCAGTCTGGCGTTATTATTGTGTTTCGGATGATACTTTAGACGGACCTGCTGCCCTACTTCAAGGTTTGATCTGGGGTTCAACAATATTCCTTCGACTTCTTCTCCGTACTTCGTGAGATACCGCGCATAATAGTGGAGGTTGATTTCATCAGCTGCACCTGCATCCACGATGCGGGAGATTACGCCGGTAGTCTCGATCCCGTCTTCTTCGATCTGTTTTTTCGTCCTCTTTGATACCAAAACGATCACTGCGCAGATCACGAGAAAAGCAGCCCATAAAGCAATATATTTCGGTTCCATTCCTTATTCTCCCTTTTTTCTTGTGTCCAATAGTTTTCTGCCTGCTTCATAGTCCGGTTGCGGGATATCCAGCCGTTTTTCAGAATATGAAAACGAGTATCGCCGCAAGGTAAACGCAGCCGCATACGACGATCGCGGCAAGAGAAATAATCCTTTCGAGCTTGGGCCACGAAAGCGACGCGAATCTTCCGCAGAACAGAACGGCCGCGCCGCCGAGACCGAGAAGCACTATGCGTTTGAAATCGGTATAGCCCTTGACGAATATCCCCGGGATAAGCAGGGCAAGTACTAAAACGGCAAAAACGCCGAACATGCATTTATTGAATGAAAGCTTCATCAAGATACCTCCTGAGAAAAGCAGAATTATATTCGAGGGTCTTTTTCCAATCCTTCGAGCCGTCATACCAGAACTCCGCCAAAAATCTCCGGACTCCCATTTCGGCCGCGGTTTTTGCGGCGGTCGAAAAGTCCACGTGCCCCGTACCGAAGGGCACTTCGCGGAAAACGCCCGGGCGGCTTTCCTTGAGGTGCATCGCCGCCGTATGTCCCCTGCCCTTCAGCAGATCCCGTCTTACCGAGCCCCCGCAGGCCTTAGCCGCGTTCGTTACGTTGCCGATATCGGGATATACCTGAAGGTAAGGCGAATTTATGAGCTTCACCCAGTACATCGCCTTTTCGACCGTGTTCATAAAGTCGGTCTCCATGGTCTCGAACGCAAGGGTCACACCGCGCAGCGCCGCTCTGTCCGCAGACAGCTTGAGGTTCTCTTCGAACAGTCTGCGCGTTTCGTCGCTGCCGGGAAGATAATAGACGTCATAGCCAGCAAGCTGGATGATGCGTATCCCTAGATCGGCCGCAAGGTCGATTGCGCCGAACATGATCTCGAGCGAACGCGCTCTAATATCGGGATCGGGATGCCCGAGAGGGTATTTTCGGTGTCCGCTGAGGCAGATAGAGCCGATGGGGACGCCGGCTCTGAACATATCGCCCGTCAGCTTTTTTCTTTCTTCCCTGCTCCACGCAAGTCTTGAGAGCTTTTCGTCGGTCTCGTCGATCGAGAGCTCGACGAATTCAAAACCGTGCTCACGCGCCGCGGTCAGCTTTTGATAAAGACTGAGCCCGCCGGGCATGGCCTTTTCATAAAGGCCGAGGGTATAATTCATTTCGATCCCTCCTGCCCGTAATAGGCGTTCTTGCCGTGTTTTCTGTAATAATGCTTGTCCTGCTGCGCCTGAGGCACTCTTGAAAGGCCGCCGTTGATCATTTCAGCATGGGCGGCCATTTCTGCCACAGTCTCGAGCACGACCGCGTTGTGTACGGCCTCGGCCGCATCCTTGCCCCAGACGAACGGCCCGTGATGGCTGACGAGCACGCCCGGCATCATGACCGGATCAAGCCCGCGCCCGGCGAAGGTCTCGACTATCACGAGACCGGTGTTTTTTTCATATCCGCTCTCGATCTCCGAAGCGGTAAGGTCGCGCGCGCACGGGATATCACCGTAAAAATAATCGGCGTGGGTCGTCCCGTAGCACGGGATATCCCTCGACGCCTGCGCCCAGGCCGCGGACCATTTGGAGTGAGTATGCACTATGCCCCCCACCTGCGGGAAGGCCTTGTATATCTCGACGTGAGTGGCGGTGTCGGACGATGGGCGAAGAGCTCCCTCGACGCGGCTGCCGTCAAGATCGACCACCACCATATCCTCGGGCTTCATGGTGTTGTAATCCACGCCGGAGGGTTTTATCACGACAAGACCGGTCTTGCGGTCGATCGCGGAAACGTTGCCCCACGTAAAAGTAACGAGACCGTAGGCGGGCAAAAGCATATTCGCCTCATATACCGCCCGTTTAAGCTCTTCAAGCATAATCTGTCCCCTCTCACTTGTTTTTCCCGGAAACGTAAAGCTGCTCCACGTCCCTCGAAACGGCACGGTAAAGCTCTCTTTTCGTCTCGTCCGGGACGAACGCACATTCATTTTTCTGTCTTATCATTCCATAAGCGTCTTTGAAGCTTCCCACAAGCTTCAGGCACACCGCCGCCGACATCCACGCGCCGCAGACCGTGGCGTCCGGGTTTTCCGTGCGCACGACCTTTTTGCCGCTTACATCGGCCAGAAGCTGTATGAGATGCGCGGATTTCGAAAGGCCGCCGCCCACACGAAGCTCGTTGACCGGCTGATGTTTTTCGATCAGCCCGATGTGGCGGGAGATCTCAACGCACAGGCCCTCAAGAAGGCCTCTGAGCAGGTCGTTTTTGGTATTTGAAAGAGATATGCCCGCAAAGCACGCCCTTGCGTCCGCGTCCCACTCGGGATTGGATCTTCCCTGAAAGTACGGCGTCACGCGGACGCCGCCGGCTCCCGGACGGCTCTGGGCCATCGCCGTTTTGATGGCGGCTCTGCCCTCCTGCGGGCAGAAATTCCTGAGGAACCAGTTTACCGCTGACCCGCAGGACAGAACGTCGCTTTCAAGGATGTATTTGCCGGGTATGGCCGAAGCGTTGCAGATCATACCCGTGTCCTCGGGCACGCTGTCGCATGCGGCGACCAGAAATCCACCCGTGCCCATATTTATCGAGACCGTCCCCGACTCAAAGGCCCCCTGACCCAAAGCGCCGCACTGCTGATCGCCTCCGCAGGTTATGACCGGGATGCCCGCTTTGAGGCCGGTCTGTTTCGCTATCTTCTCGCAAAGCCCGCCAACGACGCTTGATGGCGGAACGAGATCGCAAAGCTTGTCCGCATCGATCCCGAAAAGTCCGGTCATCTCGCTCGACCAGCTCCTGCTTTTAAGATCCATCAGCAGCGTCCTGCTGCCGTAGGTATGGTCGGTCACCTTGGTGCCGCACATGATATTGAACAGATAATCGGGAATGATAAAGAACTTGTCGCATTTTTGATATATCTCGGGCTTTTCCCGGGCGATCCAGGCCATCTTTCCGCCCGAAAAAACGGTGTTGAGCCCGGCGCCGCTGCACCTTTTTATATCGTCCTGTCTGCTCTCGAGAGTTTTGAGCAGCTCCGCCTGCCTCACGTCCTGCCACATCACGGCGCGCATGAGCGGCGAGCCGTTTTTGTCCACGGGAATGACGGAGGAGCGCGGCGCAGTCAGCGCGACGGCGCCGATATCGCGGCCCGCGCCGAAGGCAAGCAGCTCCACAAGGGCGTTTTCCCAGTCGGACGGGTCCTGCTCAACGATGCCCGAGCCCATCTGATCCGGAGAATACGGTATTTGTTTTTTGTCCTCGAAGCGCCCCTTTTCGGAAATGACGACGCCTCTCATGCTCGACGTTCCGACGTCGATCGTCAAAATGTTCAACCTTTTTCTCCTTTATTCGATCAAAGGGATATGTCGTATACGGCTATCTCATCGGTCTCGCGATTGGCGGCGAGCAGCCGGGGCGCGCCGTCCTTTTCAAAAAGCATGCAGTTGGCGCAGCCCGCTCCGCTGTCGACCGTTTCAAAACGGTATCCTTTTTCATACGTAAAGCAGAGCAATTCCCTTCCGCCCTCACGCGCGCCGACGAAGACCGCGGTCTTCCCGAATACGGCGCCGCTGGTTATGGCGTGAAGGAAAGGCAGTCTGCACGGGTGCGAGTAGACCTTCACGTACCCGTTTTCTTTTTCATGCCAAATCGTGATCTTGTCCCCGTGAAAAGGACTGATTGCGAAGATCTCGTCCAGGCCGTCTCCGTCGAGGTCTGCCTTCACCGCGTCGCTGCACGGGATATCGAGAAGCTTTCTTATCTTCCAGCAGCCGCACTCCGGAAACACCTCGAAAACGCCCTGATCGCAGGATACTATCCCCCTGCCGCCCGAGCGGGTATATCCGTGGTTTCGGCTGAGTCCTTCTGCTATCGGCGTCATTGACATGAGCTCGCCACGCTTTTCGGGCAGTACTCCCGCCCAAAGCTTCCCGGGGCTGCGCCAGTCGTTTTTATACTCGTGAGCCGACTTCAGAGTGCAGGCCAGAACCAGCGTCCTGCCGCCCGACTCGAACACGTCGAACCTGTGCACGAAGGGAAGCTCGCACAAAAGGGATACTTTCCAGCACTCCTCGGTCTTTTCCGCCCACACCAGCTTCGCGTGAGCCGAATCGTTCGGAGAGTAAAACATATGTGTCGCCAGGAACTGGCCCTGCCGTCCGGGCACGGGCGTCATGGTCATGACCCCGCCCGGGCCTTCCCATACCGTCTGTTCATAATCGCCCGAGCTTGAAAACATAAGGCAGGCGTTTTGTTTTTCGGCGGCCACCAGCAAATGATCGGTCCCGTCCACTTCGATCCGGCAGACGGAATAGCACTTTTCTAGACTGCCTATGACTCTCTTTTCGTACTTCATGCGTCCACCTTACAAAACGCTGGGGAACGGCACGTTCTGTTCGTCGGTAAAGCAGTCCTCGAACCCTCTGCGGTAATGATACTGCACCTTGTCCTTGTCGCACGGCCATACGTATTTCCCGCCGACATCCCAAATGAAGGGATGGAACTTGTATCCGAGAACGTTCTTTTTATAGTTATATATGTACAGTATCTCGTTGGGATCGGCCTTGAAGTTGGTCCAGACGTCATAATGAAACGGGATCACGACCTGACAGTCGAGGGCCTCGGCCATGCGGAGGATGTCGACCGACGTCATCTTGTCCTGGTTGCCCACGGGATTTTCGCCGTAAGAGCCTAGAGCCACGTCGATGTGGTTTTCCTTGCCGTGCTTGGCGTAGCGCACGCTGTAATGAGAGTCGCCCGAATGATAGACGTTGCCCGCGGGAGTCTTTATAAGATAATTGACCGCCTTTTCATCCATATCGTCGGGGAATTTTCCGCGTATATCCTCATCGGCAGTCACAAGGCATGTGCGGTCGAAGGAATCGAGCACCACTATCTCGCAGTCGCCCACCTTTACGCTGTCACCCGGCTTTACGGTCATGCATCTGTCCGCGGGCACGCCGTAGCTTATCCATTTCTCAACGCTCTTGGCGGGGCCGATGAAGGGCACCGGCTCGCTGACGTTTTTAAGGACGGCCGCCGCAAAAAACGGATCGATATGATCGTTGTGATAATGAGTCGACAAGACCGCGCTCACCTCGGTCACGGCGAAGGGATCGAAGACTATCGGCGCCGCGCGCAGGTTGGGCTGCGTCATGCGGCCGCCGGTCATGTTCCTCATCTGGTGGAACCGATCCATCTCTTTTTTCTTCTGGGTGCGCTTTCCGTTGCCGAACCAAAGGTCTATCGCTATATTGGTGCCGCCCTCGCTTTTTATCCAAAGGCCGGTGCATCCCAGCCACCACATGGCGAAGGTGCCGGGTTTGACCTGCTCCTGATCTATCTCCTCATTGAGCCAGGTGCCCCATTCGGGAAATGCCCCGAGTATCCAGGATTCGCGGGTGATATCTTCTATTTTCGGCATATATACGTCCTCCCGTATCTAAAAATAAAGGCCGGATATCTGGATAAGTCTGCCAGCAGCAATAACATCAATTGCGGATACGCAGTGCAGGTCAAAATCTGCGGTGCGCCCGCCGACGGTCGCTGCTTTTTCATGCTTCAAGCAGTTTTTATAATTATATCATCGTGATCGTTATATTTCAACAAAGCGAAAGGGCCGGATACCGGCCCTTTGTTTATTGTTTTAT
>JAEEGL016397801.1_pt1 | contig 11943 bp, 6 predicted proteins | sample 9134231 | NCBI WGS metagenome assembly JAEEGL01 (sample SAMN16246548, study PRJNA631951) | gut metagenome | biome: gut microbiome; feature: rumen; material: fiber-attached | host: Bos | place: Iran: Karaj | collected 2018-10 | reverse complement strand
TCGGGCTGCTCTCCATCGGCACCGAGCCCGAGAAGGGCAACGCCGTCACGAAGGAGACGCACGAGCTCCTGGAGAAGAACCCGCTCGTCAACTTCGCCGGCAACGTCGAGGGCCACGACCTCTTCAAGGGCGAGATGGACGTCTGCGTCGCCGACGGCTTCGTCGGCAACGTCGTCCTCAAGACCATCGAGAGCGAGGCGCGCGCCATCAAGCTCTTCCTCAAGCGCGCCTTCCTCCGCACCTTCGTCCGCAAGATCGGCGCGCTCCTGCTCAAGGGCGCCTTCCGCGACCTCAAGTCGCTGATGGACCCCGAGACCTACGGCGGCGCGCCCCTCCTGGGCGTCAACGGCACCGTCATCATCACCCACGGCGCCTCCTCCCACAACGCCATCTACCACGCGATCCGCGTCTCCGCCGAGTGCGTCCGCCAGGACGTCTGCGGCAAGATCACCGAACGCCTCGCCTCGCTCGAGAAGAAGGGTCCGCTCGGCCTCTTCCGCAAGCCCGCCGCCACCGCCGAATGAACAATCCGAACCACCGCGCCGTCCTGACCGGCACCGGCGCCTTCCTCCCGGCGAAGACGCTCACCAACGACGACCTCTCGCGGATGGTGGAGACCTCCGACGAGTGGATCTACCCGCGCACCGGCATCCGCTCCCGCCACATCGCGGCCGCCTCCGAGAACGTCTCCGACATGGCCGCCGCCGCCGGGCGCCAGGCCATCGGGAACGCCGGCGCGAAGCCCGAGGAGATCGACCTGCTGGTCCTCGCGACCATCACGCCGGACACGCCGCTCCCGGCCTCCTCCTGCCTCGTGCAGACCAAGCTCGGGCTCGTGAACGCCACCTGCTTCGACATCGTCGCCGCGTGCTCCGGCTTCATCTATGCGCTCGACGTCGCCCGCCAGTACGTCCTCTCCGGCGCCGCGCGCAAGGTCCTCGTCGTCGGCGCCGAGAAGATGAGCGCCATCACCGACTGGACCGACCGCACCACCTGCATCCTCTTCGGCGACGGCGCCGGCGCCGTCGTCGTCGAGCGCTCCGAGGGCGGCACCCAGAACGGCATCCTCTCCTCCGCGACGGGGACCGACGGCACGCTCGCGCCGCTCCTGCACATCGAGGCCGGCGGCTCCGCCATGCCGACCACCGCCGAGACCCTCGCCGCGCACAAGGGGTTCGTCCGGATGGACGGCCACACGATCTTCAAGTTCGCCGTGCGCAACATGGCCGGCATCGCGGAGAAGGCCGTCACCGACGCCGGGCTCCGCCACGAGGACATCGACTGGCTCGTCCCGCACCAGGCCAACATGCGCATCATCCAGGCCGTCGCCAAGACGATGGACATCGGGATGGAGAAGGTCGTGACGAACATCGAGACGACGGGCAACACCACGGCCGCGTCGATCCCGCTCGCCCTCCACGAGGCCGTCGCCGACGGCCGCATCAAGGACGGCGACAACGTCCTCTTCGCCTCCTTCGGCGCGGGCCTCACCTGGGGCGCCTCCGTCGTCCGCTGGGGCCGTTAGCCCCCGCCCGCCGTCCCGGCGCGCCCGACCGCCGCGTGGCGGGGTCCCCACCCCGCCACGCGAGGCCGTTGTATCGCCGCGCTTCGCCCTGCCGCCGGGTGGGGCGAGCTCTCCGAGCGAGCCGCCGCGCTCCGCACCGCCGCCTGGTGGGGCGAGCTCTCCGAGCGAGCCGTCGCCACGATGCTTTTGATTTTTACTTGAATCTGGTTGATTCGTCCCTTTCCGTCTGTGGCGAAATCATCTATGATTCTGCCCTGTGACGCGCGGACGGGGCGAAGCGCCCCGGCGCGGCCATCCGGAACAGGACACGCATCCATGAAATCCAAGACGCTCCTCATGCTTTCCACCTCCCTGCTCGCCGGCTCGCTGATGGCGGCGGACGGCCCCGACGCCAAGTCCCGCGTGGACGCGTTCCTCGCGAAGGAGTTCGACGAGGGCGCGCTCAAGTGCATGAGCTGCGCCTTCGAGCAGCACGGCGAGACGCGCTACCGGTTCGTCGCGCAGAAGGGCTGGGAGGGCTTCGACGAGAACACGCCGCTCCACGTCGCCTCGATCACAAAGGTCTTCACCGCGACGCTGCTGATGCAGCTCTCGGAGGAGGGCAAGATCTCCCTCAACGACTACGTGAAGAAGTACATCCCGGAGTTCCCCGGCGAGAACGTGCCGATCATCAACCTGATGACGCACACCTCGGGCTGGCGCAACAAGACCGGGCACGTCGCGAAGTCCGTGGACGAGAAGCGCCACGACGAGTTCTACGCGACGATGTTCCAGGAGTCCGAGGTCAACGAGAGGTTCCGCTACATGTCGCAGGGCTACGACATCCTCGCGGAGATCTGCGAAAAGGTGACGGGCGCGGCGGACGTCGCGGACCTCGCGCGCGACCGCATCTTCCGCCCGCTCGGCATGGAGCACTCCGCGTTCGCCGCGCACCAGGGGCAGTCCGGGCTCCACATCACGGCGCCGGACCTCGTGAAATTCGGCCGCCACCTCCTCGACATTAAGCGCACGAGAAAGAACGGCATCCTCACGCCGCAGGGCGTGGACGCGCTCTTCCGCCGCTGCCTCAAGCCCGAGTTCAACCGCACGCCCGCCTTCTTCGCCAAGTCCGGCTACGTCGGCTTCGGCCAGTACTTCGCGGAGGTGAACACGATGGAGGCCGTCGGCCACGCCGGCGCCACGGGGTGCTTTCTCCTCATCGACCCGGGCCTTGACGCAGTCGAGGTGGTCCTCACGAACCGCCTCAACGAGAACGACACGCACTTCAGCTCGTGCGACGGCAACTTCGCGCGCATCTTCTCGATCATGGCGACGAACTTCGGCGACGAGCCGATCGGCAACCGCGACGACCCTCAGAGCGGCGACTTCGGCCTGCAGATCGACCGCGTGAAGGCCGCCGCGGAGTCCGAGCGCGTCGCCTCCAAGCAGGCGAAGGAGCTCGGGCTCTAGCGCGCCGCCCGCTTCGCTTCGATCCATGGATACGGATCCGGTGCAGGGGACGGAGGGCGGCGAGTTCCGCTATCCGTGGGAGCACCCGCGTCTCGTCGAGGTCCAGCTGGCGGACGACACGGACCGGCACGACGAGCTCTATTTCGAGAAGGAGTACCTGCTCTCCCGCTGCGAGATGCCGTTCGACGTCTCCGGACCGGCGCTCTTCCTCGAGGACTCGCTCACCGGGGACGGGGTCGCCTTCTTCCGCCAGGGGCCGCTCCCGCACGCCCGGGCCGGCGATTCGGCCGACTGGCGCGTGGATCCCGGACGGATGAAGGTGACCGTCCTGTCCAGCTCCTCCCCGTGCGTCCGCGTCCGCTACCGCGGCGGGAAGACGGGGCGCGTCCGCGCGGCCACGGACTTCCATCGGACGTTCCGGCCGTACGTCCCGGGCCGCGACGGGCTCTTCCTCTCCAACACCTGGGGCGACGGGAACCAGGACGCCTGCGTCAACGAGCGCTTCCTGCGGGGCGAGATCGCGGCGGGGGCCGAGCTGGGCGTGGACGTGATCCAGATCGACGACGGCTGGGAGAAGGGCTACACGGCCAATTCCGTCCGTCTCGCGAAGGGCGAGAAGGGGCGCTGGGGCTCCTGGTGGGAGGTCGAGGGCTTCTGGGACATCGACCCCGTCCGCTTTCCGAACGGGCTCAAGCCGCTCATCGAGGAAGCGCGCGCGAAGGGCATGAAGTTCGGGCTGTGGTTCGGACCGGACTCCTCCGACGACGCGGCGAACTGGCGCCGAGACGCCGACTATCTCCTGTCCCTCCACCGCGAGCTCGGCATCGACTACTTCAAGTTCGACTCCATGGACACGCCGAACCCGCTCGCGCTGTCGCGGCAGGGGATGCTGATGGACCGGCTGATGGACGGGTCGGAGGACCGCATCACCGTCGATCTCGACGTCACGGCGGGGCGGCGCCCCGGCTACTTCGCGTTCCCGCGGATCGGCCCCGTCTTCGTGGAGAACCGGTACGTGCGGGAGAACGACGGCCGCCTCTGGTGGCCCCACCGCACGCTGAGGAACCTTTGGAGCCTCGCACATGCCGTGGATCCCGTGCGCCTGCGCATGGAGGTTCTGAATCCCGAGCGGAAGCCCGAGCTGTATCCCGAGGGCGACCCGCTCGCGCCCATGCGCTGGCCGCGCGACGCGATCTTCGCGATCGCGATGTTCTCCTCGCCCCTCGGATGGTTCGAGATCCAGAACCTCTCGCGCGAGACGGTCGCGGCGTGGAAGCCCCTGATCGCCCGATGGAAGCGGGAGCGCGACGCGATCCACGAAGGCTACGTCTATCCCGTCGGGAGCGCGCCGGACGGCCTGTCCTGGACGGGCTTCGTGTCGGCGTCGCGCGACGGAACGGAGGGGACGGCTCTTCTCTTCCGCGAGCTGGACGCGCGCGAGGAGTTCTCCCTGCCGCTCGCCGACTGCCTGTCTTCGGCCAGCGCGGAGACGACCGTCATCGGCGGTCGCGGCGAAGCCCGGATCGAAGGCGGCGTCCTCAAGGTCGCCGTCCGCGACAAGCTCGACTTCGTCTGGGTCAAGATCGCGCCTCGTTGACGGGATGGCGCGGCGGACCGGTACCGGCGTCCGCGCCATGGGCCGGGCGTCTTCAAACAAGCGTCGCGCCGGCGCCGCAAAGCCGCACATTCGCCTTGAACTGGTCGCGGGCGGTGTGGTAGACTCCGTCTCGTTTCAAACTTTGCGAGAGACGAATTCCGTTCCGCGCAAGCAATCGCTTTCCAGCCTCGCCACCCCACACCTTTCCCAACAGGAGACGACCCATGCCTGAAACGAATTCACCAGCTGCGGCGGTCGCCGCGAAGAATGCGACCGAACCGGTGACGATCGAGCTCTCCGACGGCGTCGAACTCGCGATGCTTCCGATTCCCGGCAAGGACTACCGGATGGGCAGGTTCCCGGTCACGCAGGCGCAGTATGAGGCGGTGACGGGGGGGAATCCTTCGGAGTTCAAGGGCTCGCACCAGCCCGTGGAGATGGTTTCTTGGGCCGACTGCAAGAGGTTCCTGGAGAAGCTCAACGCGACCCCGGCCGCGCAGGCGTCCGGACTCGCGTTCCGGCTGCCGGAGGAGGACGAATGGGAATACGCCTGCCGCGCGGGTTCGGAAGGGAAGTTCTGCAAGCTCGCCGACGGGACGGAAATCACCGTGGAGAGGCTCGGCGAGGTCGCGTGGTTCGACGAGGACGTGTTTCGCGGATCGACGCATCCCGTCGGGCAGAAGAAGCCGAACGCCTTCGGTCTCTACGACATGCACGGCAACGTGTCGGAGTGGACGGATACCGCGGTCGACGAGGATGGCCTCGTGGATGCGGGCGGCAAGGCCCGCGTCACCCGCGGCGGCGCCTGGGGCGGCTCGGCCAAGGGATGCGCGTCCTCCAACCGGCGTTGGTTCGCGCCTTCCCTCCGGAGCGACCTCCTCGGCTTCCGCCTCTGCGCCGACCGCCGCGCCGACTAGGTCCCTCTGGCTTCCTGCCGCTCGCCGGCTACCTGTCTCCGGCCTGCTTGAAGCCGACCGTCATCGGCGGTCGCGGCGAAGCGCGGATCGAAGGCGGCGTCCTCACGGTCGCCGTCCGCGAGAAGCTCGACTTCGTCTGGGTCAAGATCGCGCCTCGTTGAGGATGCCGTGGCGGGGTGTCTCACCCCGCCACGGCGCGCCATCGCGCCCTTCGCGTCCGATTCGCCCTGGATTCGGAAAGCAACTGGACGAGTCGTCCCGGCCCACGAATGGCTCGCGGACTAGAGGGCCTCGCCAAGACCTTCGCGCGCGCCCGCTTTGTCGCAAAAGGCGCTTGTATCCATAGGGCGGTTCTGGTATCCTACGTCCCGTCGCGCCGTGACGGGGCAAACATCCCCGCCAGGGCACCTGCTGCTTCATACGGACGGCAGACACCGAAGGCGGGCGCTTTCGCCCCGAACCCGACTTCGGCTCTCCACCCCGGGGCGAGGATGTCCGCCATGCGCCTTGCTCCTCGATCCGTCCTTTCCCTGATGTTCGCCGCGTTGACGGCGACGACCTCTTCGGCGGCTGTCGTCCAACTGACCAGCGGTTCGACTTCCGGCTATACGTTCCAAAACGGCAACACGTATGTCGTCACGAAGTCCCTGACGTTCTCCAATTCCTCTGCGTCCTCATCGCTCGGAAGCGGAATGTCCGTTCCCGAAAACGCGACCGTCGTGCTCTACGTACCCAAAGGCGTGACGTTGACCGCAAAGGGAGCAAAGACCTACGCGGGCATCAATGTCCCGAAGACTGCCACGCTTGTCATCACCGGCGAAGGAACTGTCTCGGCAACGGGCGGAAATGCGGGAAACGGCGGAAATGGGTCGAAAGGGGGAAACGGCTCGGCTTATATCAATGATGCTTGGGATTTTGGAGCGACGGGAGGCAGCGGTGGCTCCGGCGGGTCCGGCGGATGGGGCGCCGGCGCGGGCATAGGCGGCGACAATGCACAAACGATGGGAACCTGCTATGTTCTTGGTACGATTGCCGTTTCCGCGCAACAGGGTAACAGCGGAACCAGCGGAACCGCGGGAGGCAAGGGGACCACTGCAAGCGTCAAGAAACTCGTTCAAGTAAGTTCGACGTCCGCCTACTGGATGTATTGCTATGGACCAGGAGGTGGTGGAGGAGGGGCCGGGTGCGGCGGGTCTGCCCCGTATTACGCCATTGGAGGAGGGGGATCCGACGGAAACGGCGGAGGAAACGGATACCAAGGGCATGCTCTGGCTGGATTGACGGAGGAATCGACTGTAAGCCCCGGAGCAAACGGATCGAACGGAACCTCAAAAGGAAATGCGGGAGGTAACGGAACGTTGTATGTTTCCCCGACGGCTACCGTCAACGTCGACCGGACGAAACTCGAGGCGACGACCCATCCGGCTGCGCAATACACCATCACGTTCAACGCGAACGGCGGCACGCTCTCCTCGTCCACGTCGTCCCTTACGGCGACGCTCGGCTGCGCGCTGCCCGACTGCATTCCGGCACCCACGAAGAGCGGCTCCGTTTTCCGCGGATGGACGACGGGAACTGGCGGAACCATGTTCTACTCCGAGAACGGAACGAAGCAACTGACTTCCTACGACCGAACGGCGAACACGCCTCTCTACGCCATTTGGGAGACGAAGAAATCGCTCGTGGTTTCTTCCGCCCACGGCACATGCACCCCGGCGATTGGGTCCTCCCAGCATCTTTCCAATTCCGTGATCCGCGCGTCCGTCGCGACTCCGGCCGCGCAGCAGGGGTCGCGTTTCGTCTGCACGGGCTGGACGGGAACGGGCAGCGTCCCGGCGTCCGGAACCGCGACGAACGTCACGTTCACGATCACGAAGGACTCGACGCTGACGTGGAACTGGAAGACACAGTACCAGATCGCCGTCACGGCGTCAGGGGCTGGTTCCTGTTCCTTCGGGACGAAGTGGGTGGATTCCGGCACGACCGCCACGGCGGCGGTCGTCCCCTCGACGTCTCCTTACGTCATTTCGCTCTCCGGCGATTCGGACGGCGTGACGCTCACCGGAACGACGCTTTCCATTCCGTCGGACAAACCGCGGACGATCGTCGTGACGGTTACCGCCTTGGACCGAGCCCCGACGACGCTCTACGTCAACGGGAAAACGGGCAATGACTCGAACGACGGAACTTCGTCCGGAAAGGCGTTCAAGACAATCCAGAAGGCCGTCGAGATGTGCATCGACGGCGATACGATTCTCGTTGCGCCTGGAGTCTACAAGGAAACGGCGGACAATACCGGCGGAGTGTACAACAGAAACTCTCGGAACGCCACGGTCCGTAGCACGGACGGTCCGCTCGCCACGATTATCGACGGCGACGGTGCACGTCGCGTCGTCAAGGGAACGGCCTCCTCCACGCAAGACGAATGGGAGACGCATTGCCTTCTGTTCGACGGGTTCACGTTGCGGAACGGATACCGCGACGGCGCCGCCGCCGTCGCGTGGGGCAAGTTCAACAATTGCATCATCTCCGGTAACGTGTCTCCCGGCACGTCCGGCGTGTCGAACGACGTCCGACTTGAGAACTGTCTCATCGTGGACAACGTCGCAAGCAATTTGGAAGCGAAAGCCAGAGGACTCCTTTTCGTCCGGACCGAAGCCGTAAACTGCACGATCGTCGGAAATCGCGGAACGACGGCCGACGGAGCCGCTGGAATCGAGGGCGGAAGTCTGGCCAATTGCATCGTCTTTGGGAACGATTTCGGTGACATCTCCCGGTCTGCAGACGAACCGAAGATCCATCACACGGCCGCCGACTCCTCTCTGGAAGGCGAGGGCAGTCTTCTCCTTTCCTCTTCGCCGTTCGTCAACGCCGCGGACGGAAACTACCGCCTCCGCGCGAATTCGCCGTGCGTCGATGCGGGCGCGAACGAATTCGTCTCGACCGATCTGGACCTCCGCGGAAGTCCGCGTGTCGTGAACGGAACCGTGGACGCCGGCTGCTACGAATACCGCGAACCGGTGACCTGGCACGTGGACGCCACGTCCGGAAATGACGCGAAAGATGGTCTCTCCTGGAGCACGGCGAAGAAGTCCATCCAGGCGGCCGTGGACGCTTCCGCGATCGACGACACGATCCTCGTCGCGGACGGCGTCTACGAGGCGTTTTCCGCGGAGAATCGTCGCGGCATCACGATTCGTTCCGTCAACGGCGCGGAACGCACAATCGTCGATGGCGGAGGCGTCACGCGGTGCGCGTCGCTTGGCGTCGACACGAACGACGTCGTGAAAACGACGCTCGTCGGTTTCACGCTGAGAAACGGACGGAACATGCACGGAACGGGCGCCAAGGGCGGAATCGTCGAAGACTGCATTGTGACGGGCAACTACGCGGGACGGGATGACAATCCCGGTTTCAAGGGTTACGGCGGCGGACTGTACGGTTGCATCGCCACCGGATGCGTGGTCTCCAACAACGCGGCGTCGAACCACGGAGGAGGAGCTCACGGAAGCGTCCTCGTCCGATGCATTGTATCCGGCAACGTCGCGGAGGACGATGGTGGCGGCGCCATCTCCTGCGTGTTGACGGATTGTCTGGTTTCGGGGAACGAAGCGCGCAACGCCGGGGGAACCTCTTCCGGCGGCGGAATCATCAAAAGCACGGCGATTCGTTGCACGATTGTCGGCAACAGGGCCGTCTACGGTTCCTCTTCCACCCCGGGAAGCGCCGGAGCGGACAACCAGAGCGTCCTTCAATCCTGCATTGTCTTCGGCAATGTTTTCACGACGGGCGAATCGAGCGACATCTACAACTCCACCGCCACCTATTCCTGCTTCGGCTCGACGGTCTCCGGCACGGGCAACATCGTCTCCGATCCGCTCTTCGTGGACGCCGCGAACGGAGACTATCGCCTGCAGGCGGGGTCGCCGTGCATCGACGCGGGGACAGGTTCGGGAATAACCTGGTCCACAGATCTGGCAGGATTCCCCCGCCGCATGGGATGGGCGCCCGACATGGGATGCTATGAGTTCGTGACGCATCGCGAACCGACAACACTCTATGTCGACGCCGCGACGGGTGACGATACGAACGATGGGCTTTCTCCCGCCGCACCGAAGCAGTCAATCCAATCTGCCCTCGAATGGTCTATTGACGGCGACACGATTTTGGTGGGCGAAGGTGTGTATACAAGAAACGCCATCGTCGTGAACAATGAAAACCACGACCGTGTCGTGACGATTCGGAGTGTCAACGGACCGGAGAGGACAATCATCGACGGCGGTGGTTCTAGTCGTTGCGTCAAGCTCTCCGCTAATCACGACGGACGAACCTCGCAGAGCGTCGCTACTCTTTCAGGATTCACAATCACGAACGGCTCATACTACACTTCAGGTGGTGTGTCTCACGGCATTGTGGAGAACTGCATCATTACCGACTGCACGGGAACTCGTGGCAACACAAGCGGTAGCGATTATGCCGGGGGCGCCGTGCAGTGCAAGCTTGTCAATTGTCTGGTTAGCGGCAATTCGGTTGTGGCCGGGGATGGAAACCCCGTCGCGGGCGGCGCCTGGCGGTGCGATCTCTTCAATTGTACGGTCGTTGGCAACGAGGCTGTTGCCGGCGCCTCCGCAGGAGGACTTTACGACTGCAAGGCCTACAACTGCATCATCCAAGGGAACACGGTCGGCGGCATCGCGGCGGACGTGGCGGCGTGCACGCTCGACCACTGCTGCCTCACGTCGCTGCAGGAGGGAGAAGGGAACCTCGTCGCGTTCCCGAAGTTCGCGGACGAGGCGAACGGCGACTACCGTCTGCTCGGAAACTCGCCCTGCATCGACGCGGGAAGCGACGCGAACGCGGCGGGCGACTCCGACCTCTGGGGCAACGCGCGCGTGCAGGGCGCGCACGTCGATATCGGCGCCTACGAGGCGGGCCCGGAGTCGTGGCTCAAGGTCGAGGGGACGGACGTCGTCTACAACGGCGGTCCGAACGCGCTCACGGTGACGGCGGACTTCCCGGGCGCGGAGGCGACAATTCTCTACGGCCTTTCCGCGGACGGTCCGTTCATGGCTGAAGCGCCGTCGTTCACGGACGCGGGCGAGCATCCGGTCTGGGTTGTCGCGACCGCGCCGGGCTATCCCGCCGTCACGAACGCCGCGACGCTCCTCGTGCGGAAGAAGCAGATCGAGCCCTCGATGATGTGCGTCGTCCCGGACCAGGTCTGGGACGGCACGGCGAAGACGCCCGAGGTCCACATCCGCGACGACTGGCCGGACACCCACGGCGCGGAAAACTACGACGTCGAATACGTCGACAACGTCGATGTCGGCACGGCGGGCGTCCGCGTGACCGGCAAGAACAACTACGATGGCTCGTTCGTCTATCCGTTCGGCATCGATCCGGTCGACGAGACCCGCTTCCTCGTCGTCGACCTCTCGGGCGGAACGAACGCGACCTCCTATCCGGTCTCCTATCTCTCCGACGTCCCCGCGGGCGGCTGGACCGACGAATACAAGACGACGAAGCTCGTCCTCCGCAAGGTGCCGGAGGGCTCGTTCTGGATGGGCAGCCCGGAGGACGAGGTCGGCAGACAGAACAACGAGACGCTCCACCGCGTCACGCTCTCGCGCGGCTTCTACGCCGGCGTTTTCGAGGTGACGCAGAAGCAATGGGAACTCGTGATGGGAACGAACGTGGCAAAATACGTTGGCATCGACCATCCCGTCGAAATGGTTTCCTACAACATGATACGCGGCGCGGAAGCGGGGACGAACTATCCGGCGAGCAGCGCCGTGGACGCGACGAGCTTCCTCGGAGTCCTCCGTGCGAAGACGGGCCTGGGCGGCTTCGATCTCCCGACCGAAGCACAGTGGGAATACGTCTGCCGAGCGGGAACGGAATCGGCCCTCAACAGCGGCAAGGAACTGGAAACGGTGGACGGCAACAGCCGAAATCTGGCGGAAGTCGGATGCTATGCACAATGGCATCCCGCTGAGACGAAACACGGCGCGGTCGGCTTGCTCTTTTCGAACCGATGGGGCCTTTTCGATATGCATGGCAACGTCTGGGAGTTGTGTCGCGACTGGATGGGTGATCTCTCGCCGAAATCCGCCGTCAACCCCATTGGCGCCGACTCCGGTGAAGTCCGCGTTGTCCGCGGCGGTTCCTGGGGATGGGCAGCGTATCGTGCTCGTTCGGCACATCGGTACGATCTCACGGACGTTCCTCCGCGAAGGGGGCACCACACCGGCGGCTTCCGTATTGTCTGCGAGGATCCCGAGCCCGCGGAAACGGTCTGGTACGTTGATGCGGAACGCGGCGACGACGAGAACACGGGGCGTTCGTGGGACGACGCCCTGCGGACGATCCAGAACGCGGCGGACCGCTCCGTCGCGGGCAACATGGTTCTTGTCACGAACGGCGTCTACGAACCGTTCACCGCGATGAACAAAGAT
>JAEEGL016316768.1_pt1 | contig 11943 bp, 9 predicted proteins | sample 9134231 | NCBI WGS metagenome assembly JAEEGL01 (sample SAMN16246548, study PRJNA631951) | gut metagenome | biome: gut microbiome; feature: rumen; material: fiber-attached | host: Bos | place: Iran: Karaj | collected 2018-10 | reverse complement strand
CAATATAACCTTTCTGAGTACATTCTGCATGCTATTTCTGTCAGAATTCACAAATATTGCGAAGATGGAGATAAATTTCTATAATAATTGGAGTATTCTATAGTTTTGCTATATAATCGAGAGATTCTTTCAAACATTATACATATCACTTTCCAACGCAGAAATTATTTAAGTCGCTGTAAGTGTGCTGATTATAAGCCATTTGCGAGATATTTGTTTCTCGTCGAGCAACAATCCAGCAACAAAATTGCAGAAAAACCACTTTCGGAGGGTGTCAAAAGCCCCCATGTCTGACGAAGGACACGGGGGCTTACGCAATACTGATATGTCCTAAAACATTATCAGACGGTGCAAAGGTAGTCATTTCTTTTTGAACGGCCAAATTTTGGAGAGGGAAAAATTATATTGGACTCCCAAACCGAGGTATGGCTGCATTCCTGCAGGTGTGATTCCATAGCCAGCCTGCACTCCGAAAGTGAACGCCGGGGGCGGCTCCTTCTTGGTGACGGTGACCAACTGGCTAAACACCTTAATGCTGTCGAGCTTGGCATCAAAGCCGCTGACGTAGGCGGTGTAGGTGGAATCGCTGTACACCTTCTGCGTTATCGGCAGCGTGACAATTAGGCTGTCGCTGTCCGCTGGAATAATTACAGGCCCGATGTTGCATGTGTCAGGAATAGAATCAAGCTGATTGTTTCCGATTTTTGGCCGTTTCCGTGGCTTTCCTTGGGCTTTGACAGCCGAAGCAGGGATTTTATAGTCCCTACTCTCAACAAAGCTGCTGTCGGCAGCAGAATCGGGAACAAACGTGCTGACAACGGTTGTGGTGTCGATTGACACCTCTCCATGCTCTGGCCCGAATACGTGATTCAGCAGCACCACATTCAGCAATATGGATGCCAGCAGCAGGAGCGGAACAATACTCTTCTTCATGACATGTACTTTTGAATATAGTCAATGATTCCCTCGACGTGAAGCCTCTCGATGGCGTGACGGCCCTCGTCTGATGTGAGGTAGGCCACATCTTCCTTGTTGTCCTGGAACAGGTTCTCAGTAAGAACCGCCGGGCAAGCCGTCTTGGTCAGGACGTACAGAGCCGCCTCGAAGTCTGGATCCTTATCGCTCCAGTCTGTACGGATGGCGTTCTTGTGAACGTGAGGCAGATTCTTGTCTGCACGGTTCCAGAGACAGGTTGCGAGGTCGTCAGCCTTGGTTCTGCCCGGAGACGTATAGACACACCACCCACGGGCATCATGCCACTTGCCATCGTTTCCGATACCGTTCACATGGATGCTCACATAGATGCAGTTCTCCTTGCCGTACTGCTTGCAGAACTCGTTGACGTTGGCGACACGCAGGGCCAGTTCCCGCTGCTGTTCCAGCTTGGCCATCGGTGTCTGCATGGTCTTAGGCAACTTGTCACCGTCATAGTCGAAGACAACGGTGTACCCTGCAGCCTCCAAATTGGCCTTGATTTCCCGGCCCACCTCACGGCTGTAGATAGCCTCGCGGAATTTTCCGTCGGGCGACCTTTTGCCTGGTGTGGTAAGCAGATGGGCAAAGCCGATAATGATTAGCACTTTCTTTTTCATGATTCTTTGATTGTTGTTGTTCCGACGTTATCTTTCAACACAGACTTTCGCAGGGCCTCAGAAAGAACCTCAATCAGTTCCTCTTTGGTTAGCATCTGTTTTGCCAGCCTTTCAGCCCGTGCAATCTCGGAGTGAATCTTCTCGTCTGCTTTCTCTCGGACAGACAGGAACTCCACCACGCACCAGAAGATACCCATTCCGATGGTGATTAGCGGAAGTCCGAAAACCAAGTCCCATCCGAACCACTGATAGAGCTTAGAGAAGTGAATGAGCAAGTCAACACATGTGGCTATGAGCAGGGAGCCTTGATAGAGCACGAACTTGAAGCCTGTACGCTTTAGCTTGTCACTCCGTTTCTTCTCTCCACGGTACCATGCCTTATACATTCCAGAAGCAAGGTCAACCATCATGGCCACGAACACGATGATGTTTGCTATGACGGCAATCATCATCATTACTTCCGTACCTTTGAACAGATCAGTCATGGTCATTGGGCTTTAGATTTCGTAAGGACTCCAGTCAAAGCTTGCCTTGAACTCCTTGCCCTCGGCAATGCACTTGTTGATGTGCGCATCTGCAGCTAACCAGAACTGGCGCAGGTCGGCCACGTTCTCGAATGTCTGCTTCACGGGTTCATCAGACGTACCAAACCAGAAATCACAGGGAAGGTTGGCCGATTTCGTCTGAGAGGCGAGGTCGAGCACCCTTTTGTAGTTCGTCTGGTCTGACATGGAGAGAGGAACCTTGATTCCGTTCCAGACGAAGCCCTCTGTAATCTCCTTCTTGATGCACTCGTTAATGTACTCGGTGATGACGGCCTTCACCTCGTCGAGAGTAGGCTTGTGTCTGAACTCATGCTCGATGAACGTAATACCGTCTTCCTCACCTTCCTCATTGGTGTGGGGCTGATAGTCCCAGCGAATGAGCCATTTCCCGGCTCTCGGATTGATGCACTCCACCTTGGGAAGAGCTGCACCGCCTTGATGTCTTGTGTATAACATAATCTAATCTTATTAAGTGAACATGTACCCAAATTTGCCATCCCGCTTGATGGTACTTTCAAATGGAATGTTGCCATGGGCTTTCATATAGTCCAAGGCCTGCTTCATCTTGTCATTGTTGGTGAAGAACTTTCCCCGGCCAGTCTCTTTGCAGTCAAAGAGCACCAAGTATCTGCCGTCACCTTCTCGCGTCTTCATGTCAACCTCGAAATCCTCAACGGTAACTACCCTGTTCTGTAGCTCACCAAGCGAAACTGCAGGCACAGGAAAGTCTTTCTTTCCATCCTTAGATTGATACGTAAATCCGCATTCTGAAAATCTTGTCATACTCATACCTGTTAATTTTCTGAATAAGTGCCTTGCATGGGCGTGTTTCGCTATGCCGTAGAACGAGCCTATCAGTTCTTTCTTCCTACGCTTACTGCGTACACGTTTCCAACGTCTGGCAAATCGTTGTTTAATATGTTTCCTAATCTCTACTTTCCCATTACCGTGAATAACATAGCCGAGGAAATCAAGTGGCCGCTTATCCATGTCGTACACCTGTGCGCTGCTCTTTATCTCCAGCTTTGCGGCATAGGTTCTGTCCTGTAGGATGCGGATAAGCCTTGTCAGCTCGTATGCGTCACCCTCTTGGATGATACGGTCGTCGCAGTAGTGACGGTAGTATCTGGCCGCTTCCTGGTCTTTCAGCACATGGTCAATCCATACGCTCAGATAGAGGTTGGCAAGCCCCTGTGACGGTCGCATACCTATCGAGAGGCCTTCTTCCACCAGACGCACAAAGCGTTCAAGAATGGCTATCAGACGTTTGTCGCGGAACTTCTTGCGCACCATATCCATCACCATGTCCTGTGATATGTTATGGTAGAATTTCACGATGTCGTCTTTATAGACCAGGTGACAGCCGTCGTGGTCTTTGTGCAGGTCATGAAGGATGCGCTGCAACAGGTAAACGCCACCGCGTCCCTTGATACTCGCTGCGCTGTCGGCTATCAGAGTGGGATTGATGATGTTCTCAACAATCTTCATGATGGCATGTATGCCGATGGATTTCTCCAGGTCTATGCTCTGGATGATCCGCTTCTTGCCTCGTTCCTCAATTTCCTGCTCCTTATAGTGGCCCGGTTCAAAGGTGCCGTCAAGTATCTCCTTCTGGAGCTTCTTGATGGTCTCGTCACGTCGGCGGTAGAGGTATCTTCCTCTACGGCACTTCTTGCGGCTTCCTCTGAGCTCATAGTCGAAGCTATCACCCAGATTATCCCATTCCGCTGCCTTTTCCACTATGTATCCGTAGCTCTTCATTGTTATTCAATATATAATAGGTGTCAGCCTTCAGTTTCCGTGGCTTGTCTTCTTCGACCGCATTTCTGCGACTACCAAACACCATAGCCACACGCACGTGGTTTTCCACTTCCATCAATATTGCAGATGGTGTAGTGAGGCTCGACAGGCTGCGGACAAATTCACGGTACACGTACCGACTTTCGTACCCGCAATTTTTATCATAGACTGACTTTGCGTTTTTAACTTTCTGTTTGCGAGGCGGGAACCGTAGTTCGTGTTCGTATTCGAGGAATCGTTATTCGCATTGACGTAGGCGACACCGCCATTCGTATTCGCGTTGTTGTACGACCGAAGCACCACACGGGAGCCTTGCCTGTCTCTACCTGCTTTTTTCATCCATGGCCGCGTTCCGCTTCCGCATTCGTTTCCGCTCGACGCTCCACGGGAAAGACTCTGCTGTCTTTTATTAGGGAACCCCAAGCGAGCCGGGCTTTGTGGCCCGGCTCTGGGGCTGCGCATCAGTTCGTCACTTGAATTGCCTTGAAGGTTGCAACATCGGACGCTTCAACGATTACGCCGCTGAAGGCGAGGCGGGAACCGCAGTACGCGTTCGTATACGAGGAATCGACATTCGCACCGACGTAGGCGACACCGCCATACGAATCCGCGTAGCTGCACGACCGAAGCACCACACGGGAGCCAGAACTGCAATAGTACTTATCACAGAATCCAGTCGTTTCAGAACCAGCAACGGCAGTAGGAATCAAGTCGATAAACTCACCGAAAATCATCTTTGAAATCCACTGACTTGACGTGTTGGATGCAGTACCAGCATTGCGCGTAGTATTGCCGTTTTCAATGTCTGTAATAGTCCAGACATAATCCTGCACGTCCGCATTGTCAATGAACTCATACTTGTTACCCCACCAGTTCTCAGCACCGAGGAAGTTGATGCTCATGGTCTCGCCATTGCCATTTGCAACCGTATCTTCCATGCCAAGGCTGTTGGTCTGACCAGTAGCCTTTTCGTAAGAACTTGTGCCTTTACCAATCTGATTCTGGCAGTTTGTATGACCATACAGGGCATAGTAGAGCACGGCCATGATGCAGTGCCACTCCCACGTTACAAGGCTGTAGCCAGTACCACGGGCACGGGCATAGGTCTTGAAGTTGTTGCGGTTGATGTTGTTGGCAGACTGAACACCACTACGGGAATACAGCTTATTGTTGGTCATATAAGCCTCGTAAGCACCCAGCAGACGGCCATCGTTCCACGTCTTATAGGTGTTGTCCGGCTTGCTTCCCCATGCCAAGGCGATAGTCCACTTATCCGTTTCGGAAGAGGTACACTTGTAGTAGAACTCAGGCAGACGCACAAACACGTCGCCCTCGGTTCCGTCAAGAGCTGCAGTAGATCCGTCGGCATACTTGGTGCTGTCATCGTCTTTCAGTTGGCAAATGGTCATCTGGCCATCAGCAGACTTCTTGCCGAGATAGCGGTGTGTATTCTCACGCAACCATGTGGCGAAGTCTGTAGCGTTGGCATCGCGTGTAATCATCGTTGCAGCGTCTGTAATGCCTTGGTTGATGGTCATCACGGTTTCACCACCTGCACCGCCAACCTTCAACTGGACGGCCTTAGTAGCTACGACGTTGCCGCCGCCTACAAGTGTAGCAGTCACGGTGATGGTCAGGTTCTCGGTCTGTGCTGGCATTTCGGGAACAGCAAGGCTAAAGCCGTTGGTACCATCCACCGTAGCCGTGTAGCTTCCAGCGTTGACAGCAATCGTCGCAATGCCGATGTTGTAATTTGCCGGAAGAATACTGCCGATGGTATAGTTATAGTTGCCAGCAGCCGTGATGGTGTCCGCTCCACCGATGGCAAACGAGGTGACAGGAATAGCCTGTACCGTAAGCGTCTCGGTTCTTTCGTACACATTGCCTTTGACATCAGTAACCGTCACCTTCACGCTGTACTCTCTTGATGTGCGAGGAATACCAAGCACGGCAGCTTTCAGTTGAAGGTCTGCCAGGCTGTTCACCGTCACACGCAAGTACTCGTCTCTGGCTGCACTCTCACCGTTTTGCGTCACAACGATGTCGATAGAGGCAGCTCCAACGGTGTAGTCTGAATTGGTTGGTACCAGCTGCAGGGTGTTGTCGCCAGAGGCCGTGTAGGTCTTGGTTCCGCTGACGGTGAAGCCACCCATGAGGACGGTCTTATCAACCGTAACCGTCACCTTCGACGACTCAACAGCTCCCACGTATGCAGAAACCTTCACCGTGAACGGTACGCTTGTCACGGTCGTTTCCAATACACCAGTAGCGCAATTCAGCGTCACGCCATTGTAGGTAGCAACACCTCCCACTTCCTCGATGGCAGTATTACCGTTATAGAGGCGGAAACGAGGTGTGCCCGTAGCTGCTGGAACCACTCTTGCCAGGAACGTAGCACTTTCACCGCTGAACACGGTACATGCATTGCCCGTGATGGTCACGTCATTGCTGCTGATGCTGACTTCTGGATCGACATCGCCAATATAGGTGATGTTCATTGCCTCCAGTTGTCCGTAGGTGCTTCCGCTGATGGTTCCGCTTGACTTGGTGATGTAGCCGCTGAACTGCTTCGTGTCGATGTCGGCTGCATTGATGGCAAGCAGAACGGCAATATCCGCATCTGTCAGCACGCTTGGAGTGTTCACGGTACCAAACGCCAGCTTTACACTGGTCAGCTGTGATGTCTGAACACCTGCGAGAATAGACATGATACGGCTGATGGTATAAGCGTTGCAGTTCGCCATTTCAACCGATGTCAGACGGTCAGTGCTGCCAATGGTCAGCGTGGTCAGCATCTGCTTACCCAGAAGCTGGAGCGTGGTGATGCGCTCACCGAGTACAAGGGTAGTCAGCGGGCCACCATTACTGAGTACCAGGGATGCAATGGCCGTGTCACCGCCATAAATCTCACGGGCATTGATGCACGATGTGAGGTTGACGGTTCCAGCCAAGAGGCCGAGCTTGCCGAGGTCAATCTTACGGAGCGACGTTGCATTGTCGATGGTGACAGCCGTCACGGTAGATTTGATGTCCTCTGCCTGTGCCTCATGGTTGCCAAGCATCAGTACGCGCAACATGCTTCCGGCCACAGAAACGCTTTCCTTCAACGTGTTCTGATAGAGGTTGCCGATGTCGCGGATATAGCTCATGCCGTTAATGCGGAAAGTCTGGTCGCCAGCCGTCGTGATGGGGCCAGCCGTCCAGCTCTGCACATTGCTACCGGGCCAGAAGCGGGGGCCTTGGATGGCCTGCTCTCCGTTCTGCACGACAGGGTACATATAGATGGCTGGAGTGATGTTATAGGTGTTCACTCCCTCACCTACACGGGTGGCGAAGCAGTCCGTTGTCTGTCCGGCCATGAAGAGGTCGGCCTTATACTTCGACATCATGTAGATGGTACGCATACGAATCCAGTACTTCTCAGCCGAATAGTGGTCGCCAAGGGCCTGCTCCAGCGCAATACCCTTGTGGGTATAGGTTCCCTCATACAGATAGGCTTGCTCATAGCAATAGACGCTATCTGCATTGTAAAGGGCTGCACCGAAGTATTCCTGTGCCCTGTCGAAGTAGAAGTGCTGGAAGAAGGCCATGATACGCTGCAAGAGGTTCGTGCCATTGCCGTAGTGGAGTGCCTGGAAGAACGTACCTCTGACAAACGTCTCGTATTCGGTGGCAAAAGCCTCCTTCAACGTGTACCAGAACTGAGAATAGCGTCCGTTCCACACCCACAGGGAGGCCAGCCCATAGTCTGAATAGTTGTCCTCCAGTTCCACGCAGTACGGCTTCTTATCCTTGCCCTGGTTGTCGATGGGCCAAACCGTATCGACATCATCCTGACGCCAGCGGATGCGGTCTGTGTCATCAGAACAGGCCAGCAGATAGGGATAGGTGTTCTTTGCCAGATTGTCGGTCGCGGCGTTGAACTCCACCCATGCCAGATGGAAGAAGGCGTTGGTGATGTCGAAGTGATTACCAACCTCTGCCTTGAACTTGCTCAGACGAGCTTTCTTCAGCAGCACGTTACGGGCATCGTCATCTGCGGCAGCGGCCAGCAGTTCAGTAGTGAGATAGACGGGAACCGTCTGGCCTCCGCTGTTCTCTGTGCCAACCTGGTAATTGTGGCCGCAAAGAGCCGTCGAGAGGTTGATTGCAGCGGTGGTGTAGCTCTGCACATATTCACCACTTTGCGGATCGTAGCGGTAAAGGTCATAGCTGCCAGAAATCCAGTACTCATACATGGTGGCATCCTTGTAGAGTGCCTTTCCTTCATCGGTGCTGGTGTCGATGTCTGCAATAGCCTCTCCGTATGACAGCAGGCCTTCGAGCGTGGCAGCGTAGGTGTCACCGTCAAAGGTGATGCCCTTCCACGGCTTGATAAGTTGTGAGCACTCATAGACGAGGTTGTATGCAGGCTTCCAACGGCTCAGTACGCCAGTCGGATTCTTCATGGAATCTTCCCAAGCCTTTTCACCGCACACATTATACTTCTCATTCTTGCTGTCCGGCTCTACGGTAGAGTCATTCCAGGGAACGCGGAAGTTGGTAGAAAGGCGGTCATTGTCGAGACCTTCCATGGCAATAGAGTCGGACGTGAAGCCGAAGGTGTCCTTATCTCCCTTGTCAGGGCCTACGGTGTACAGGCCGATGAACTCATAGACGCTCTGGCCATTCTCCACCTTCTCAGCAAAGCCCACAAACGGATATTGCCAGATAGCTTGACGCGCTGCATTCTGCGGCACTGCTCCACAAGCGCGGGCCAGATAGTCGTATGCCTCTGTACCGCCCATCTTGTGGCACTGCATCGAAGAAGCGAAGTTCTTCTTGGCGCACCACTTCTTGATGCTCGGGTGAGTACCGCCATCGAAAGCCCAGGCGACGGAGAGGGAAGATTTGAAGTTCCAGCGGAAATACTCCATCGACGAGGTGCCCTGTCCCTGCAGTTCGCAATCTGTCTGTGAGTTCCACGTCGGCTCGTCTCGCCAGTAGGTTTTCAGACGGCCACTGATGGTGTCATCCTTGCCCCATCCGAGCGTAGGAACATTGCCGCTGCCATCGTTGGCCTTGAACACGAACACGTTGCACAGGGCGCGTACCTTGTTGAAGTCCACCTTGCCGTTCTGCTTGATGTTGTTCCGCTCCTTCATGTACTGCTTGTCATAGAGCGAAATCTGCCAGTTTACGGCATTGGTAACAATCTCGTCGGAGGTCAGAGCGTTGTCATAGGTACGGATGCCGTAAATATCAATGTCTGCATCAGCACAGCCGATAAGGAGGTCTGACAGCACATTGATGTCACGGTCATAGGCAAACACACGCTGCTTGTTGCCGTTGATGTAGATGAAGCAGGCATTGAACTGACGTCCGGCCTCAGTATAGGCAGGATTCACGACGATAGCCAGGTGAATCAAGTCGTCTGGGTCGAAGTTCTTGCTCTGAGTATCTTCATCCTGGCTGTTGTTGGTAAGCAGCGTTACCTTGCTCGATGTGACCTTCAAGCCGACAAACGAATTGCCGGACTCGTCGAGACACTGGATGATAGGCGTGTCGTAGTTCATGACGTTACGGCACTGGAACATAATCTCGAAGGTGCGGCCCTCGCTGGCTCTCATGGCAAGCGGAGTGATGGGGATTTCCAGCGTCTCACCGCTCAGCAGTCGGATGAAGGCCACCGTCACGCTGTCGCCGTTGCGGTCTGTCACGTTCTTGGTCATGTAGCCGTCAACGGAACTCCACGTCATATTCGTCCATTCCGGGTAGTGGGTATCACCATCCACGACACGCTTCACTTCCTCGCCTGTGAGGACGTTAATCAGCTTCTCACGGTCTGCCTCGCTGTTGCTACGGCCATTGGCCTTGACAAGAAGCGTGGCACCAGCGGTTGCGGCATAGCCAAGTGTGTTGGTGGTGGTGAAGTCCTCGTCCATCACGTCGGCACCGTCATCAATACGAGCCGTCACGTTGATGGTGAAGTCCGCATTGTCGGCACGCTCCAGTTCCAGATTCAGATAGTAGCTGCTGACCGTGCCATTCACTGCCGCCGTGGTACTCGGAGAAACCACCGCTGCGCCGTCTGTCTCTGCCTCGATGGTAAGGGTGTGGTTGCCTGATCCTACAAACACGGCATATTCGAATACCTTGTTATTGGTGTAGTTCTGCAACTCTGAGGCGACATTGTTTGTCACGAAGTAGCAGTTGGTGTCATCAGCGGACACACAGAAGATGTCGAAGTCCAGCGTCGCGGGCTCCATGCCGCTTACGGTCTCGTCGGTAGCCACCAGTTCCAGATGCAGCTGATAGACACCGCTAACGCCGCCCGTGCTGATGGGGTGATTGAGCTTCAGCGCATAGTTACTGCTGAACTCGCTGCTTGGAACCGTCTTTGACACATAGGTAGTGCCGCCCTTGCTCAGCGTGGCGCGAAGCTCACAGCCTACATTCACATTGAGGGCAAGGGGAACGTTCCAGTTCGCATCGCCTTGTCTGAAAGCAGTGCCCCACCAAGTATCATTCTGCGTACCCAGAGAGAGGGTTGCGCGGATGACGCTGTAGCGGCCGGAGGTTCGTCTGTTACCAGCCTCATTGTAGGCAAGGAACACGAAGGAGGCACCGTCGGCCACATAGGGAGTGATGTTCACTCTGAATGTCTCGTTGGCCGGGAACGTGCCAAGCTCAGTAGTCGTAGTGCTGCCGTTAAGGTTCACCAGTATAGCCAGGCTGATGTTGGTGTCGAAAGGCTCTTCCGTACCATCGGAATACTGCGCTACACTCTTAACGTAGAGAGGGAAGTAATAGGGATTGTTGCCGTTGATGTACACATTTCCAGAGGGCATGTTCTGGAAGCGGAACTCAACGTTCGTCTTTCCCGAAAGCTCGTCCTGGTGCAACAGCTTGGAAGTGTCGCCCTGGTCGAAGGCATCAGCATCCTCGACGGTACGGAAGAACTGCATGTAGCCGTCCTGTACGCGAGAATAGCCATAACTTGCTTTCAGCTCTTTTTTGAGGAACTTCTGCACGCTTTCCCCGGCAAACTGCTTATTGCCGTTGTTCTCGTCGCACATCCAGTCCTCTTCCATGCTCTGAATGTCGTTATAGCTCAGATGTTTGTTTCTTTTCTTAGCCATATTATTTCAAAATTAAAGGGTTACTAACCATTGTTCCAGCCCTCGTCGTTGTCCCAACCAGCATCGTTGTTCCAACCGCCGGAGCCAAAACAGCTTTTCACGGCCCGCCATACGACCTGCCCCATGTGGCAGATGTAGGCAATGGTAAATCCATTGTGGCGGGCTCCTGTAGTCTCAATGCCGTTGTGCTGCATGGCTATTCGTCCTCTCTGATAAGATAGAGATTGCCATTCTTCTTTTCGGCCTCAGTCAGCGCATCGTATTCATCCTCTGTGATGTCAACAAGGAAACTGCGACCGTTCACGTCATCGAGAAGCTTCTGTGTCTGAGCCTTTGAATAGGTCAGAAATTTAGGATTTAATGGAGGCATAATCTCGTAGTTTATTCTGGGTTAAGTCTTACATATCCGCCGTCGGCATAGTAGAGAAGCTGGTCACTGGCTGACAGCACCGTCATTTCTTCATCACCAACCATGCAGACTTCGGACAGACTGACATTCAGCGGTTCCGTTGCACGCATGGCTGTCACACCGACATTGTTCAAGAGGGTAACGCCCACCGTGGGCGTCTCGTTCATCAGTACCGCAGCGACGGTAGGCGGCTCATTCAAGAGGGTTGCCTTGACCTCCAACCCGTTCTCGATAGATTCACCTTGCTCTTCATCAGAAACGACGCTGCAGGAAATCCGCAGGCTGTTGCTCAGCACTGTTGCCACGGATGCTGATGCCAGGCTCTGAGCGGTGGTTTCCACCGTGACAGGCGTAGCTACCACCGACACCGCAGGAGGGGTCACAGCCCCGGCTACGGCGACGGCAGCAGTTATCAGCGTGGCTTTCATCAACAGGCAGCTCATATCCTACGGCTTTACAAGAGTACACAGACTGGT
>JAEEGL015913339.1_pt1 | contig 11943 bp, 13 predicted proteins | sample 9134231 | NCBI WGS metagenome assembly JAEEGL01 (sample SAMN16246548, study PRJNA631951) | gut metagenome | biome: gut microbiome; feature: rumen; material: fiber-attached | host: Bos | place: Iran: Karaj | collected 2018-10 | reverse complement strand
TAAATGTTGAGACAAACTCAAACAAGACATTTACTGTACCTGACGGATATGTATTTGTTCTTGGCGACAACAGAGAGAACTCACTTGATGCAAGATACTGGAATGAGCCTTATATCTCTTGTGACAGAATCATCGGTAAGTACATTGGTCAGCTTCCATTTGCACTTCCCGGCAAGGCAAGTGAGGGTACTCCTGAAGGCTGATACCTAAGTCAATATCTGTTTTATCCAACAAAAAACGGGCTTGGAAATAACTTCCAAGTCCGTTTAATTTTTACTTATACTTCATCTTCCCCGTAGGGCGTAAACCTTAATGTCCCATTGATACGGCGGTTTATTTCATCGTCGCTATCATCATAAAGATCCGATACCCAGTTCATTACACTTGCATATATCGTTGGATCTTCTTCAAATTCATCTTCGTTCCAACTTGCAAATTCGCCAAACACAGGGGTTTCCTGACCTAAATCTGCTTTATATGTCAGATAGATACCATCGTCTAAAAGCACGATATTCTTCTTCCTGTCATTTTCTTTGGCTTCTTCAAATGAAGATACTATGTATCCACTAAAGCCTTTTTTCTGCAAGATTCTTGTCAGATTGTCCTTGAGATTACTGCTTGATGCTGTACCTGCTACCTTTTCAGCAAGCTCATTCGATTTCTCGACTGCTTCTGCAAGGCGGTTCATCGCCTTGATAAATGCCGGAATCTGTGCATCAAAAAATCTCTTTCCCATAACTGTATTGTAAAATTCGATTCCCATATTATTTTTTCTCCTTGTGTTTTAGTTGTTTTTGATAAAATCCCTAGTCTCTGTTGCATACTTTTCTGCCTGTTCCAGTGTCATTCTGTCTTCAAGGCAGGTCTTGCCATGCCAAACAGAATAGGTATTAAACTGAGGATTTTTTGTCATTGTTCCAAAGTAAATCATGTTTGGTGCATCATCTAACTTGATAATCAAGTTATTGATCTGCTTAATTCTTTTCATGTTTTCTCCTTTTTATGCGGGTATTTCTACCGCATTGTTGTTGTTAATGATCCTGATGTTGTAAAGATTACGGCTTACTCTGCCGTTCTCATTTACGCTTAAAGGATAGTTCTTTGTAACGTTTTTCTCAAAAAGAGCATCTTTTGATGAAAGCTCATCCTCAGACGCTATCATGTGCTCCGCAAGAGGCATGTAAGGATTTTCCCAATCCATAATCTCAAGTTCATTCTGATACTGCTTTGCGACCTTTCTTTTATCGAATACGTGTACCTCATACCATCCCTTAAGATAGTTAAATACCTTTACGCCATATACCATTTTATTTTCCTCCTAATTGATGTTTTATTGGCAGAGAGTATAAATACCCTCTGCCAAAATTGTTCAGCCTTCTACTAAAATCTGTCCATCGCTGAATCTGTAGTAGAATGTGCCATCGTTGTCATACGCACCGAGAAGGAACTCACCAAACGTTTCATCGTCCTCGTCCTCATCTCTTGTGTCATTATCCTCATTGTCTGCACCGAGTTCTTCTACGCTCTCGTACAGAGTGAAATCAGGTGTTAAGGCATCGTCTTCGTCAAAGAGTTCAAGAAACTCATCGAACTTATCGCTCTTTGCCAGTTCTTCAAACTGCTCTTTGGAAAGCCCTGCTGCCTCCATGACGTTACATTTGAGGCACTTCTTCTTAACATCTGCATCCATACCCTTGATCACATCAAGCATATCGCAGTCGTAGACATGGAATTTACTAGCCCATCCGTTTGCGTAGGTTGATACTGTAAGCTCAGGGTACTCTTCGTTGATAATACCCTCAGCAGTATCAAACATCTGTCCGATGATGCTGTTAGTAATATCATCCAAGTCCCAAAGCTCCTTGTTGTTTTCGAGATAGTCCTCGATTTTCTCCATGTTCTCGTTGTCGATCCCAATGTCCTCAAAAACTTTTTCGATCATCTCGTAAGCATGTTCAATATCATCCTCATGGATGCCAAGTATCTGTAATACACTAATCATTTTATTTTTCCTCCTAAGATTTTGGTTGTTTAATGGCAGAGAGTATAAATACCCTCTGCCAATATTATCAAGCAATTAAGCTTTTTAGTAAATCTACCTTTCGTCCCTCGTCGTTGATCATCTTAGACAGGTTAGTGTTTCTCTGATAACCTGCCTGCACCTTGATACCGGTCTTAACAGTCTCGGTATCCATTACAAAAACGCATTCTTTCTTTGCTCTTGTAATAGCGGTGTACATCATGTTGCGGGAGAGAAGTAGTTTATGTTCCTTGAACGCAGATGTTACTACGCACTTGTACTCAGAACCCTGTGACTTATGCACTGAAATGCAGTAAGCAAGGTTGAGCTGACTAAGCTCTCTTTCCCAGTAAGATACAACGATGTCTCCATCATACTTTACTGTTACAGTTCTCTTTTCCAAGTCGATTGAAGTAACCTTTCCAACATCTCCGTTTGCAATCTCTGCTCTGTTGACAAGCTGAATAACCGGATCTCCGACTGTGAATCTGATTTTCCTTCTTGTAGGATTGGCAGCTTCTTCGTCAATGTCCTCAGTTATGCTTGTATCAATAGAGTTTGAACCGTTTGAGGGGTTCAGCGTTGCCTGAATGATGTCGTTAAGTACGTTTGCACAGGTGTTTCCCTTTCTTCTGTATGGAGTAAGGCAACATACATTGTCGATGCCTCCCCATCTCTCTACAGCCTTGAAGTATTCGTCAAGGAGCTGTTTCTGCTCATTGCCTTCGTCAGCTTCGATAATGAAGAAATCGTTACCCTGTTGGAACACAGCCTGTCCATTTTTGCAGCGTGTGATGTTCTCGAAGAGAGTTGAATCACCTTTCTGTCTCTGAGGAGCACGAAGTCCCTCGCAAGTAAGAGCAGATGACTCAATAAGGTCTCTGAGAACAGAACCAAATCCTACAGATGGGAGCTGATCCACGTCACCAACGAGAATAATCTTTGTGCCTTTAACTACTGCCGCAAAAAACGCATCTGCGGTATATGTATCGAGCATCGAAATCTCGTCTACGATGATGCAATCGCACCAAATAGGGTTTGGAGCTGCTGTTTCTGAAACAAGGTGCATAGCCTTCTGTACTGTCTCGGCAGGTTCGCCTGTACTTTCAGTAATTCTTCTCGCTGCTTTTCCAGTAGGAGCAGTGAATTTGATCTTGCCACCGGGCTTGACCTTTTTAAGAATATGCTGAATGCACTTCAGTACACAAGTCTTACCTGTACCGGGGCCGCCTGTAAGGACGAAGAGGTTGGCTTTTACTGCCTTATGGACTGCCTCTGCCTGCTCAGGAGCAAGCTTGAATACGCAGTTAAGGCGCTCGCCTTCAAGCTTCTCATATTCCTTAATCATAGCCTCAGTTTCGCTCCAAGTTGGAGTAGGGTAGATAGACTTTGCTTCCCTGTGTTTTATTACGTTTTCTGCAATCTCTTTTTCGATTGCGTGTACGAGCTTTGTGGTGTAATACGTCTGCCCGTTGATATTCAGTTTTACAGCCCATTTGCTTACGGACTGATTAACAAGCTGACTAGGGATACAGGTATCCCCAGTCTGTTTGAAGTAGTCCATTGCCATTGCAGGACTGTTAATAAGTGGCATAATGTATGCCTCCTTTCTTTTTTATGTTGTAGCAGGAAGTTCGTACTCTCTTTTAGAAATTTCGAATTTCCATACTCCATCGCCCTTTACCTTTGGCGGTATTGTGTACTGCGACTTGATCTTTGCATCGGCTTTGCCGAGCTTTGCTGTGTCTACCTGTACCTTCTTGTACTGCTCATAAAGGTCAGGGTGTTCCTGTGCGAAGCGTTCATGGTCAAATGCAGATTTTGTCATAGGTGCAGTTACCTTGACACCAAATACGAGTCTAACGTTATTGTCTGTATCATCCTCTGCAACCGAGCCATATTCAGCACCATCAAGAATCGGAAGAAGAGCCTTTAATGTATCATTAAACTTCTTCTTGTCATCTTCGAGCTTTGCCTCGTCTTTTTCGATTATTGCATTAAGCCTTTCAGCCGTTTTTACAATATCAAGAGTGTTGCTCGGAAGTTCAACTGGCTTCTTATCAGGATCAGGTGCTCCGTTGAGTCTCAAATAATAATTATTCCAAAGTTCGGAGTTATTATTTGTCTCGTCAGGAACGATACCCTGCTCTACGCAGTCAATGAAGTCTTCGCAAGCATTGATGATAAGCTTATCCTGCTTTTCATCTGTCTCAATCTTGACTACTGCCATCTCGTCGTAAGACAAGCCCCAACAGCAGCAGATATAGGCTACCTTGCACTTCATGACCTTAAGGTAATAGCGTACCTGACACTCGTAGTACGGAGGGCAGATGCCTTTTTTCCAGTACTTGTCGATTGCCCCGCCACGCCATGTGGTTGTCTTACATTCCAAGATCATGTCCACCTTCCTGCCATTGACCTTAACGATACGTCTGTCAAGGTTTACCTGCGCGTAAGGGTATGTATCATTTCTGAATACCCTTGAATCATTACACAGTTCAATGTCAAGGTTGTGGTATCTTTTCATGTAGAGTACAAACCTCATTGCCACGAACTCTTCATTTTCGTGTCCAAGCATCTTAGACTCTTCATTGAAGTTCACTGCAACAGCAGGCTTGATTCCGATAAACTGATCATAGTATTCAGTTATCGTTACCCAAGGTGAGATGCCAAGGATTGATGCCACGCTGCTTCCTCCGATATGTCCGGGACGGATAGCAGTGAACTCTTCCTCAGTCATGTTAGCAGTGTCAAGCGGTGTGCCATCCTCTTTAAGAACAGCATAAGGCTCTTTCTTCTTTCTTGCTTCCTCTCTTGTTCGGTTTCCTGTTACCCAGTCAACCAGTTCTCTTTCAATGTTTGCCATGTTTTTCCTCCTTAAGGGATTGTTTTTCCTCATGTATTTTTCTTATAGGGATAATATACCTCTAAGGGTGTCCTATAAAACTCCCTTTATACATAAGGATGTGTTGTGGGCGTTTCGCATCTGAATGATGCTTTTAGATTTATAAGATTAAATCTGTGCAACAAAAAAGTGCCCGCAAGAATGGGACACTAATATAGGCAACAGATATTATAAAGATAATTATGATACAAGTATATTATAGATAATTTGGGGCATTTACCCAATATCTTGAGACAATAAAAAAAGACCTAAATACAGCCTTAAGCTGTACTCAGGTCTTTAAACTTAAATATTAAGCGGCTTTAATCTCGTCGCCTTTAAGATCATACATCTCGCAAGGTCTGCTCTTCATAGCATGACGCTCAGATAGTATCTGTGCATATCTTCTTCTTGCTGCAAGCAGAAAGAGAAGTGCGCCAAGTGAAAGAGTAAGTCCTGTACCCACAGTTATGATGGTAGGCCAGTATACCTCTACGATGCTTCCTGCAAGGAACAGGAAAAGTGTTATTACACCTAATGTGCTGTAAATCATATTGTTTAATTTTGTCATAGTAGACTCCTTGCCCGCTTCAACGGGCTAATTTCCTGTTGGGTATCCTTTTGATACCACAGGGCAGCCCGTAGGCGAGTAAGTAAGTTCCTATTTAGTTTTTCACAACCTGTGGAACAATCTTAAGTGCTTTATATGCAAGGAAGTCGTCTAGCCCTTTAAGAACTGGATACGTCTTTCCATCCACAACAGCATTTACGTTCCATCGAAGGTGATCTGTTCCCTTGCTTGACTTCCACAAGGTAAGACCACTCTTTACTATCAGGTCTTTTGTCTTATTCATGGCAGCTTCGACATTTTCATTCTTCTCCTAGTCCATGTCGAAAGCACGCATTATTTCTTCTACGCCCATCTCTTTAAGGAGTGGGAGAGTAGCAGAGAGGTTCTTGAAGTTATCAACTCCTGCAACAGAGATGACATTATGCTCAGGCTGAAACTGATGGATCAGCTCTGCCTTCATCATGCCTTCTGTAAGGATGACACTTTTTTTATTCCCCTGCTTGAAATAAGGCTTGTATGCCATGATTGTGTTGTCCCATATCCAGTCGCAAGCGAAATGGATAGGAGCGCCGCAACCGCAGCCATTCCTTGAGTTCTTTGAAGAAAACCAAGAGCATTTTGCCTCAAGCTTTCCTTCTTCGTCACAAACTCTTAGGTCATCGTCTTTTCGCACCTGAAGGGCGACTATGCGAGATTTATAATCTCTTGTCGGCATTATGATGCCCTTTGTTATCTGTGCAAAACACCAACTTCCGTTTTTGCACTGATAAAATCCGGGTACACCTTCAAGTGAAAGTCCCTGTGCCATAAGGCGACGGCATAGCGCATAAAAATCTATTTCGTCTTTCCTTGGGAAAGTACGGAACATGCACTGCTCAATAGTTTCATCGTCGAAACCTCTTGAGTGAAGCGCCATGCGGTTTTTGTCCGCAAGTGTCAGCTCTAACAAGAATGCAGTGTAGACTTTATCTAGGACTTCGGGCGGAGCAATATTGCTCTGTTTAGGCTTTTCATAAACAATTCTCTGAGGGATTTCTCTCTTTTGATAATTGTTATCTTCTGACATACCAAAGTGCCTTTTAAGCTCCTTGATAGCTTCAGAATTTGAAAGGCCATATACAGCGCCGTAAAGCTGCCATACATTATAGCCTTTGCCATCTGAGGGACAAGCTGCATTCCAACAGTGTCCAAGCCCGCTATCTCGGTTGATGCCGTACTTGCGCTTTCCACAGAAAGGACAAGTTACTTCGACTTCAGTGCCGTTCATGCGAGTTCCTGTCATTGATGGAATGAGTGATAGTACCTCATCCACAGGGAATCTCAATGGTTCTGAATTGTAATTAGACATTCTTATCCTCCTTCTGCTTCTTAGCTCTTTCTCTCTGAGCTTTTATGTTTCGGATGATAAGTGTTACATATTTTGGATTCATTTTGATGTCTGCCCTTTCTTTCCACCGGCTTTTTAGGGCCGGTGGAGTGTGGTTATTACTTGTTCATGTAGTTACGAAGGATGCCATTGTTGTAGCCATCGATAGCCACTTCAAGAGCTGCCTTGAACTTAGGATCACGGCCTTCCTGCGGTTCGTGATTATAAACCCATACGGCATTTCTTGCTGTTCTTGGATCAGACAGGATGACTGCAATAGTCTGTCCTTTGTACTGACCAATATCAAGAACCTCTTTGATAGCGTCCTCGTAAGTAAGCTTTCCGTCGTCTGCTGTAACTGTAGGGGTAGTGTTCTCTGCCAGAGAAGGAGTTTCTACAACCTCAGTCTTTGCAGGTTCAGAAGCCTTAGTCTCTACAACCTCTGTCTTTGCAGGCTCAGAAGCCTTGGTTTCTACTTCAGGAACAGAAGGAGTGCTTTCCTCTGCCTTTGGCTGCTCAACTGTCTCAGTCTTTGCAGGCTCGGCAGCAGCTTCAGCTTTCTTCCTTCTGCTTCTTGTCTTACGCTCCTCAATGCTCTTTGTTTCAGGCATTATTGGCTCAGGAGCAGGAATTTCCTTTTCCATCGCCTCAAGATCAAAGATGTCTCCACCCTTATACTCAATACCAATACCGGCATTATAGTAGGCATTAGACTCAGCCTTTGCTGATGCTGTTGAAAGCATCATTGCCTTTCTCTCAGGGTTTGTGTAGGAATCGTTTCTGTAAACATCCTCTCTTGCACAGCCGCCGCATGCAAATGATGAGATAATTCTCTCTTTGCCATCGGGTGAAACAAGATACAGATATCCGCCAAGCGATACGGCATCATCGTCTGCCGTCCACCTGATTGATGAAGGCTCGACCTTGAATATAATTCTACCTTCATCGCACAAAGTTGCAAGAGCACGTCTTACGTTAAGCGGGATGAACTGCATATCATTGCCTTCTCTATCCTTGCCTGTTTCTGTAAGGTATGCAAGATTATCGATAATAGAATCGACGCTTGCTGTTACTTTTCCTCCCTTCGCTGCAATCTGAGATGCAAGAAGTTGGATGTTGTGATTATTAAGTTTTGAAAAAAAGCTCATTTTCGTTTTTCCTCCTAGAAATAAAAAGAGCGCCCTTGAGGGAGCGCCCTAATTGCAGTGTATAGACCAGCTTCGCTTTAGTTAAATGGAAGCTCATCCTCGATACCATCGGGGATATTCATAAAGCCACCATCATCGCTTGCAGCGGATGCTGAATCACTGTTGGTTGTAGCCTGAGAAGTAGACTGTCCATCTGAACCTGCGCCGCCCTTAGACTCGCCAAATTCGATATCCTCTGCAACTACAACAGTAGTATAGATTTTCTGACCATCCTTATTAGTATAAGAACCTGTCTGAATTCTACCTGCGAGATCCATCTTCATACCCTTCTTAAAATACTTCTCGACAAACTCGCCTACTTTGCCGAAAGCCTCACAGCTGATAAAGTCAGCCTCGTCCTTCTTTCTGCGGTTGCATGCGATTGTGAATCTTGCGATACACATTGCGTTCTCTCCCTGAGTGTATCTAACTTCGGGATCTCTTGTTAACCTACCTGTCAGTGTTACTTTGTTCATTCTGTTTTCCTCCTTTTGAATGAAAAGATTTTGTTTTTGTCAAAAAAAGCCCCGCCGATTAAAGCAGAGCTACTATTGACAAAAAATATTTTGTTGTGATTTATATTTACAATATTATTATAGATATTTTTCTGCATTTGCAAAGTAAGTTATAATAATTTTTAAAGGCGTATATCTATGAATAGATTATGTACCCGTTTAGTAGCTTTATTTGCCTGTTTTTTGCTATGTTTGATATTTATGGGTTGTACTCCATAAAGGATGAAAAATATCGCAGGAAAGGCTTATTTGAATCATTTGGCATAAATAATGATGCCAGTCCTTATCATTGTTGTTTGGAAAGGAAGGAACTGCTATTAAAAGACGATATAGTACAGTATGTCTACTCTATAGATTTTTGGCAATAAAAAATCTCCCTTACGCATGGCGCAGGGGAGATTTCTATTTAAGCAGTCATTTCAAGCTGCTTCTTGATGACTCCTACAAAAGTCTTAGGAAGTCTCTCAAGATTTTCCTCAAGTTCGAGGAATGTAGCGGCTCTCTTTGGCGATACTCCATCAATCCAAAGACTGCGAATTGATGAAGCACTGCTTCCGATGCCTGCCGTAATAACAAGGACTCCTTCCTTCTTAGCCTTTGCAACAGCATCCCTTATGTCTGCCTTTCCTTCTTCAGCACCATAACCTCTATGGTTGGGCTGTCCGTCGGAAATTACAAACATGATGCGATCCTGTGCCTGAGATTTAAGGAGCTTCTTCAGCGCATATCTCAGTGCAAAACCATCGCGGTTGCATCCGCCTGCTGAAAGTGAGAAAATCCTCTTTCCATCGTTACCATCAATGGAATTGCCATCTGCGACAGAGCGAAGAACAACCCTTTCACCGCTTGTACTGTGTGCAAGCACTGTTACAGGTATCTTTAGCATCTGACAGAATTTCCAAACTGTGTAAGCAGTTTTGATAGCAACTTCCATCTTGGCACCGCCCATAGAGCCTGAGCCGTCGATAAGGATGGATATTTCCATATCAGGGATGTCTTCAGGAAGAATGTCTCTGATATAGAGTTTCTTGTCCCTGCGGAAGAGATTATTAGTATCAAGCCTGTTACCGAAGTAGTTGCCATCAAGGGCATCTCCAAGCTGTCTGTCCTTTATCTCTTTGAGAAGGTTCTTCATCATCCTTCTTGCAAGGATATCGAGCATTTCATGCTGTCTGTTGTAATCAGCTTCGCCATCACTGGAATCAGCTCTGCTTACATCGGCTTTGATACCCTTATGGATATTTGCATCCTTTTCAACATTCGCTATTTCCATTTTAAGATCCTGCTGAATCTGCTGCTCCACAGCCTGTTCAACTTTCTTTTCTACTTCGTCTTTCTTGAGTTTTTCAAGAGTTGAGTTAGTAGAAGAGTAGTCGCCCTTGCCGTCGCTTTTCATGCCGTCTGTGCCGCTTGTGCCTGCTTCAGATGAACCTGAGCCGCTTCCAAGTTGCTGTGACTGAGCGCTGTCAGCTTTTGGCGCAGTATTTGAATCCTGCTTATGCTCTGTGTTGTCCTTTGGGGCATTTTCTGTCATGTTGCTTGCGAGCTGCTTGAGCATCTGCTCGATGCTTGGCGTGTTAGCGTTCTGTCCCTGCTGGCTCTGAGCACTGCCCCCGTTCTGAGGGTCATTGCCGTTCTGATTATCAGTACCATTTCCACTCTGCGGCTGATTGCCGTTTTGAGGGTCATTGCCGTTCTGATTTTCAGCGCCATTCCCCTTCTGATTCTCATTGCCGCTCTGTGGCTGATTACCACTCTGATTCTCATTGCCATTTTGCGACTGCTGCCCGTTCTGAGGGTCTGTACTATTATTTGCAGTTTCCTGCGGCTGATTGCTGTTTTGCGGATCAGTACCATTCTGAGGGTCATTGCCGTTCTGTGGCTGCTGCCCGTTCTGAGGAGCACTGCTGCCGGGATCGCCTCCCTGCTGACCCTGCTGATTCTGCTGCTGTTGCTGATTCTGCTGTTGCTGCTTGTCAAATTCTTCCTTAATAAGGGCGAATACCTTAACAAGTATGTCGTTTACCTTCTTCATGCGATAGTAAGATGACATCTCATTAACAGCGTTATTCACATCCTCTCTGAGAGAGTAGAATGCCTTTGCAACAGCGCTGTCTTTCTCATCTCCAAAATCAGGTACATGGTAAAACTTTGCCTGATAGAGAATGAGAGAGCAGATTATGGACACATCGTCTATGCCGGCATCTTTCATTTCCTTTACAGTCTTCATATCCTTTTCAAGAAACTCACGATTTCTTTTAAGGTACTGACCATAACCGGGAAACATTGCTACAAGGATCTTCTCGATGAATCCATCCTCTACGCGGTTGAATACTTCATGGAAGATTTCAACCACCACAGCTCTTACTTTTTCATTAAGAGCGAGATAGTCTTCAAACTCCTGTGCATCCTCGTTTGGCGCAGGGTAGAGCTTTCCTTTGTGTAAAATTTCCTCCTGTGTCTTTTCCATCAGTGGGAAGTTTGACCAAAGGATATGTCCGCATTCATGTACGATTCTTCCAAGCACGCACCAGTGGCGCTCTTTTAAATTATTCATGAGAGCCTTGTATGAGTCACACCATGCGTTAACGTTTATTGTTTTTCCGTCTGTATATGCTGAATAGGAATCCTCGTTCTTATCGGCTGCGACGATTACTTTTGTCTTATCGCCGTACTTTGAAAGGATTCCGTCGGCTACGCTTGATACGTATTCACCATAGGATGTGCCGAGCATAAATTCCTCATCAGTCATCTCAGATGCGAACTTTGAGTAGAGGGTTCTTAAAACCTTGTTTTTCATTTTTTTCTCCTTATTATTCAAGAAAGGTGCAGCTTACGCCACACCTTCCATGTACTCATCTCTTGCGGACATTACATCGCCTTCAGAGAAGTGCTTCTGGAACACTTCAATGATTGCCTGTTCTCTGTCCTCAGAGACCTGTGATACTTTTTCCAGTACAGTAGGGAAAGCTGCCTTGATGACATACTCATCACCTACCTTTTTGAGCTTATCGTCGCCTTCACCGATAATCGCCTCGATGTAGGCACGTTTAGCCCAGTTTGAAAGCTCTCTTGGGCCGCATACACCATCAGTCACATCCATCTTGTTGCAGAACTCATTCATTTCCTGAATGATAGTCGCCATTGTCTTAAGGATAATCTTGTCAGGGAACTTAGTCTCTGCCTGTGTCCTTGAAACAAGCTCGTCCACTGTGGGATTTGCTATCTGACGCTTGTTCTGCATACGAGATAATACTGACTGCTGAATGTTGTTGCATCCGTCATAATCCTGATTAGTAGTCATAATGACTGTAAAATCCGGGTGACGCTTTACAACTTCTCCAGTAGGAAGTGTAATGCTCGCAGCCTTTGGGTCATTATCAAGAGCCTGATTGAGTCC